>Ga0210059_1010210_pt1 | contig 14530 bp, 8 predicted proteins | sample Ectturendosymbi2_FD_188042 | JGI IMG/M metagenome (GOLD analysis project Ga0210059, IMG submission 188042) | Ecteinascidia turbinata endosymbiont from Florida, USA - Sample 2 (SPAdes) (version 2) | ecosystem: Host-associated > Tunicates > Ascidians > Unclassified | place: Key West, Florida...
TGGGTGAGGCAGAACGGTCGCCAGTAAGTCATCAATAGGGGGTTTTACGTTTGTGCTGGAGGGGTTACCGTTTGTGCAGGGGGGCTTGACATTAAAATTTAACAAGAATCCACTGATTTATAATGTTTCATATTTTAATTTGGGGGACTTGGAGCTTTGTTTGGGGGGATAAGCCCACCAAAGCCCCCCGTGGCGACGGGACTGGGTGAGAGATTGATGAAAGAAACTTAAAAATTATTAATCTAACTACCTTCATCCTGAAAGGATATATAATTGGGGAAACAAGAACAACAGCTCAGACAACATCAGATTTGTTACCAAAACATCAGGCATCACAAAGTTCTCTCAAAACATCAGAAGTGGCAACACTGCTGCATATCATCCACGTGTGCACATTAGGAAGGTCCCCGCTTTGTGACGTATTAACTATACATCAATCGACACTGTTGTTAGTTCAGATATCTAGCTAATACCTTGTTTTTACTCTAGCAGAGCATGGTACACCCAGCTGTTGATACAGATGGTAGTACAAACCACGCAGGAACGAAGAAAGCTGCTTCAATCTCTCAAACCTCGAAAATTCATAACCGCCTGGTTTGATAACAAACGTGTTGCTACGCCTTGTGGTACTGCCGAAGAACATTCTGCAATACACCCGATCTCGACTTACAATGTTGGTGAATAACTAAGAAATAAACATCAATATTCTGATTGCTAAGGGGGGGGGGCTTGAGCCCCTTCAGCCCCCCCCCCTGGCTGCGCCTTTGACTGCTGTTCAAGAATACTCTCGTAAAAGGTATGAAGTAGAGGACCTTTTAAAACTATAGGTAGTTTGAAAAGTGATGATCAAATCTAACGTTATTCGGGTAACACGGTACAGTTGTGAAAACGAACATGTTGGCGTCACAGTCAACACAACTTTTTTGCCTCTATTGCAACGTCGTTTCCATAGGCTGGGTTCCTAACCTCAATCCCAAACAATTCAGTTTTGAATGCCGAAAACACTAATTTCAAGCGCCTCCAATACGCTGCCGATCATCACTGCATTTGGTTGATCGACAGTTACACCTTTGCACGCACTGCAGCGTGCTTTGGCAATTCAGCACGCGGTCGTTGTCACCGAACAATAAATTGTTCGAGCCCGTTGTACCTTAGTTAAACGCATGTCAGCCGTAGACCGTGTACGAGTCACATTGATCACTTAAGTTCTTTCCAATGTCACATTGATCACCTAAGTTCTTTCTTTTCCGTGTACGAGTCACATTGATCACTTTAAATTCTTTCCAAATCTATAAACGGCTTGTAACTGTTTCTGAACCAAGATTTTTAACATTCGTTCTCAAGGTCAGTTTCTCACATTGAATTACAAAGGAACTAAATCCAGAGTTTTTAAGGCGTTTTACTGATTTTTCACTATTAAACCAAACTGACTTCTCTTTCAGAAGCTCCGAACCGGAACTGTTGGGCAAGACGAACCACAATTGGCGCAAAGCAAAGAACTGCTGGGAATCAGTTCGATCTTTTTCTGCACTAGATTCCAGGGTGGTCGCATGATTTCAGCGTGTGTTGAAGAGTTAATTCGCAATAAGCAAGTGGGTCGAATCAAACAGACGAAATCGACGCCAAAATGTAAGGTATAAAATGCATTTGATTAATTCGGTGCCTGAATACAAATACAACAGCGACGTTTCGAATAGTTTTCTCTTGTAAATCCATGCACTTTTTCGAACTAACTTCACCTACACGTAAACACCGATGGAAAACGGTTTCTCTATGAATGCTCGCACTGTAAGCTCACTACTTTTATTCACGGTGTCTTGTATAAAGAAACGCGCGACGACATTATTAGTTTTCATTCTGAGCACCGTTACGTTGCCTGAAATTTTCAACGCATATGAACTGGAAAGTAAAAGGTAAATCGAATACCATTGACAATCAAACTGCTACCAAAGGAGTACGTACAACCATAAGGTTTTAATTCGGTATCTTTTCTTCAACTGGCAAGAATGTGAAGTTGGGGGGAAATAAAGCCTGGAAGAAAACTACCAATTGCAAAGCCTCAACTGTGATACTTCAATTTTTGCGCAAAACGTGCATCACGTTGTTTGAAATATTCAAAGCTGATGTCAGTAGAAAAACTCAAGCAAGGAAATCACAAACGATAGCTTCTGCACAAAACTATTCTTTCACATCTGGTGGCGGCATTTTTGCATTGAAACTGTGCCCGCCAACCTGTTTTTCTCGGTCATTTTTTCGGTCATAGACCGAAACGTTTTTGAAACGACCAAAAAAAATTAAGTCATTTCGGTCAGAATGTCTGAAGATATAAGCTAATGAACACTGTTACGGCCAATTTTAATATAACTGTGAGACAAATGACCGAAATGTCTCAGCAAAAAATGACCGAAATGTCTCAGCGAAAAAAAACAGCGTTGGCGGCGCCAACACAAGCTATGCCAAATGGGGAATCAGTATTCATGTCCTTCTTCGAACTGATAGTTATTTTCACATAGAACGGTAAACTGTAGCGTAACAAGCTACAACCTTAAAAATGAATCGCTTCAAATTGAAAGTTGTTAAGGGCGTCAAGTTCCTAACAGGAAAATATGAAAAACTATCTGCATTCAATAAACTTAGACGGTGATGAGAAATATCACTTACTATCGCTTCTCGATCTTACGGGATGTACTCACAGTCGTTTCCGTTATAGTTCTGACTTTTACTGAATTCACTGTCTGGTTATCATCAATGACAGTTTGTGGGCAGCAAGTGCGAAAAACCAAGCCTGATTGGGAAAAAAGAAGCGAACGTGTTCGCCATTTCTTGTTCTTGCAGTTAAAGAACGAAAACGCACTTAATTTAAAAAAATGAAGCATGGCAACAGCGGCCCGAAGCCATTTTCAGCAATGATTGCATCAGATTTCGCAACTTATTCAAAAGAAACCAGGTACGAAATTTGAAATGAAATCACTTCTCTTTTGCAACTTCTTCGCGTTAATTTTGGTGCCAAGTCATCGACAGCGTCATAGTGGTGTGTTGGTTTCATTTTGGAAAATACCAAGTTCGTAGCAAATTTAAGCAACTTGACTTCCACCTCGCGAAGGTTTAAGTTTAACGCAAAATTGCATGTTGACATAAGCGACTTTGAGTTTTCAAATGAAACTCTCGCACCACTCGTTTCGATTGCTGGTTTGATCACAGTCGCGCCGCAGCAGGTCAGAGCACGCTTGCGGGAAACAACATTAAAACGGGTGAGCGTCGGTTACGTGGTTTCTTCCGTGAAACGACAGTCATCCATCGCGTGGTATCCGCTGTCTGAGTTTATGTGTGCCGAAAACCCAACGCCGTCACAATTATAACCTTCCTCATCCATTACAAGCGCAACGAAAGTTCAACAAGAACATACGTTTAAGTCGAGAGCGGAACGGATGAAACGAATTAAATGACAGTCCAGCAAGCGAACGCACAAGGCCGGGTCACTACGACTGTTAAAAATCGCCTCAATCAATTAAGCATATCCTGTAGTTAAACAGGTTGATGACGGCGCGCACAAGCCGGATGTGGCCGTAGTTGACTGAAACATCACACGATATCTTGCACTGGTCTTCTGCCGTGAGTATATGAAGCAACGTGCATTCCGAGTGTTGTTTTCGATCAAGGTGCAGACACGGGAAGTGTCGACGTCATTAAATGCAGAGGCGCGCTCGGCGCTGGCGAGAGCGAACTTGTGAGCGAGCAGGTCGCATATCTGCGAGACCCGCGCGTTTTCGAGTAAAACAGTCGACCGCGTTTGCTGTGAGCGATAAGACGCTTGCACGCACCTGCTGCATCCCCATTTCAGTGATGGGGCTGTCGTGGACGAGCGATAAGACGCTTGCACGCACCTGCTGCATCCCCATTTCAGTGATGGGGCTGTCGTGGACGAAGTCCTTTGGGCCTCCGTTGCGCTTAGGGAGCTTCTTCGGCATGTTAAGATTTTTTCGATGGTACTGACCTGCAGAAGAAAAAAATCTGCATTCGAAACTTCAGGACTCCTACACTGTAGTACTTTTTATCCTTACATTCTCAACTTGCATCTTATTAAAAATTCAGTTGTAGAAGTGAGATCAACCCAGTTTAAGTTTGAGTTTCTGCAAGCTCTTCTTAAACTATCAATTTATACATTCAGACAAGTAAACCACACGACCTAAAACAACACTTATGAAAATCCCGCTTGCATTTATATTCGGTTTCTACAAACAATCACGCTAAAAGCGTGTTATTTTAAACAATAAAACTGCAAATGTAAATCCACATTTCATAGAACACCAGCACAGAGCACGAGATAGAGCAAGGGTTCTTAATCTGGCGTCTATGAATGTGTTTTGGAGGGTCAGTAAACCAAAATCTAATTAAGAACATCCGCTAGTTTTTATCTGGGCCATTGTTCAGCTTAATCGCAGCACAATTGTTGTCTGACATGCACCTCTAGGCCTAACTAGGTAATTCCAGTACTACCTTTATGTTGTAATAGTCCAAAACGCCCACGGAATTTTCTGCTTAAACTTTGCACGTGCAATGACGTGAATAAAATATTTGTATATTTTGTTCACGTTCTTTAGAGTATTAAAAGGTCCGAAAAAAATAGATATTTAATTTGGAGTTCTGCGAGACGGATAGGTTTGGGAAACACTGTTATAGTGACTTACATTCTTGGCTGCCATTGTCAGAGTTAATCACTGCATATGCACAAGCTACATTCAACGGAGCCGAACTGCAAAGACTTGGCTCTTTTACGGCAGCTTCGCCTTTCACGCCAGGCCTTGGAAGTTTTGACAAAATGAGCTGACGTATCATGATCGGTCAAAACTCAGCCAATACCTTTCGCATCAAATGAAAGCTGGATCCACTGCTTGCCGAACGTGACGTCCACTCGCTCGCAGTGCCGGAAAATGTAAACGCGGCGAGCCTTCTGCGCGACTTTGGGAACAACGGCGGATTGACCTTTCGTTTTTTTCACCTGAGAATCGTCGGTCAATTGATTTAGTCTTGAACCATGACAAAGTGTTTCTCTAAATTCAAAACAATCACACGGCTGTTCCGCGCAGCACGCCAAGACCTTCGTCACATAGTAGCATCAGTCAAAGAGACGTCAGGATATGGCACCTCTCAGTGCGCTTATGCCATCAACGTATGTGATGCTTAAGACTCGGGAAAACGGTAGCTAAGCACAACGCACGAACTCGATTTTGAAACATAATATTCACTAAAATTTCTCCAGGACGTCCGCTGTATACGAGGAAAGTTATTTTTAAATAAATGCTAAAGAAACGCATTCCAAGCTTCTATGATATAATACAGCAGATATTCGCAACAGACATTCACAAACAAGAATTTGACGTCAACGTAGCGGTAGAATATATTAAGAATAATATGAACAGCGCTGTTGGGATTGTTCAGCAAAGCAAAACGCAAACAAGACAAAAACGAACTGAAAATTTTTGTTGCAACAAAAGCAACTTTGCTGTTGCCATAGACGTCACAGTCACTCCAAAAAAGTAACAGAGGAAGTTGAATACATCTCCGCTAGTTAGGGTCTTTCCAAACCCGCCAGTTAAAAAATAAGGTCCTGTATAGGTGATAAAATAATAATGCTGTATTATAACTAATCGTAAATACAGAAGCAAGATCAGCCCTTAAGCTACAGTGGCATTAAAACTGTTAATTAGAGCTATCTTTTTTTCATAAAGCGACAAGCGGACTTTTGGAAAGAACAATTAATTCATAGTTACAATAAGTTGCAAGAGGGTTTTTCTATCGATCTCGCAGAACAGTTTTTGTTAGCTCTTACGAAAACAAACCACAAATTTTTTGTAATTATCGCAACATGCGACCAGTGTCCCATGTCTCAGCAACTACCAGTCATCAAACAGGAATTTACGAAGACCAACCAAGAGGGATAGCAATGCACTCACACATATAAGCATAAAAAACGGTGCAATATATAAGCAGGAAGCACAAAGTAAATCAATTACAAATATAGCAAGCAACATGCGAAGAAATGAGAAATGTGCGGATGAAGAAGTCGAGATATGCACATAGCTGAGAGAATTTGTACATACAAGCGGCAATGCAGGGTAGACAGCTGAAAGCCATGAAATGCTATTGCAATGAAGATGTGGAATTTAATGCACATGACAGCATGGCGAAAGCAAATGTGAACAACATAGACCATGAAGAAATGCTATAGTAACCCGTATGCCATGATGACGCACCATAGTTACCCATATGGACAGCAGGGGACACAGTAAACCCGGAAGAAAATGGAAAAGATTAGGGTGGTTAATCAAATAATTCACGCCAGTCAACCATAGGCTTCAGATAATGCAACATATTACACCAATTAAAGGACAAAAAAATTAATCCAACAAGGTCGAAATCCACCAAATTAAAGAGGGCACATGAAAAACAAAGATTGCCTGTGATTTATAGTAGGCTACGTCATGTCTACTCATAGCTTTTAAGTGAAGTGTGCAACTAGATTAGAAAGTTTAAGAAATTTAGTGTCATCGGTTGTGTCTAATCATCGTTAACTGATACGAAATGTGATATTAGCACAGTTGGCTGCAGTTCAATATCCGAAGATGATAGACCTAGGAAAGAGATTGTGAAGTCAGTGTCCATGATATCTTGGAGATTTGCATCATTCCGTTTGCCTCGAAAACCTAACAATTCTTAACATCGAGGCCTGTGCTAAGTTTTATTTTTACAAACTACGTCCGTTTGACAAAATTAACTCAGCTAATGATAAATGATTGATGTTTTGAGCTCAGGTCCATTACACATGACGACATGGCACCATGTCTTACCACCGAATATACTGCGTCTTTAGGGGGCCTCGGCGGTGGTTCCGGACCATCGGGCGTCGAATTAGCTTTGTAGGAATCGCTTTCGGTGGTTGGCTGCCCAATTTCTTCAGGCACAGTATCAATATCCTGCCGAAAGACGCAATTAGCGAAATGCTCACCGAAGTGACTTCGCGCAAAACTACAGACGAACGCATGTGCGCCGAAGCAACAGACAGAGCAAGCATTTCCGCTTGCTTCCATCTAAAGCATTAACGCTACGACCTTACCGATGACGAACATGCAGACGCTTGCGAGGAACGCCGGTACGACAGCGCTTCAACAAACGCAAGCGATAAGAAATGTTTTGCACGCATCATTTGAAATCAACTACCGGCGCTGCAAGCTGCCGGTGAGCAAAAGCTTCACATAACCATCTTTAAACTGACTGGCAGCTGCAATGTTAGTTCTGCACTGCAGGTTCATGTGGTCGTTAACCGAAACACTTCTTCCTTTGTTGCAAAGTTAAAGTGCTGACAGAGTGCAGATGGACAATTCTCGCCTTACCCCTTGCAGCAAACTCTGCGAGGACGAATAGCCGGAGACATGGAACTCGTCCGCACCTTTCGAGTACTTTCGGGTCAGTTTCGTATCGCGCTGCGTCACGCCCGTATCTGATATAACGTATTTTCTTGAAAAAACAAAATCAAGAAACGGAGGTCAACAGTGGCAGTACCACGGTAATGTCTGGCTACCTCTGTGGGGCAAGCCGCACGGATTGCGTTTCACCGGACGTGGGGCCGTGGCTACAGTAGAAGGAAAGCAGCTGCGTCGAGACGAAGCGAAAATACTGACCCTCATTTTTATGATTTGTTCTGTTGATTTTCGTTACAGCGATCAACAGCTCATGTGGCTGACCATCTGAATCTGTCCGTTGCGAAAGACTGCCAGTGCTGTTTCCATTGTAACTAATGAACAACGTAATTGCTTTGGACAGGTAGTAAGAAAAAATCTCTTATATTCTTTTCGCTTAAGTTTGATTTGCTTAACGAAAAGTGGTTCCATTTAATCTGCGCATGGGGCAAAGACAATTGAAACAAGTTGACTGCAACACAGGCTTCACCACTTTGTCACTTCGGCTAACAAACGCTTGACAAGGAAACAAAACGATTTTCATTTTAAGATCACAAACGTGTAGCAAATCGATACCACCTGTTTCACCAACTATTCTTAACCGCCATTCACCAAATCTTGAGTTAACATCTCAGAAAACATTTTAACAAATAAAAAGTAGCAGTGCTGGTGCAAAAATACCTCACAAAAACTAACATTAACCCCAACCATTGAGGACGTTGAAGAACATGCAACACACGCGGCTGTCGTATATTTCCTTACTTGTGCATAGTCCACGTGTCGGTGTCTGTTGACTTCTCAGTGTGCGATGCTGGGAAGAAACCGCTGCATCCAGTCATCCATGACGTGCCGTAAAACCATCCTTCGAACCCTGTCCTGCAAGAATATTGGTCACTGGCGAACATGATCGACAGCAAGTTTTCGGAGAAAATGTGGGATAGCATCAACTCCAATCATATTGGAAACCTGCTTTTTTCACCACTTTGATTTCTCAGCCCGTGACTTTCGGATTGTGGCTTTATATGTTGTGAAATAAGTATACCATCCATCGAAGCTACGGTTATCTGTTTCCAAGATTATTCTGCCAAAAGTGTTAAGTTTGAAAAACTGGTTAGTGAAGTGAAGTATGCTCTTGCGCCTTAACTAACAGTGTACTAACAGATTTTCTGAACACAAGTTTTCCATTACATAGTTCTGAAACCTCAAGGAATCCGGATTCTTTTCCCACCGCCGTTGGTTGAGCTCTTGCCAAATTGACTAAAGGCCAAGCATAAAACTATTTTGATTCCGACAAGCATACATGCAATTGCATTGAAACGTATGCTACGGTTGTAGCGGTGCGATTTAGATTCAACTTTTATTAACAGATCTGCTTCAAAAAAACCTCAACATTAAAAAGCGTTCCTGAAACGCTGTTGTAAACCAGCGGTTCTCAATTCATTTTGAAGCCCGCAACCCGTCCGGAAGGAAAAATCATTTTTGCACCCCTTGCACCATTTGATCCATTGTTTTTTCTATTATCAGAGAAGTTCGTACAGAGAAGTTCGCACCCCAAGAAGTCCCTTCTCGCACCCGCTGGGGGTGCGAGCACCTCCAATTGAGAAACGTTGTTTTAAACTGACAGTCTCGTGACTTAAACCTGGGATACATTCTCTACCTACATACCCAGTAGGCGAGGATATTGTGCGAGAACGATTTACGCAGGTTAGGCATGTGCAGGTATGCTGCTGCAGGAGTTGTCGAGGACGAAGCGCTTGAAGACAAGCTGTTTAGGCCTTCACCAACTTTAAACAGCACATGTCATCAAGTTGAGAGTACCAGAAAAGTGTTAAACGACTCTGTTGCGTTAACCACGACTTTTCGGCACTCGTTATGCAGCAAACAAATGCGAGTGTTTTGTTCGTATACAGTGCCGTTCTCAAAGCGCGACCTGATTGAAACTTAACGATCCTTTGAAAAGGAAGTTTAGCATAGACCATTAGAAATATCATGCCGAACAATGCACCACTTGATGTCGACTGTTTCGCACAATCATTGTAACATAGCACGGAAAATGATCTAATGCGTGCGATGCGAATTGGGACGCTTGCTTGCGCCCATTGGCACCTATTTTCCACTCACCGAGACGTCGCAAGATAAATTTGTTTGGCAACTGTGAAAGCTTGACACCTGGAATCACTCTACAGCATTTTACACCGCTTACACAGCACTGTCAAACTTGTAAGCGATCAGAAATTGATGTTGATAATAATTTTGGGTCACTCTTCCAGCGTCCGTTCTTATTCGCACTTAGCGACGAACTTACGTAAGAATGAAATATTAAAAGATTACACATCCTATGACCAAACACCGTTTGCTGCCGCAACTTACTTCGACGAGTTAGAGACATCTTCCGGGCCCACAAAAATGCAATCTCCATTAATTAGTTGTAAATGTGTGTCTGATGTTGGAGAGTAAGGATACAACACCCTCAGCGTCTGTGAAGTAAGAAACTACAGTGAACAACAAAATGTCATTACCAAGAATTAAGCATGCAGTAGATATTCTGCCTCTAAATAAACAGCAACAAATCCAGCGTAATCCACCAAAAATGGTAGCTATCGTTAGCTCAATTTCATGAAGCTTCTCCAACTTACCGCTACCAAGCGATTTATTAAGCCAACTTCATCGACTTGCTGACCAACATCACTAGGAGCCATATGTTGCGACTACCAGGCTTTACTTTTGTGAGGCATACCGCGGTAAAAACACACGAACACAACAAATGTCACTAAGACTGGGCGAAAAATTCATTACGCCTTTCACCAATGAAGCGATAATCGTGCACTGAACGACAAACAACTCACAGCAATCTGTTTTGATAACCGAGGTGGACGCTGTTTTTTTTCACTGAGACATTCTGGTCATTTTTTGCTGCAACATTTTGGTCACTGAGACATTTCGGTCATCTGTCTCACAGTTTTATCAAAACTCACCGTAACGTAGTGTTCATTAGCCTATATTTTCAGAAATTCTGACCGAAATGACTTAATTTTTTTCGGTCAGTTCAAAAACGTTTCGGTCTACGACCGAAAAAGAAACAGGGTGAACGTGTTTATTCGTTTGATACGACGCAGCAACGCCTTGTAGGCAAATTGATCAACTTGTCAAACAGTGAATGCGCTTTCATATACCAGCTTAACAAAACGTTCCGTTTAACAAAGTTAGTCATTCAGTGAACTAAATGGCTACGCAGTACCAGGCCAACGCACTTAATGCACTAAGATCTTTTGCAGACGCAATTCACACCTCACAATCTCCAAATTTAGGATCTTTCGAGTATAATCGTATTTCCCACGATGACTTGGCAGTGAGATCAAGCTTTTTCGCCAGTGCTTCCAAAGCGTTCAACTGATTCGCGGGAAACTTGTAAGCCAGAGTAATATGAAGCTGTTTGTTGCTGTGTGACTCAACTTTACTGTCTACAAAAAGTATCCTGTATAACGACATTACCTGTACTTGACGAAAGCACTAATAACTTGTATGACTTTAGCATTTAAAAAGAACCGGGTATATCCGGCCGAGCTTCGAAAAGTCAAAATTTGTCTAAACCACTTAAAATACGCACACGGTCAATCAGATGTTCCTGAAAACAGTGCATAAGCCATGCTCTGGAAATCAACGTTGTTAACTTTTTGACGTAGTTCCACCATTTTGCTACAAAAATATAATAGCAGTCAATCGAGCAAAGGTAATTCGCCTTTTAAACCAAAATGTCGCGAATGCATCAATGGGACAAGTTCTTTTCCCGTGTTATTTGTACTGCAGGGCTTTTGCACGCAACTGCTGATGTAAAAATTGCGCACCCTGGATTGCCTGGAAAAACACTGGACGTTAGAAAATTATCTAGCAATCCAGAAAACCTCCAGAAAAAAGGTGGCATATTACGATGTTCTCAAGTTCACTTAAACAGGGTTGTATTTGCATCGTAGATCAGTTTTCGCATTTTCAATCATTTCACAAAAATCAAATAGTGTTTTTCAGTTTTACCTGCAAGGTTACGCGCCTCTTCTGCAAAAAGGTCTGCAAGTTTGCGCAGGTAGTTGGCAGCTTTCTCTTCAAGAAATAAACCAACATAGTTTTGCGTAGAGAAGTATTCCAAGTCAAACTTTTTTGGCGAGTTTTCCTTTGACATTCGCTCACATGCGTTACTCACTGCACGCACTAATCGCGATACATTATCATCTTTGCACTGAAATAAAAGCAAGTATTATTTTTGACTGATCACATGTTAAAACCAGACCCGTATATCTATCAGGGTTGATGTAATTGGACCCAACCAAAAAAAACACCCGGATTTTTTTAAAAGCCCACTTAGAAAAACAGTAAAACCCATCAGAAACTCACATTTTACTTTTCCTTTGAAAAATCTACTATGAAGCAAATAGTAAAATAAGCAACACACTTGTACAGTTAACTGTAATTTTCTATCAAACAAAACGAGCAGCATCAAAATTTAAAGGACTTTAAAAAAAGAGAAGAGTAATTCGAACAGTTCCAGTAAATTCTACTGGTTATCTTCTTAGCTCTGTAAAATCGATATATTTTAACCAATTTTTCTGCCCTCTCTGCATCCAAACTGTTTCTGATGTTGGACCATACAAAACCATATGTTGAAAAAATACACTTTATAGATGCTGAACTAGCAAAGCATTCACATAAACTTGACGTGAAACAGCAGAGTTTGTGTGGGAGTGGCTTTTCTCTGTTTGTTGTGCGCATGTTTGCCAATCCTCACCACTTGAGTGAACTGACCAACAACACTGCGAAAAAAAGATGGGGTACATTTCTTTATCCTTAATTTTGAATGCCATAATAGGTATAACAAGTTATTATCGTGTAATTCTGAAAATGGTGATATTGCATGATGCAATAAAAACAATTTAGAATGGGGTTCTTGTGCTTTTCTTAAAAAAACAACAAAAACCTGTTTTTTTGTAAAAAAAACAAAAACACAGGATTTTGCAAAAAAACAAATAAAACAGGTGGGTTGTTTTTTCTTGAAAAAAAAAACGTTGTTTTCAACCCTGATATCTATGCATATCTTCGCGCAGTTTGAACTATGTACCATGGAACAGTCTTCACCTTAAAAAAAATGAGCATAATGTCACGTGAGGAAACGAGCTGTGAACTCCATTTCGTCCACAAGTCAACAATGATTGTTGCCAAAACTCTTCAAGAAGCAAACCCAAAGGACCTGTTTCATCAAGCACAAACAAATCATAGCGGCAACAGTTTTAAATTTAGTACAAAGGAAAGAATCAACCATACATCAAAAGTCCCGAAACGTTTTCACTGCGATCGTTTAAATCTGATGGAATGTTTTTCTGATGTACCAGCGATTTTTGATAATTTTAACATCTTGCATTTAAATCAGTGGTTCTAACGTTTTTTGCCCAGGGACCATCTTTTCAAAAAGAAATATCCGATGGAACACTTAGCTATGCTGACACTTCATGAAGACATAGTCGTACTGCATTGCACATAGGTCAGTGAATTCAAAGGCATGTTCAATCTTAGTCTTAAAATAATCAAGGATTGTGGAACTCTCCGTGCACCACTAGAAATTCCTGGTGGACCACCTGGACCAGGTTGAGAATCGCTGGTTTAAATGATACCTGCGCTTATGAGTTTTTGGCCCTATTGGTGTTGGGCTCAATTTACTACAACACTGCATTTTGACATGGGCCAAGATTGCGAAAAGTTACTGCGGTGGCTGTTATCGGGATAAAAGGTGGAACTGCAAATGGAAATCATTTGCCATTTCAAGAAATATGGAGTGACCATTCAGAGCACTTGCTAACGAACAACAATGACGTTCAAAAACGTAAATTTCAAACAATAAATTTATTTTGATTGCGTAGAGAAGGTTGCACTACCTTTATTAGAACCATAAATTATAGCAACAAAACATTTATAGTTTACAAATCACGACTAACTAACCACAACTATATTGAAACTATTTTTGCCAAGATGCAATTTTTTTGGCTGAGTTAGCAAAGCATCGAAAGAAAGCAGTATCGAAACGGCCAGTAAAATCATGTTGAATACATTTTTTCAACAAATTTTCTTTGTAATTCGACTGTTTTAAAGGAATGTCGTATTTTCACGGTCACATCAAAAGCGCATTTGTCTTCATCATCGGACAGAAATGAAAATACTGCCTGATCGCTGCCCATGCGAAGATCAGGAATTCGCGAATACTTATGTCTGTGATCCTGCTTGAAACTACACCGCTTTGTAGAATGCATTTCAAATGCTACAAATAACGTACAAAAAATTAAGGAGCTTCAGCTTTCAAATGGAACTATTTGTGTGTTTTTGGCATCGCTGAGACATTTTTTGCGAGCCGCGTTTTAGATTCGGGTAATCCTAATTTGGTGCTTAGTAGCGTAAATATTGATGTCTATTAAAAAATTTGTGCGCATGCATTGCTTCAAAAAATGCAATCCACCATGTAACCAGTAATTTTACGTAACAAAAAGAATTATATACCATAGCTTTGTGGAGAACAATTATTTGATTAAAAAAGTAAATTTGTAGCAAAACATGTACTGTCAATGTTTTTGAAATGATTTACAAAACTTTCCTAAAGAACAGCAGCCTTAAAGAGATCCAGGCAAGCAAAAAGCATAAAATGATTGGTTGTTGTCGCATTCCGTCACATGTGGGATACAATAAAAACTGTGGATGAAACCTTTAAGGACCACGAGCCACTTAAGTGGCAGTGACTTTGTCCAGTCAAAAGTTGCCGACCGATTGAGCTAGAGAGCTGATCAAACCCTCTAAAAATGCGGAAAGTCTTGTAGGTTAGATTTTTTTAAATGGAAAGTTTTGGATTTTTTGTTGGTGACGTCACAATGAGGGTAGGTTTACACATTTTGGCCGAAATCACTGGGCCCTGTCGACAACCCAACGAGCCAATTTTTTTGGAAACTAGGCTATAATCCGAGTCTTAAGAGTCCTTGATTGCCTTTCTAGCGTTTCTGGTGCCAAAATTTTGGCTCAAAAAACAAAATTTTGGTAAAAACTAA
>Ga0210059_1010211_pt1 | contig 14529 bp, 5 predicted proteins | sample Ectturendosymbi2_FD_188042 | JGI IMG/M metagenome (GOLD analysis project Ga0210059, IMG submission 188042) | Ecteinascidia turbinata endosymbiont from Florida, USA - Sample 2 (SPAdes) (version 2) | ecosystem: Host-associated > Tunicates > Ascidians > Unclassified | place: Key West, Florida...
TATCTTCATAATTTAAGTTCACGCCAATTCTGCTCCAAAGTATCTGATTTATTCCTTACCAAAAAAACTAATGCTTGGCATTTGCACGGTTGCAATACTAACGCAACTGCTATCTTGTGTATGCTTCGTTTAGGACATAGTAAACTGAAAATAGATGGCCGCTACAATCAGATCTGTCAATGTGGTGCTATTAAGACTGAAGTTCACATGTTTCTTGAGTGTCCTTCCACCTGTGCGTCACGCCGAATGTTGTTTACAAAAGTCTCTAAGATTCTCGCCGAGGAAAATGTGTTTTCCTACTCTGAGTTTGCTGCATTGAATCCAGCTGAATTGGTCGAAATAGTTCTCTTCGGACACCCAAAACTGTCTAAACGTCCGTCATTGCGCTTGTTTAGACAGACATGTCTGTTTTTGTCCAGAAATACACTCTTTTAATATGACCTCACCGTTTAACACGTTTTCTGTTTGTACTGTTTTATTTGTGTGTATGTGTGTCATTTTTTTTCTGTGTTAGTCTTTGCGTGCCAATGAGCTCTTCAAGCCTTGGCCTGCCTTCATTGGCTGTTTGTCAATAAATTCAATTCAATAAATACAAATGAGAGGCCCAAGTATTAGGCTGCGACAAAAGCTTTTCTTTTGTATCTGGATTGGCTGAGCAACACAAAAAGAGAATAAAAGTAAAATAAACCCGCTTTGCATTTTAAAAGTATATTTGACTTTCTACAGTGAATTGGGTTGAAAGCCAGCACAGATCCACAAATTTTAGTGTGGTTTACAGCTGGAGTAAGCGACGTTTTTCACTTAACACCTGTAAAAGTGAAGTTTTCCTGTTTTCGCTTGGTCAGTAACTTAACAGCGACGTGCTACCCGAAAGCAAACGGTACAGCAGTTAATCATAAACTTGCACAGCGTCACGAAGCAGGTCTTAAGTTGCAGAAACAATTTCAAAATATAGGACTTCGTATGTTGATCTTCGCAAAGTGTCATCCATTCACCGTTTCTCAAGAACTGCGATTCAATATTTTAATTTTTGTCCAACAGCCGATGCAGTCTGCAACCCCGGCTTGGTGGCTGGAAAAACACATATGATTCCTCAATACAAAGGCAATAACACGAAAAGCTTTCATTCACTGCTTAATTACTTGGCAGTTAGTTATTTTGCCAGAGCAGATCATACGTTGTCTAGTATTTGACATAGTTAACCATGCATTATGCTATATTTGGTTGTACTTAAGTGCATCATCCTCTAGAAGGAACTTTTTCCCCCTAATTAACAGTACCCAACCTTTTCAACTAGCAGGATCCCTGGACAGGTCTGGTAGTGCCCCCATTTTAAATTCATTATAGGACAATTTTAAGTAGAAGCATTTTGATCTCTGCTCCAAGATAACTCAATTTTGTTTTGTTTCTTAACTAAAAAAAACTTTCAGGAAGAAATCTTGAATGCAATTTATGACATCCAAGAAATTTAGATAAATTTGAACGAATGTTTGGAACGAATGTTTGGTCGCACCAAGTTCAAACACAATCACGGAATAACAATTTCCAAGTCATTATATGATAAGCACGAACAGCTTTTTGATATGGTAGTTTGTTGTTGGCCCCTGGTAACTACACTGGTGTTATAGCCCCAGGACTGAGTTTGTACAATTTCTGGTTTCATTTCACTCGGTTTGTTTTGAGTTCTGGGTATTTTCCTTACAGCTCTTCCGCACACCGTGCGCCTGGTAAGAAGGCTACAGTACCAATTTTCAGTCTTGGTAAGACTCGGCCGAGAGTCGAACGACCTACCGGCACCGAAGCGGACGCACTTACCACTAGACCACGGGCTGGTTGGAACAGCTTTTTGACGCACACCGTTTCAGACAAACTCCACAAAAGCGTTTATTTACAAAGTGTACAATTACAACAGCAGTCAAATATTCTTTAAAGGCACGATGTCCGAGCTTTGACAAAACGATCCCAGCAGGCTTCGCTTGAGGTATAGCCTGGGCTAGGAATGACGCTTTGTAGAGATTTAAAGAGGTTTGCTGCGATTTTCTGTAAAGCAGTCGAAAACAGAAAACTTTAAAGTTCGACTTTTAAATCATGACAAAGACAAGAAAAGCAAATTTGCCTTCTTTTCAAACGCTTTTCTCTTGCTACTTGCGGGTGACTAAAATTTTTCAAGGAATGCGCAAATTGATTACCAATGTCCAAGTTTTAGCAGGAAGCATCCACAAAGGTGATGCAGTTGAATCAACAAGCAAACGTTTTTAATAGGAAATCGATTTCACGTAACTATACGCATCCCCAGTCCAAAGCAAACGCTTACGAGTAAAATGATGGATAACTGAAGCAAGATTTCGAGAATGCACGCGGACTGTAGATTCAAACAGCAAACCTAGAACGTTCAATCCTCTGCCCAAGCCTAATGTGTACAACTTGTCAGCGAACTGTGCAAGCACACTCAGATACAGTACGAATTTTGTACAGGTAGTTAGTATTATGCTTCTAAGGCAACGGCAAGACATAGAAGCTATCAGAAAATCTCTTAAATGTGTTTGCTGGGAGTTGCAATTTTTCCTGGCTTTGATGAAACTAATTAGAGAGCGTAATTCGATCAGTCATAAAACATACTCATATTATCGATGGGAAATGTGATAAAATTGATAGACAGGTTTTTACTCGTCAATCCACACTTTATACGCTTTGGTTCACACCCATCTTTTCAATGTGATTAGTTAAACTTCAAAATTAAAAAGCTTTAACTGCACAAAGTATATCGACACATCACCTTTACCTTAATTCATTTTGAAAAAAAAGTCTTTCCATGCAATAGCAACTACAACGTCGAACCGAATAATTAGTTTTATGGCCAATAAATGCTAAGACCGAATGAACGGAAATATGCCGAAAAATAGTATGTGTCATATCAGTCGAACTTCACGTGGGATATGTGCAACACCAAACCGAAGAAAAGTGTAAACAAAACAGAAGACACTTTCAAAACCGATGCGATCTGCTGACAGCAACATGGGACTATCTGCGCCTCCGGAAGGTATAGGCTGTAAGCGGCTACGGTGATGAGTTTTTCTCTTCAGCTTTCTTCTTTCAGCTCAACCGCCTCTAGTGGTAGAATTTCTTATTAGAAAACGTCCTTACAAAGGCCAGGCATAATGGACGCCAAAGTTGTTGACTAAAAGTTCGGACCAGCAAGCAACAGTCAGACCTCGTTTTTCCGAACTCCAAAAACCGGAATCCCCGCTATCCGACACAAAACTGGTACGAACGGATTTCTCCCAATGCATTTCAGCCCTTTAATCCGGAAACCTCGCTATTCGGCTCCGACACGGAAATTTACGAACGGATATGTCAAGTCAATAGAAAAAAAGACGCTAAACCGGTTTACGCCAACTATTATTTAGACAACCGCAATGGAAGTGTGAAAGTCAATTCTCTAAGCAAAATGAATATAACAGTGGCAGAACTTGCAGGACGTAGTTAGGTCTCTTGTACAGTTCTTTTTAGCGTTTAATCACCTTCTGAATGCATACTAGCTTACGTATATCGATCGGATCTGCCAATAAACAAAATAAACTATGAGTGTTTCATTTAGTCATGTTTCACATGCAGTCTATATATTTGGTTAAGTTGAAGGTTCGTCTGGGTCTACAGTTTTCCTCTGTTCCCCTTTGAGCGTCCGCTTAGGCGAGTTCTACTGTACTGCACGTCGTCACCTTTATTTACATTGTTAACATTTGCTCTGGAAAGAATTTCGCTCTATATACGTTCGATTCCGATTATCCAGATACCTCGCTAAACCGACATTATTTGACGAAACAAAGTGGTCCAGATAAACGAGGTCTGACAGATATTAGAGTCCATTGTTGGCCACATACTTTTTGGGCGAGATAATTACAGCCTCATTTCAAAAAGTAAGTAACAATTATTATAGATTTTCTACGCTGGTTTATCAACAAACAAAATGTAAAAATCTTCATGGCAAATTCTAGTCTCCCGATTTTCTTTCCCCCTCTTTAAACATCAACCGAGCCTCCGCGAGTATTGGGCATGATTCCTCAAATTCACTCGTTGCGAACCGATACCCGAAGTGGATGAAGAGTTCACAAAACTGCACGAAAACTATAAATGTGCACTATTTATATCCTTGACACATAAAGAACAAAACACACAACTAGTTGTCAAAAACAAACAAAAACGGATCTGTTACAATCTACCGCAAGCATAAGCACAATTTTGTTGTAAAATGTGAAGGGGACAGCTTGGTGTGAAACCACTAAATTACGAAACCTAAAGAGAAATGTGGGGGGACATGGCATATCATAACCCCACTGTCTGAAAAAGTGAGGGGGACGCGTCCCCCGTGTCCCCACCTAATCGCGCCCATGACCGCAAGTGTTCATTTGTTTTGCTTAAATTGTTTTCAATGTGTGTTCCGCAAAAAACAGCAAACTTTCGCATATTGCTGTATGAACCATCTCATTAAGGAAGCATCCGTATCAAAAGCAACTGCTTTTCGTTCGTCTCCTTGGATTCAATGGGCGGCTGCTACTCCCACCAGTTGCGTGAAAAGCAACCTCCGTACCTTCTTCTGATTGAGATGTGCATCTTCGTGGTCGACTTCCTCCAAAAGTTGTTACTCGACGGGGTAACGGCCCAAGAAGTTTTCTGATAACAAGATTAAAGTTTTCAAAAAAAGTAAAACAGTTCACCCAAAATGGGAAAAAGTGAATGTTGCATCAATAACCTGAACGCTTTTGATGTAATAAAAGAAGAGCAATATAAATTTGGGCTTTGTTTGCAAAGTTCAGTCTGAACTGAAAATGTTGATGATGCTACGGCAACGTGAAAAAAGCAAAGTGTAGAGAGAACTCAGAGGACACATTTGGTTAAAACTATTTTGATAATCATTTCACTTGGTGTGTAGGTCTATGCCACACAGTTTAGTATGATTTTTGTAATTTTGTTGACATCCTTATAAGATCACATACGAAAAAAACTGAGCAAATAATTTTAATAGATGAAACTAGCTTTTAAAGATTCGACAAATGAAGCTTATAGGTAATGGATGTGGACAACGAACATGAGGAAAGGATCGGTACAAAGCGGGGGATTAGTAAAACATGTTGACTGCAATCACGTTATTCGTAATAAATGTTGAACATTTAGCACGCGGTTCGTCAAAGCAACATTCAGTCGAAAACCCCATTCAATTATCTTTGAAAAACAACAATAATTATGAAGAACAATCTGAAAAATGTGGTAAACTCTTAAGGTGCACTTTGCAAAGTGGTCTATTCAGCAACAAAATCAGTTTTCATTGATTTACTGATCTACCAAAACGTCATCGACAGCCAGCGACTTTTTTCGAAAAATTAGCAAGTTAGGAAAAATTATTCAGAAGAATAGAAGCTTGCAAAACTCCTGGAAGAAAGCTTTATACTTTTTTTTAGGCTCTACCTATCCCAGTCGATGTTATGGGTCCACACTGCCTTGCGGGCGACTTCCCAATCAAAAGTAAAAGGTTTAACATTGCACGGGCGTTTGGGAAATATTTATTTTAACCACAAAATCAGGTGGCTGAGGCAGGGACCGAGTTTGCTAAAAAACTTTGGGGGGACAAACCTTTATGTTTGCGTTTCGATAACGTCACCATGTTCACCCAACCGTAGTACGACCTTTTTGTGAAAGTGGCCAAACTGAGGGCACATTATGTTGGCTACGCAACGGTGCTATATCCAGACATCTAGCACTGCATTTAATATGAAAACACATTAATTCTGAGAGCTTAAACCTCTTAATGCCCAAAATTGCACTTGAACAAGAAGTCATCGCGGCCGCCATTACGATTGCGCTTATATTTTACACGTTTCTGATGTACACCAACACAGCACGTTCAACCGAAGAAGAACAGCGACTTTGCTCTGAGGCATTGACATCCGAAGTAGGCTTTCTGCAAAACTTTCGCGCATATAAGAAGTGGATCCTTAGAGTCTTTCAATGCGTTTGAAAAATGTTTGGATTTTTGATAATCCGTAACACATTTTGGCTATGTTCAACCTATTCTGTATAACCTCTGTAGCTACTTTAATCTTACTTCATTTTAAATTGTTTGATGAGACTTTGCTCAATTTAACTGACGTCATCGAAACATAAGATGGAATTAAACTGTAAACGCAATAGTAAACCCAGTATTACAAAACTTATTGACCGCGCTCAGCTGCAAGTAAAGATAGTTTAGCACTGCACGTGATTAAATTTGTACAAATCACGGGCTTCTTGAAAATACAATAACTTCTCTGCGGAATTTGAAGCCCTAATAGAAAAAAATTCAAATTTAGTTTCATTTTAGTCACATGCGCTTTGCCAACAAGCAGGGACGGATCCAGCCCGTAAGTTTGGGGGGCGATTTCAGTAATATTTGGCAGTCAAGTCTCAGTCAGCAGTTAAGTGCATTTCCGAATTGTACAAAATCATGGTGAAAAAAGTTACTTTCTTAGGTTTTAGGGAGGACGATCGCCCCAATCGTCCCCCCCTGGATCCGCCCTGCCAACAAGACAGATTGCAAGCTTGAGGATGGATATTAGCGAAGGATGAGGCAGTCGCCTCGGGTCCCTATTTTTTTTTGCTCTTGAATTTAGTTCATAAATTGAAATGTGAAACAAATTTAACTCTTTTATCAATGTAATCTTACATCTCCATTTCGCAACGGCGATGTTTTCGGACCCTTTCTGAGAGCTTGCCCCTAAATTTTAATATGCACCCCTGTGCAAGTTATCTCAGTATCTGTAAGTAATGGTAGTGTCAATTCGCTCAGCCTTTGCAAAATGAAAAGCATCTTGCTACTTACGTTAGACTTTGCCGTTGACTCTTTTCGTTGCAGTTAAATGATTTCAAATTATTTACTCTAGGATAGGGTGGCAATTAACATCAAATGAAAGTTGAAGCATTGAGCTTATGAACAGTAGGCCATAGTCTAATATCTTGAAAATATTGATTTTTTGCTCGCCGGCAAAGTAAAGGGAATTCATTGATGAAAACGTTAAGGTTCCACATAATTGTGATTGAACCGTCACAATACATGTCATCACAAATAAATATCTAGAATGAATGCTATTGCTGCTAAACAGTTAATATGGCGCAATTAAGAAGACTTCTAAACTGAATCGCTTCTTAGCCAAAGTTTGAGCTTCAAGACACATAAAATGTACACAGCCATTCTCATGTATCTGGTTTTAGAACTGTGCAACAACAAAAATCTACGATATTGATTTAAGGCTACGCTGACACTGGAAACAAGAATGGGCTATATTTGTAAAATGCACGGTTATCAGAGAGGAATTTTCGATGGTCTTGAAATGAAGCTTGCATAACCAGTAGGTGGGATACAGCAAGCTGGTGCGCCAAAAACAGCTGCGAAAAGCGTTGCTCCAATTGTTTTTACTTGCGGTCATTGATTATTACAAAAGGTCAGATACACGCTTGTGTTCGACTTAAAGCTGAAGCAGGATAAGTTCCTTGAGGTAGTTTCGCTGATTTGCACTGAATATTTCTTTGACTTATACTTCAAATATTTTACTAACCTGAAAACTTTGGAATTGGCGGTGGCATTCCCCCGTTGTTCCCCATAGCTACGCGCCTGGCGGCAACCATATTCTGATTGCAGGCTACAGACCAGCGCAGGAATTGATTGAGCGAAGTTCGTGTGCACACCGATTCGGTAATTCAAATTAACTAACACAATCTTCAACCATCATGCGAATTCAGTTTACATACGAAAACTGTAGCCTATACTGTGTCTACAGATGATCCAGTGATAGTGCTCATTTTTCTCATTTATTCCCTGGTTTTATGCTGGGGAAACGTTTCCAACAATAGCCTAACTATGAAATTTACACAACTACATTGTTTTTCATCACAAAATGTTGGGGGAGACAAAATATATTATGTCCCCCCGTCCCCCATAAACTCGATCCCTGGGCTGAGGTGTTTTCTTATAATATCAACATAGAACAGAAAACTATATATCATCACTTGCTTCGTTACTTGTTGAAACATGCCTTGATTTTCTTTTACAGTGGGGATTAGCAAAAACATAGCAAACTACAGCGTACTCTGTCAACCCTACTCTTTCACGACACAATCTTGAAGTCAACTTTCACATCTGTTTAGCCGGAATACTACGAGATCGGCGGAATGGATTTTTCCACCATTTCTGATTCAGCCAATCGAATCGGACAATGGCAACGGAAAGTTTTTACCGAACTCCGTACATTGACCGGCTTTAGCTGGTTAAACATGGTGATATTCACTTAAAGCAGGGGTCCTGGGGTCCGTGAACCCCTCAGGGATCCATGGGGTCCTGGGGTCCGTGAACCCCTCAGGGATACATGGGGTCCTGGGGTCCGTGAACCCCTCAGGGATACATGAATGTGGTTTAGCGAGTCCTTTAAACAAAAACCAATCAAGAAAATCTGCTAGATTTTATCCACCTATTTGGGCCATTGTTCAGCTTAATTGCACCACAACTGTAATGCGACATGCACATCTCTAGGCCTAACTGCCGTAGGTAACCTTTATGATGTAATTGTCCACACTGCCCACGCAATTTTCTGCTGAAACTTGGCACGTGCATTGACGTGAATAAAAGACGTGCATATTTCGTTCATGCGTAAGTCGTCTATTGTTTTATTTATTAATTAGAGCAGTGGTTCTCAACATTTTTTGGCCCATGGACCATCTATATCAGTGTTTCCCAATCTTTTTTTGGCTAGCACCCTCTTTTCTGACAAACGAATTTTTATCGCCCCCCCTACCATGCCTAGCACTCATATCAACAGATTTTTTCGTATTGTATACTTGGAATGTTTGATAATGATTAAAACAAGAATGAGCGCGAAGATGCATTTCACTATAAAACTTAATTTAGTAAATTAACTCATTTAGCAGTGGGAAACTGTTAGAGTTATGATTTGGAAACTGTTAGAGTTCATGAAGGGCTTGATTTCGTTTAAACAGCATTAAATTTGGACAAGAAGGTGAAGATTGCTGATTTGGCTTTAATGAGGTTAACACCATTCCCCTGCAATTGCAAATCAACTTCATTGAACTTCTTGAAGATATCTGTGGACTGTGACAGCTAAGATACTATATCTATAACACCCTTTGACAGTCACATTCTGTGTGCAGCAACAAGAGTACAAACTCTCTTCATCATTATCCGAGTGCACTACATTGCCTAAACTTAGCAGAACACTTCTAAACCCTTTGGTGTCCTTTGATCAATCAATTCATCAATACTCTGCCACATTTTTAGTAAATTTTGAGTTCGGAGCAGTGCAGGATTGAATTTAATCTGCACATTTTAAAAGTGTTTGAACTTAGCCGTGACACTTGCAGTCGTCCACTGGCTCTACCATCTTTCTCTCCCTGGATTTCCTAGGCGCTGCTCAAGCTAAAGTGCGTTCTGAAACACACTTCTGTTTTCCAGAATCTTTTCGCTTCCCTTTAGGTAACTTATTCTTGTTGTCACCTAACACTATCTGTAAAAAAATAGAAATTGCCTTTCTACTTTCGAATTGAACTCGTACAAGGTCATTATCATATTTGCGATCATTAAGCCACTCCATCCGAAATTAGCTCACGCTTTTGGTTGCAGGCTGAGTCTAAGTGCAAGCGTGCATTATCAAACCTGAGCGGTGATAGTCACTGTAACGAAACGGGCATTGTTAAGTAGCAGTTTACCCGTGCCAAGGAGTACAGCTGACGAAAATTCCGCTCATAATCATTTAGTTATAGAGGAGAACAATTTTACTGTGCAGCTTACCTATAGTGATGGAAAATACAGTTCATCAATTTATCTCCTAGCATTTCACTTCTGTTTTGTTTCCAAAACGCTAAATTTTTGTTTACAAATTACATGCATACATGTTTGTTGGTCATACTGTCTTCTATGACATTTGGTCACTCAAAGTCAGTAAGACAACAGAAATGTAATTATTAACTGGGTCTCCTATCGCCCCCCAACCGCCCATTTCTGCTTCACCGCCCCCTAATCGCCCATTTCTGCTTCACCACCCCCTAGAGTTTCTCACCGCTCCCAGGGGGGCGGTACCACCCACTTTGGGAACCACTCATCTATGTGGAAAAAATATCCCATGGACCACTTTGCTATGCTGACACCTCATGAACAACTAGTCGAAACTGTGTTGTACATAGGTCAGTGAACTCAAGGGCATGTTCAACTTTAGGATTTATGGACCACGAGAACTGCAGGTGGACCACAGGTGGACCACGTATAAAATCACTAGTTTAAAGTATTTTGGGATCCGCAAAAGATATACATATGAGTGAATTGGGGGTCCGCGAGACGGAAACGTTTGAGAAACACTGACTTAAAGTTTTATTGACGATCGAACAATAAAAGAACGTGAAGGCTATCGAGTTTTGTTGATAATTTCTCTGCAGTTGCTAAGCAGCTTTGACAAGTGGACAAACATTCTACGAGGCATTAATGTTTCAATGGCATATTCACGAGTTCTCACACAGTTCGTTCGCAAGCATTTCTATGGCAGTTTGAGTTGCGGTTTGTAGAGTAATAGATAACCTGTAGCAATTACTTTACCGCTGATTTTGTCGTGGACCACTTTTTGCCGTGTTCTTTTTCACAGCACTTCCTGACTCGCTACTCCTTCGATGACGACTTCCGGTCCGGCTTCTTCGACTGACAATTTCTCTGCGTTCCTTCGGGACGGTGTCCCCGAAATAACGATATATGGTCGCGTACTGGTCCATATTAGCCGAGGTGATCACTCTGCGCGGAAAGTGAAATGAAGAACTTTTCGCTTTTCTGCTTCGTCTGAAGCGCTGGCAGCGCAGCGACGTTCTAGTAAACATTTCGATAAGTACAGGGTGACACAAAAAAACGGTCATCACCAAAAATCGAATAGCTTCCAAAATTTTATTTAGATTGACACAAAACTTCAGCTACATTAGGTCAAGCCTGTGTAGCAGACATCTCCAAAGTTTCAAGTCTGTACTACAAAAACTCTTTGTTTCACTGACGCTCAAAAAAGTGCTCCAAATGAGCTCCCGGGCGCTGCAGGCACATTTGGATCCGGCGGGCAAAGTTCTCGATGCCCTCCCGCATTCCTCCCTTGGGATCGCTCTAATTGTTGCTATGATTTCTGCCTTCAGGTCAGGGATAGTCTGGGGGTTGTATGGGGTTGTCGCCATACACCCTGCCCTTAAGGTATCCCCACATATAGAAATCTGGGGGTTCAAGCCCGGTGAATGCGGCGACCACTGCGGGTCACACCTGCGGCTGATCAGTCGGTCAGGGACAGGGGCGGATTAAGGTTGTGTGGGGCCCCTGGCTGAAACATAGAAAGGGGCCTTTTTCATTTATATAAAACTGTTGTCAGTAGGGAAAAAATAAATGAACGAACTGCAGCATAGGTGTAGGAGCACACATATTTTGGGGGTGCGAAGCATTTTTGCCCGAATTTATCCAAACTTGCCCGAAAACGTTTGGGCCATCTTTTGTGCGTTGCATGAAGACCGAATTTTGGATGACCTGCAAAAAAACGTCTTCATGTGACTTTGGGTGCCGTTTTCTCAAATCAAAGCACGTCGGGCGCCATTTTTGCTTGCATTTTTGGGGAGTTTGCCCAGATTTTCAGGGATTTTGCGAAGGTTTTCACAGATTTCGCCCGGATTTTCACCAAATCAAATCTTTTGGGGGTGCGCTTGCACCCCCTGCACCCCCGCCTCCTGCACCACTGAACTGAAGTATTCATATTATTGAAGCAAAAAAAGTTTGAGCAAAAAAAAACGAATCGTTAACTATTATGGACGTCACAATATGAACGAAAGTCACTGATTTCAAGTCTCCATAAATGTTCACAAAACACCGATGGAATGTTTTGAATATACATTGGCACCCCGTCGACGACCACCCCGCTATCACGGCCACTTCAACGCGGTTTTCCCTATACGCTAATGCATTACTTTTTATTTCACTAATGCGACCACCCCGGTATCCAGGCCGTGACCACAGTCCACCTGTTACAAAACTGCTAATCGAGCACCGCGTAACACGACCACCATATTCTATCGGTATCCTTGCGTTGCAAAATTGTTAACCTGTCAGCAGCAATTTCCTCAGTTGCATCACGTTGTCCTGAAGCGTCGTGGATGCAGGGATGTAGGCGTGAGTGCAAGCGCAGTGAGTGCCAATGTGACGTAACAAACTCATACTGTAAACTTTTCTGGAATTTGTACTGCCGACATCGAATTTTTCCGTTGTGTGATTTTATAGTGCAGTAACGATAGGCTATACGGCAACACGTAAAGCAAAGCTAAACAACTTTCAATCAAGGAAAGAAATGTAGAAATGAAGTGACCGCAATAATACATAAAACCTTTAGGAATAGAAGTGTGACGCGGCCATCCCAGCATCGCTACCACGACCAATTGAGCGCCGTCCAGTGGGTGGTCGTGCTCAGTGACGGTTTACGCATAGGCCATGGCCTAGGGTCCCGCGCAACTCTTTCCTATGACGACTCAATGTTAACTAAAAATTCGCGAAACTGCGCAGAGGCATAACTTCACACTTTACCTTGAAACGGGCGGAAATGCAAATGTCTACTCTTAACTCTAGACAGACTGTTATCAGTACAGTAACAACACGATAATATTGTGCATCTTGGCGTGAGAGATTCAGACCGTCGGTATGAAACCGGTTAGAAAAAAAAAGAATAAAAAAAACGGTAGCCCTACTTCATTGATGTTCAATTTTCCACTGATTTAAAAGCTCGCAACAACGCACGACCGCCAGACACTGCAACACTCCAATGAAAAGCAATATTGTCAGTATTGGATCCTACGTTTGGTTGTTTTCACTGGACGTCCCGCAAACAGAGATTGCTTGTTGAAACTCAAAACTTTGGAAACTCAAAACTTGTCTTCATGCTGTTTACCTTCGTCCTATGGCATAGCCATAGAGGATTAAATCCCTGTATTTTGTATTGCATAGAAAATGACTTCATAACGGCATAAATAAGCACTGTGTCCACTTAGTGGATTGTGCTTGTTTGGTTCATAAAATCTATGGACACTGTCACTACAAAAAAGGAGCTTACATGGAGGAAATCAGATCGAGAAATAGACGATGTTTTAGAAGGTGGCAACACTGCCCCGCATGAAAATGTATATATCCGTAAAACAAACCTACTAAAAACGTTACAAATCACGGAAATTTCATGAAGAGAACTTCTGAACTACACGAAAGAGCTATAGATTCCAAGAAAACATCGCAATGCTATTTGCTCTTTAGAAGAATGTAAGAAAGGTTTTAATTAAAGATCTAAGGCAAGTGAAGAACCAAAGTCCGCAGAAAAAAGGTAGATTTTTGAGGGGACGCTACACATATGAGGAGCATGCTTTCACGCTTTGCCTAGGGCCCCGCGCTCCCTAAATTCGTCCCTGTTGATACGGTTTAATTCTTGTTATCAGTTAACGTTTTAAGTAACTCGATATCTGCTGACTTTTATTTTTATTATTGCGTTTATTCTGATTTAAGTCAGTTATCAAGAATTGCACCAAATAATGGCAATTCACATAAAATTAGTATGTACGAAAATTTCCTAACTTGCATCTTGGAAGTAAACAGTACCAGAATTGGTATTACAGTAAACTACCAGTTGACACTGTGTATTGCGTAAGGTCTTCACTCCTACACGCAACGCGCTGAGCTTCAAATATACATCGCTGTAACAAGAAACGCACAAATACATGAAAGTACACGAGGACATATACGTGGCTTATACAGCAACTCTGGCAGTCCTGCCTTATAACACCATGATTTAATATCCTAAGCTAAAATCTAGCTTCTTTCACCATTGTTGTGAGACTTGACATCACTTAACAAGTTCACAACTTCCTTCGGGGCTGTCTGCAAGATCGATGTTCAAATGACGTGGATATCGCATGCGCATCGGAAAACAAAATAAGACAAGCGGATGGAATACCTTAACTTTTTAGACCTTGGAATACCAACTTGTTAGTGAGTGTCGGCCAGACCACACGCCAAAGAAGCAACTACTTTTATGTCAACGAAACAATTTCAATGAGTGAGCACAGAGGGCCTACTTATTTGTTCCAGTTGGCGATGGTATCTTTTCCAGCGTATTGTGTATTGTTCATATAGTACACTTTTCAGCGACTTAAGGATTGGGGGCCCCCTAAATGTTTGGGGCCCCTGGTTGTAGCCCAGTCAGCACCCCCCTTAATCCGCCACTGGTCAGGGAAACGCTGCTGCAGCCATGCCAATAATTTGTTTGAGGTGTGGGAGGTGGCACCATCCTGCTGGAACCACTGGAGGACCCTGACGACCCCTCTCCGTCGACCAAGTGCTGTCCAGAACTTGCCAAGCACCTGGACATATCGCTCGGTGTTGATTGTCACAGACTGCTCGTTGTCGTCCTCGAACCAGAATCGTCCAATGATGCCATGTTTGGAGATGGC
>Ga0210059_1010212_pt1 | contig 14527 bp, 7 predicted proteins | sample Ectturendosymbi2_FD_188042 | JGI IMG/M metagenome (GOLD analysis project Ga0210059, IMG submission 188042) | Ecteinascidia turbinata endosymbiont from Florida, USA - Sample 2 (SPAdes) (version 2) | ecosystem: Host-associated > Tunicates > Ascidians > Unclassified | place: Key West, Florida...
CCCTGCGCAACTGTGTTGATCATCTAGCAGCTCCTTCCCACATATATGCACCACCACGAGTTGAAACTGGACAGTAACAAAACTAATTTAACTGCTGAGGGGCATCGACTCGACAACCTTCCGGTTCCTTCAATGCCTTGGCGTCCTTGCACTGATTTGTGTTTTTTCTAGCTGAATATTAGTTATCGCCAAATAAAATCAACTCAACTCAACTCCCCTGTTTCCGTTAAACAAAGGGCCTGAACTACATTCTGAAGGAAATGATGCTTTATATGAAAAAAAATTGGAGTTTCTGCAAAAATCGCAGAAAATGTTACTGTCTGGAATGTTCCGGTAAAATTATATTACAAAATTGGAGCTACTGAATGACTTGGCGTTATGCAAAACTTGTGAGAATTATTTCCCCTTATGCATGCCACGGGCATTTGTGCGTGTTATGTTCCAGTTGATCTTTAAAACGGAAATTTAATGACATTCTTACGGTATCTAACAAATTTATCTATCCTACTTTACGGCTATGACGTAGGATAGCGCAACTGCAAGATCAGCCACAAAACTTATCACTTTATTTTCAAACCTTCTCAGTGAAAACCTTTGCAACTTCATTATCTACAAACACAATTCCTTTTACGTTCTCATGCCGATTCTTCTCTCACGTGTAGATTAATTTTCGTGAAAATTTTTGTGGGAACAGCATAGGATGCCGCACTAGTAGGTCGAAGCAAACTGCAATTAACTCATAATATCACGAGCATGCACCACACCTCCCACTGATGGTACGTGAGAGAAACTTAACTATCAGCAATACAAATGAGATGTTATCAGAAAACCTGCCATATATGTTGAAAAAATGCACCCCGTTATATAATTTATTAATGTAAGGTCCACAATGCCGTTATCTACCTATTCACCTGCCTTATTGCACATTAGAACTGCAAATATTCTTCAGATTTGTTTTTTGTCATCACGTAGCAGAAATTTGGCCTTATCATAAAATTTTCTGGAAGCTTTCCATAAAAGTGAATTAGTTTCCTGCAGGTCTAACTTCTTTATGAAGAAAGCATTTCGTCCCTAGCTAAACGCTTTTTTTGGCTTTGTTGACACGTTGAGGCAGTTCACGGTTCGCTCCCATGCTCATGTATTCATTTGGCAATGATTTAGCCGGTCACGAACATATATCCGATAGAAACTGACATCCGTTTCGAACAATGTTGATATATTTCTTGATCGCCGAACAAGAACCATCCTCGTAACTCGTGCATACAAATGTTATTTGTCAAACACAGAGGAAACTATTGATCAGCAAATGGTTCAGTTAGCAAAAAAAAGTTGGTTAGGAACTTCATACCACACTTAGAGATTAGGCATTTCACGCCACTTCATTTCTGTCGTCACTTTCACATGCTTATTGCTTTTGTAGCACATTTTTGGAGTCTTGCACTTATTTTTCTAGACTTGCTCCAAAGGTCTTTAAAATGGTTTTCCAACTATTCATTACGTCTTCATTTCAATGTCGATTTATACGAATTTCTTGCAAAAGACAATCTTTTGCAATTTGCCATTATTTTTTCCATACAGTTTCGAAACTTTCAATTCACGGCCCACTGCATATCTTACCTTCCTTGTCAAATTTCTAAAGTATCTACAGTAGAATGTTCCTTTGACAGGATGGTCATGTTTCTCATTTACAATGCATTCTTGTTGATGATTCTTATGGGGCACAGTAAACTCAATTTCGAAGAGAGAGCGCAACCGAATATGACAATGTAGGGCTATTCACATCGGCCATCTTATATTTTCTGAATGCCATTCAAATTACACATCATGCAAGTTCGAATACAAAAATAGTTCTAGATCAAGGATCCCATTCATGTTCAGTGTGTGTTCAAAGTTTGATCCTTATGTTACCCAGATCTCCGTGAAGTTTCAATGTTCGAACTTCGAAATTTGCCTAAAGTTGGGAACCATCTGTGCGCTGATTTGGACAAACAAGTTTGTTTTTGTTCAAACACCCATCTTGCTAGTTTGGTATTGCATATTCTATTTGCTCGTATTTGCCTGTGTGTGCCTTCACAGTGATCGCAAGTTCAGTGTTTTTGTATTTTAATCAAATTTTGCAACATTTCAAAACATGCTCACATTGCCATTTCGTCAAAACGGCATTGCTTGACCTGATGACATATCCAAACTATTTTTAAGAAACTCGCTGGTTTACGTTAGATTTTAGGGAAGACGCATGTGAAAGTTCATTGCGACATGTTGCTTTAGCGGTCAACCGACTGTGGTCACTGAAGGTGAACTCTGCGTAGGACGCCAAGCCATGGTATTTGATCTGTCCTCAGTGTTGCTGCTAATCTGCTATAAACTGAAATGTTATACGTGCTATCTTTGCAATTAAAAGCAACGAGAACTGTCTCAAACAACGATGCTTTGCTGTCGGTTTCTTCTAACCAAACGTTTCCTGTCGTTACCCTAATGACACTGGTTCAGGATGAACGACTGCTCTTGACATTGGACTCGCGTCATTCCCTTTGCATGCGCTGTGTTTTGTATTACACGCAGTGCTTGCAGACTGTGATTTTTACCTAGCTTTGCCGTGGTTCTGATAGAAATTTTCAATACAGCTGCACCACAGTTTACGTGGAATAAGTTATCAACGCCGAGACCTTTCACACGAAGGTTAATTTAACAGGCTCCTTCAGGCTTACGCGAGTTGTGGACACGTTTGTGACCTTGTAAAGAACCGGTTACTGCATTTTCCAGGACAAAACATGTTCTCCGATCCTTTTTGCCACAGAAAAGCCGCTACAGTGGCTCTCTAAACTCGTTTTTTATAGACGACAAAACGTTTCTAGAAGAGGGACAACCAGGACCTCTTTGAATCCGGATTTTAATGTACGTTCAATCATAACGGATGCATGAATTTGACATCTTTCAACGGGGATTTTGATGCAGTGGCAATTACACAAACTTATGAACCAAGTCGGTGGCTGAAGATGAGACATGATTTTCAAACTGCATACCAAGTTTGTGTTGGTGTTTTGTGGATATCAGCATGATTGACAAATCCGGTCAGTTTGCCTTCTACCCGATATATGCTTCCAGATGTTTCTGCACCACTTGCAAAATCAAAATTTTAGGATGGATTGAAATATTTAAACATGAATCACAAAAGCTATGCAAAAATACTTCAAACCAGGTTCTGCTACAATTGTTAAAGATTAATTTATCGGAAGAAACACCACGCCGCAGGTAGCTGCACCATTGAGAATAGGCTCGGACCTGCTTGTGCGAAACGAAACGAACACTGCTTCTCACCGCGTGGAACAAATCAACACAAGGAAAAGCTTCGTCTTCCGGAAAAAATACTTGCTGTTGCATACTTGGTGCAGCTCTTAACACGTGACACTCTGCCGTGCAAACGCGCAGGAAACCGCAACAAGCTTTCGCACAACACTGTTCAGGCAAGCAACCATTTCATAGTCATTATTATCCCCTTTGCTCACGCCAGAACGAATCTCGTAACAGTTTGAAGCTTGCCTCAGTTGCTACTCTCGTTGAAAGCAAATAATGATCTAATGGAATCAGATACAAGCTAATCCATTTGCAACATGTAGACAATAACCTACGCAGCAAAAAGGTTTACGCTGAGAGCTGGGGGGCCAAAAAGGCTTGGTCAATTAGTTCATACCGCGAACAGGCACCCAACTTTGATTACTGTGTAGTAATGAACTTGAGAAGTTAGTACGACAAACAGACCCGCCTGACTTTTCATTGTTACTGAGCTGCCAATACGCAGTGTGGTCGCGGCAAATACGACAACAATATTTACAATATTGTCCACACAAGACAACGACTGACACAGACGTTGAGAAGCTGTTGCACAGCACAACGTAACATACTACGTTTAAACGAAGCATGCAATGCTGCGCAAGTAGTGTTTGAAACCCGGGTTTTCCCGCACCCGAAACCCGTTTTTTGGCCATTTTCTACTACCCGAAACTCGTTTTTTTTCAACTACCAAACCCGGTGTTTTGATTAAACTGGAATTGCTGTCGCATTCAAATTTAAGTGATTCTGATAACACTGAAGTTAATCCATTTAACGGATCGTTAACTTATTTTGCACATAATAAGTGTGTACGCAAACTTTTGTCTTTTTGCTAACCTAAATAAATAAATACCACGTGAGGTAGTTCTTCAAAAGCATGCCGTACTTTCGTAGCTACTAGTTAATTCATTCATACCGTAAGTTGTTATGTGTAAGTTCACATAAAAGGTGTGATTCTTTGCAAAATCGATTCGTTCCTTTACAGTTTGCAATAAGTTTCTACGAAATCTTTGGATTTCCTTTAGAAGCAACTTTGAGTGTATTTTTAATCATACATATTCAGTTTGAAGACGTTAGTAATCAAAGAAAAACAGAAGCTTAAAGCCAATTCTGATAAAAAAATACTCACACACGCGCCTGTGCACCTCCAAATTTGAGTAAGCTTTGTTAGTGGGGGAGCAAATTCGCCAGAATGGGGCAATTTATACCAACAAGGTTATTTTTTAAACACACCTGAGCGGGGTTCAACAACGTTTTTTGAACTAGCTTCTTTAAATTGTTTAATTGGAAATACCGTTGCATTACATCCTTGAGATATGTAATTAATAATACTGACGGCAACGTTTTTCTTGTGTAATACCATTTACCTGCAAGTATAAATGATTTATTACAGAATGCTATAACACTCTATCTCGCCCTGATTTACTGGAGTGAACCCAAGGCATATGAAGTTCAAGTATAAGGCCAAACAATCGGATGGATCGAAAATGCTCGTGATGACCTGGCAACTTTAGTTGCGTGTTGTTGGATTTTTAACATGAAGCCCATGATGCAGTCACAAATGTGTGGTGTTTATATCACTCTTTACTGAGATTCCAATCTGTTGATATTCCACCATCAGTTCGTAATGATACGAATCCGGTTCTTGGAAGCAACGGAAGTGATGAGTAGAAACAACTCACAGGCTTCCGTCTTGCCATAGAGTAGTTTTTGCTCTCATGCTCGCCACGTCAGGACTTACGTGTTATGACTTGAGCACGTTCGACTTGCGGGTCGTCTTGAGGAAGTTTTTGGTGTAACGGTGAAGAACGTGTGCAGATGACAACGCCTTCTTGCTGCGCACTGGATCTTTCATATTACTGTAGTTGTGATTTGTGACGGTGGCAACTGACAGCTCGCTGTAATTGCGTAAAATTTTAATATTGATTACTGAAATTTTCCTTCAATGGTTTATGCTGCAACATTTAATCATGAGATGTTTAAACCATAAACGTCTGCAAGCGATCCCTTGAGCTTCTGCTAGAGATGCTGACGTATTGCTATAACATTAGTTGTCAATGTAAAATATACACGATGAAATCAACAGTTCCTTCAAGCGATAATTTTAGACGTTTGTATAGTAAATCACACAAAACCCCGCCGTGCATATAGTCCACAAATTTAATTAAAGACCCTTTTCCAAGACAAACAGATGCCTGCAATACAACTGAAAGTACAGCAATATTTCCTCTATCATGTGAAATCAATTTCCCATTTTTGCTGGACAGCGAAAAGAGCTTAAGGACAAAAGAGCGACTTCAAATAAGACTAGATTACATCCCTAGCACCGCAAATTCACACTGACTTGACAGGAAGTCTACCAACAAGTATGTACTTTCCACGATGGGTGTAAGCCAGGAATCGATCAGCAAATTTTTAATGGGAAATCGATTTCACCTAAAATTACGCATCCTCAGTCCTGAAAATTGCAAGCAAAGCTCTTACTAAATTTTGATTGTAGTCTTGAGTTTGTTTTTTCTCTGCTGTTTCTTCAGCCTTTCAACTTTTCACCCGTATGCTTTGCTTGCAATTTTCAGGAATAAGGATGCGTAATTATACGTGAAATCGATTTCCTATTAAAAATTTGCTGATCAATTCCTTGCTTACACCCATTTTGGAAAGTACATACTTGAATAGAGATATGTCCAAGTTTGAATCATCGCAAGAAGACGAAAGCAGATGGCAGTCGATTAATTCCTCGAAAGCACACAGAAACACGAGTGCTTTTAAGTGAATCCTACCATTTAATAACAACGTCTGTGAAGCAACTGAGAGTTTTCATTCAATTAACCAATTTTTGGCACATGGGCAGCGGCGCATTTGCTTCGCATTGAAATGCTTTTGGGAGTGAAACGTCCAAGCGATAAAAATGAATGTGACCCCCGTATAATGTCCCAATTCTTCTGTATTAGTTTCCGGACCAACTTGCAAATTCAGAGGCTCTCTCATGTGAAATCGAGTTAAATGCAATTGTGCAGTAGTGGTGCATTTACCAAAACTGCTCTGCAAAAAGCCACATATTGCACGTTAGGCACTGAATTCTTTTCTGCTGGAAAGAAGGATTTATTTCCGATTCCTCTTATTGCTTAATATGAGTTATTACAGATACTTCGCAAGGAATTTTCGGGAACAACCAGATCATAGACAATTCGTTTGCTTGCTCATTTGTTTAAAGTTGTCTGCATGTAAATTATATTATTGTTTCTTTTCCTACACCATGCTTTGGCATCATGCAGAAGGAGCAATTTCAAAGAGATTAGGCTGGAATTGGAAACCTGACACTAGCTGCGATCATCTCGAATGAAAAAACGTCAGGTAAAACGTTTTGTTTCGCAGACGACTATCACAGCAGCATCGTAAGCCGAATTTATCGATATTGTTTTTCTGGAAAAAGAAATGAAAATTGAGAAAGCAACGAATCACAAGATAAATGTAAGCAAGGCTCTAGCACCAACAAAATTGAAAAACTGACAGTGCTATCTGTGGAAGTAACACTCCAGTGGGGAGGTTACACGATACTTGTCTCCTTTTCTGAGACATATCTATCTAACAACTGCTCGATAATGGTAATTCAGTTGCGGTTTGATGAAAAATGTGTATTTTACACAACACTATGAGCAAAGAAACAGGTTATAGGAAAATTCACGGCAGTTTGCAGCATCATCTTTCCCCAATTACAAATGTTTTTAATGAACGGAAGAACGCATCTGTTGATTCTAAAACAGCGCGTAAAGCATTGCTTTTCTGTAAACAAACATCACAGTTGAAAAAGGAATATTTGTCTGCGATACACTTAGCCAACAACAACTTGCTCCTGCATTGCAAACGAAGTTGACTTTTTTTGTAAAACTTCTAAGTCTCAGCTTTACCTCAAAGGATACAAGCTAACAACAAATTGATAACAGCTTCCAAAGACCGCCTGGTGAACAAAACGTCCTTGCTTCGTCGTAATTGTCTGGTTTTCTTTCAAGTCAAATAAAAGATCGCTTAAAACAGCTTCTGGTGAAAATTGGAGTGAAGTGGATGCATAAGCAATTTCGCAAGTTCTTGCACATGAAATGAGAGCATTTCACAGCTTCGTCGATGTTTGTGCCATCACGTTGCTTGGGATGTTTCAACTGCTATTAAAGCAGCTTTCTCGTTTCGTGAAATGAGCCTTGTCAGTCTGACTCATTTACACAGGCGTACGATTCAGTGGGCGGGGTAGTGGCAGCCCCCGACGGCTTGGAAATTTACAGGACAAACTCTGTTTTCAGGGAAAGTGCAAGTTGCTCAAACATCCTGAATCATAAAAAATATGTATTCAACGGTTTTAATCAGAATCAATGATTATCCTGCAACCTTTCAAAACCAAATATTCTTGCGAGGGTGCAAGAGAGGGGAACAGAATGTAGCTGTTTTATTACAATTATTTTGGATCATTGAAAACTTCTTTAAACGAACACTTGTAGTTTCAACGAGTTTTATATTCGTCAGAACTCCTTTTCGAGATTTCCAATAGCTTTTCCTTAAAATATTTGCGTCCACTTCTTTGAATAACAATCCTTTCCCACGAATTTCTACTAGTTTCTCTTGTTTTTTTTAATCCTTGCTGAAATTTCCTTGCAATAAAAAATTTCGCTTTAAGATGTGAAGTTTGCGGCACAAGTTCTGCTGCCATCATTTTTCTTTTTGCAAAGGAACATATGCCATTAGGCTATCAATTTTGGTTTGCAGAATGACTTTTGTTCGCATAGAACTATGGATACATTGCTAGAAGTCAAACACGCTCACCTCAAAACCTGTGTGGCAGTGCTAAGCAAAAAGGAAATGCATAACGTTTCATCATGCGCAGGGTGTCAGTTCAACTTCTTGCCATCTGTGCACGAGAACCATTCGTGAAAAATGCTGCTTCATTCCTCGTGTAAATGGACATATTTTATGAGCTTCTTGCAAGACCTATTGTATTATTTTTCATCCAACTGTACGTTTACAAGAAATACCACGCACATTTGATGGGCAATGATTCGCAGTTGTGAAATATCACGGACAAATTAGTAAAACGCCAATTATCTGCAATCGTTTTGAGGTAAGGATTGCTGTAGCTCCCTTTTAATCTCAAGTAATACATATGTTATCTGCATACAAAAACACAAGTATGATTTCGAAAGCCGATTCGTCAGTGCCAATCTCTTTTGACAAACGTTTCCAATTGAGCTCTGCAAGACATTGGCAAAGGAAATGACAACCGGTGTTTAAACGATGCTTGCGCAGTCACGCGTTCCAGTTCGATCATTACATGATTGGCACATGCTGCAACTGTCTCCTGAATCATAACCAAAACGCAGGATAACTTCATTGCAAACCTGAAGGAGGAATTTGGCTGAATAAAAAGATTAACTTCAAATGAACCAATTAGGCTCCAGTTGTCATTTGAAAACAATTTGTTTGAAAACTAGAAACACATCGGAATGTTGCTGAAGGCTTAAATCTTGCGTTTGTCTGCATGATGGATTTCGCAATAAACAGAAAAACTTCCAACCAGTGCACAAGGTCTGCGTTCTGGCCCTTGGTGAGAAACTGCTACACAACCAAGCTTCCTTTTCTCAACAGAAACTTTCGGCGGTTTATGAAATGCGTTTTCGCTGAAACTTCACCTGGCTTGGAAAATCACGATAAAAAGTCGAAAATCTACATCTGCTAAGAGATGCCAATAAAGCAAATGTTGGCTTAGTAGTTGTTAGTTTTTTTATTTTATGCATTCTTTCGATATGATAGGAAATAATTATAATAGAAATACTTACGGCGATACCTTTTTCGAATCGGATATTTTTTCAATCAGGATGAAAGCATTGTTTTCGTGGATTTGCGATAATATTGCATGAAATCTGTGTGAGGCACGAGAACGCAGTTTCAAAATCTCTGTCTCACCTTTGTTTTTTACTTCAACCCACACAAATACCTGTATCAACTTAGAGTCTGGTTGAAACCATTGAGTTAATTTCCTAAACACTGTTCTTTGCAAATATTATTTCCTGGCTTAGTTGATAACAATGCGGTTGATAAATTTTGCGAAAAGCAATTGTTAATCATACCAAATTTGCAATCCTTTTTTCCCTGCGTCGGCGCCCACAGGTCCGTCTGTGGTGACCAGTCACGTGTGAGGTTGGTAACTGCCCTGTCCTTCACCATCCAAAACTTTTAAAGTACTTACATTAGAATAAAACTTTAGATATGCAAGTTGTTCTCATTTGATTAAACATTCTGAATTTGTATAGATATTTTGCATTTTCGTCTTCCTTCATGAGGTGCAGAAGAAAAACTAAACCACAATTCCAAATTATTCCATACTTTCTCTATAAATTTTTGCATAATTTTCTCGTCATCAAATATTTTTCCGGACTAAATTCACAAAAGTATAACATGCTTGTTTTGGTAACCAAACATATGTTTTAAATACTGATATGTACACATGAACATTGAATACTGAAAGGTTATGGCATGCTATCAATGATTGCATCAGAACAATGACCACTTAGATTATCAACTGGTCATAGCAAATGTTTCTTGTATTTATAAGCTAAAAACAAAAATGTCCGCCTGTATATTTTCCACAGTGCACTCTACGTACTATCTACTGTACGTAGTAGGTAAAAAGTCGGGGTATATGATCAAAACATACTTCATATCACACCAGATATTAGCAACTCTCAGCGAAAACGCTACAACAGCATTTCACCAAAAACGCCCATACAGTTGCCCATCTGAACTCACAGTGACCTATGACAACTCATTCATGAAACCACCAAAGCGTTGGTCAATCCTTTAAGGAATTTCTCCTACAACACCAGACACACCAAACAAGAAAAACGCATCAGCAACTCTCATCGAAAACGTTGCAAACTCATGCATGAAACCTCCAAAGAGCTCCAAAGAGCAAAGATAACCTCCACCGATCAGCACCAGACATACCAAACGAAAAAAGCATAGTTCCCTCACTGCCTGCTTCTCTCGTGCACATTTCACACCGGTTTGGACGAGGTATGGCAGCTGAAACATCAAATACAAATCACACGTGTCGTTGGACGAATTTGCATAAATTTATAAATGCACATGTCTCGTGCACGGGGACTCCACTAATTTTGAGGTCGCGTGGTCAGTTCACATTAAGATTTAAGTGAATGATCTGATCCATACTTCTAAGGTGGATTTCTGGCATTTTACTACAGTACGTTTTGTTTCAAATTTTTGTGATGTGTAGTTAATTGCAATTTGTAACATCTCGATATTGAACGTTTTTACTGAAAATAAAGCCTGGGCTGCATTGCATTTGTAAGGATCGATGACGGTATAGACCAGTGGTTCTTAACCTGTGGGGAATTCTCAACTGGTGGGGAATGGCGGAGTTGCCAAGTGGGGAATGACCGGTCCGTCAGTAGAACCACTGCTTCAAAATTTAACACATCACATCCAAATGTTGACTTACTTTACAAATCACAACCATTTACAGACTGTTTTAATAACAAAAACAACCAATATATGAGGTATTGTAAGTCATTCAGGTACTAAACACTTCATGGGTTAAAATCGACTTTGTGAAAGACCGATACTGTGGTGGAAAATGGAGTTGGCCCACTAAAAAGTGGGGAATTGGAGAAAAACGGTTAACACTTTGGCACCCGGGTGGTTTCGGCGATTTTCGCAAAAAAACAGCAGTTTTCGGTTGCCTTACCAACGCCCTAGCTCCACCGCTGATTTCGCTAGAGAGCTGTTCAAGGGTCAAACGGATCGGCCAGTCTAGTAGATTGCACTCGAAAAAAAATTTTTTTCTTGGGGTTTCGGGTTTTTTGTGAGTGACGTCATAAGTGGAGGACTGTTAGGCCACCTTGGCCCACATTGCCTGGCCCTGTGCGCCAACCGTTAGGTGTTAGTATTTCGCTGAAGTTTTTACTGGAAAATAGGCTACAATCCGTATAAGGATTATAAAACCATTTTGAAGATCACAATCAAACACTTATAACCTGAAATGGGTCTTGTTTTTCATTGTCGAAAATGAGTCTTACATTTTTCTGCTTGTCGACACCTTGCGCATTACTACTTTTCATAATGTTTTGCTTTCTTTACTTGTGCATATGTGGACCCAACATGTTTCATCAAATGTTCTTCCCTGTTGGTTTTAAGTCTCCGGTGTTATGGTATTTTTGAACCATAACATGAATATTATTTAATGTGTTAGAAATTGGAAATTGTAAACTGAATGTGAATTGATTGTATGTATTGAAGTTGTATGTGCAAGTTGTAACTAACCGTGATGAAGTGTATGCAATAGTATTCCTAGTGTAGTCTTTGATCCAGAAAGCACGTATATAAATCGACAAGAGTATCGTGTACAAAAATACTATACCATGGATAATTGTGACATAGAGATGTCTTTGATTAGCATACTAACCGTACGTATAGGAAAACGACGAAGTGTCAGAAACCTTCTAAGTGGCTTTGGAGTGCTGCAATGGTGTACATTTTCGGTTTTTCTCGCAAAACTACATCATCACCGAAATCATCGCTTTGCTACACAACTGGATTCTCAGAGAAATTCAGCATGATGAAACAGTAACCTATCGAATCTTGGAAGACAACACTGATGATGTATACCAACTCTCGCTAGCCTCACGCAAAGGTGGTTTGTATGTGGAAAGGATACAGAAACGACAAGACTTAAAGAACAAGGCACTTTATTGCTGGCAAGAAGATACTACGTTTGCAACGCTGAGCAGAGAAAAGATTGAAAGAAGTATACGAGATGCGGACCATTTCAAGGCAATACAGGAGCCATGTCAATTGCCAGCAGAAGAAATTAATCACCAATGTATCACGAGACGCAGTGGAAGAAAACGACCTGTGCCATACATCGTTGAAAAAGTTGCATGCTCACAAGATTAAACAGTGTTGAAACATGTGCAACAATATTTTATGTTATTACTGTGTCATGCATGGTTGTTGTATATTGTCAAAAAAAGTGGCAGTTTTAAGAACAAGTAAAAACAAGGGGGGCAAAAGTCATAACTAATAAAAGGCTTTTTCGCCGAAATGGTCAGAAGGCGTTACCTTGTGACAAAGCACGATCTGAACAAAGACAGAAACCACATGATCAAAATGCACCAATGAAAAGATTACAGGCCAAAGCGAATGAAGAAAGAAATCACGTGCCGAGCCACGTAAGCAATTTGAACAGAAAAAAGTAGGCAAGAAAAATTGCGCAAGGTCCATAAACATCCGCGACGAAGCCTCCGTGATGTTCGAGTGCAAAAAAACACGGCATTCGTCCGGAAGGCCTGATACTTGAGAAATGTGCTTGCCGCTCAGCAAACGAATCGCACAACAGACTGAGTCATAAAAGAACAAACGAAAACTTTGATTGACAGCAACAGCTAACGTGCTGTGGGAAGACGAAGTAATACGGTTTGATAGCTCCGCTGCACGCCTGCATGCGAAAATTTGTCGACCAAAACCTGTTTCGACCGGATGCTAACTTGATTGATAGCGTCGCGACGGGTTGCACGAAAATGCTGTCAAATCGAGAAGTAAAAAGAAAAGACAAAGGCTTGACCGGATGATACTGGTGCAATTCTAACTGGGCGATTTTTTTGACAAAAAGGTCCTATTAGGAAAACAAGGCAAGTCACACTATAAATTACGGTGCACTCGACCTGACAACAGTTAGTTAGTTAGTTGATTTTGGATGTTTAATGTAAACATGACATGCTGCCAGATTGGGCAAGATAAATTTTCTGAAGTTACACGAGCAAAGCTCTGCTAGAAGTTATCATGAACCGGGAAATAGAATTTGATCTTGAGAATGAATATAAAATCTTAAATGAGATTATTATTTTCTGGATGAAATGGTTTTGAGACTGTCATTTTCTCGGACGACATTGTTTTGAATGAGATTGTTGCCTATTTGAAGGAAATTGTAAGTAAACTTGCATTGTTATTTTCGTTGCTATAGTTTATACCAGCATTAATAACAAATGGTCAAATATTGTAATGTGTGCATAATGGTCAACTGTTTTTGGTGTGTTTTATGTTAATCTCACAGTAAAATGTATATAGTATTGTGCACCGTGGACAACGAGAATACAATTGCTCGCAAATATATACATAACCGGGGGATTCCAGTTGTTGTCTTCAAGATAGCTGTTGTGAATCTACTGAGCTAGTGCTATTGTCTACAGAGAACAGAATTAAAACTATTGACGGCACGTTTTCCTGTCAAAGTTGCGGGACAGCTAAACATAAAGAATCCACAAACAGATATTTGGGAATTCAGTGTCATGAACAGTAGTGACTACTTTCCCAGATTTTGCATGCATGGTTCTGTCAACAGGCAAACAGAAACATGACATCACCGGTAAGCCCACTGCTTGTTTTTTTCATGGTTTATTCATTACAAGGGCTCAAACGAAAAATCATGGGATGTGTTGGCGGTATGCCTACTTTGCAGATGTAAACATTTAAGTTGGTTATTTCGTGTAGTATGCCTGTCTAAAACTAAAAAAGTACGTATACTGCATATAGCAGGCTATAACATTAATTTCACAATATGATTTCAGTGCAGTGAAACATGGCACTTCTTGGAAGTATCTCGCTGAACATTAAAAAGTATGCAATGTGCGAATGTCATCTCTTCCCTTTGTTCAAAGGAGTTTTGGTTGGGATGGGGGAAACGATTTTTTCTGGAGAGTAAGGTGTAAGGACTGGGACGAAATTGTGCCCCATGTAAGTGTGTCAAATAAAACTGATTTCAAGACAAACACCGAGGTACTTCAACACATTGGATTTGACACAGATTTTTGAGTAAACATTTCATCAATTTGCTCACTCCACAGCCATATGTGTATTTTTAGGTTAGCTTACCAGTCTAGAGCTTCTAAACACAAAAACTGAAAATAGTTAGACCGTTTAAAACTTTATATAAAGTTTGGTACACGAAAAGCGGAAGTGCTAAATAGCCTTATAATAAATACCACGGCCAAAGCAAACGATACAACTGACATCTTGCAAACGTTTCGATAACAACTGTTATCATCTTCAGTGCATAGCTATTGCTATGCACTGAAGATGATAACAGTTGTTATCGAAACGTTTGCAAGATGTCAGTTGTATCGTTTGCTTTGGCCGT
>Ga0210059_1010213_pt1 | contig 14527 bp, 5 predicted proteins | sample Ectturendosymbi2_FD_188042 | JGI IMG/M metagenome (GOLD analysis project Ga0210059, IMG submission 188042) | Ecteinascidia turbinata endosymbiont from Florida, USA - Sample 2 (SPAdes) (version 2) | ecosystem: Host-associated > Tunicates > Ascidians > Unclassified | place: Key West, Florida...
AAAAGTTGCATGCAAAAATCGAAAAAGTTGCAAAAAGTTGCAATATAAAATTCCTGGAAACAGCTCAAAACATTGAATTATATATATCTTGAGTATTTAGGAAGCTGTTGGAAGCTGTAAAAAAAAGTTGCAGAAGTTGCAAAAACTTGCCCTACTCATTATATGCTTTAAGTTTAAACTATTCCTGGATGGTAGGATTCGCCTCCAACAAAGCAAAATGCTTGTGAATCACTTGATCAAGATTTCCATTAATTGCTAAAACTTTTATGGTTCATCAATCATTTTTTTCATATCGTTTCATCTTGGCAAAGAATTTTGTTTCGCAGTGCCACCCAGATAGTGCGTGAAACCGTGATGTCGAACGTGCAGACTATGTCAAAAATGTTACAAAACTAATGCTAGCCGAACGAAACAAGTTGACGTGACTCAATTTTCATGACTCGGGTTCCTTGTGGTTTTGCAAATTGCAAAGCCGATGTAACCTATGTCATTTTCAACGTATCAGTATTTCGTGAAATGTTTTTTTTACTATTTCGACTAAGTGCCTAATAGATATGGAGCGTAGTTTTAAATGCCAGAAGCACGTTAAGGTGTGCTACCTCAATCGTGATAATCGCGTGAAATAACAATTCAGGAAATTCGGAGAAGTAGACACCAAATCCACAGAATTCCAAAATCTTGCTAATTTCAACTCAGAATTTTTTTCAGAGGGCCAATCGATGCCTGATTTGTCACGTGACGATGATTAAACTTGTGTGCTGACAGCAAGTTGGGAACATGTTGCAACCTCGATTCTATTGATTTTACTACAGATTTCTTTCTGGATCAACAAAGAAGCGGTACCCGCCAGAACCGTGTCAGGTAATGGATTATTTGCCTGCTGTAAGTGATGGCATACAACACAACTTGACGGTTACATCAATCTTAACCTGTTTACTGGGAACGGGTGGAGACGGATGACAGGCTACGTTAGTCATGCATTCTAAATTCATCGGTTCCTTTGCTTTATCTGCGAGCCCTCGTAGGCTAACACTAAGGAGAAACCTACTTCAAATTCTCTATGTGAATATTGAAAACAACCGAGTTGTTTTGTAGTACTAAATACGTGTGTTGCGAACTATTAACGGACATACGCAAAAAGTTGGTTCAGTACGTTTATGAAAAATTGATATAATATTTTATAACGTCTTCACTCCCGCCCGCAATGCGCTAGACTTAAGTACGCATCGCAGTAACAAGGAACATACAAGTACATGAAAGAACACGACGATATATATGTGGCGATAGTAAAAAAGTGTACACTTGATGGCGCTAATACATTTACTTTGATGAAACACAAGCATAAAAGGCACACACACGAATGGCGCCATCATGGTTGTAATGTAGTGCTGAGATAAGTTCGCTCTAAGTACATCGATTTATAAAATGCGTGGGGGAGTGGGAGGCTGAGTAGGACCAGGGGTCATTTAGGCTGCAGACCTCCCTAGGACGAAGCAACTTACAGTGTAAAGGGAATAGTTTATAGAAGTAAGTAGTAGTATGTTGTTCTGAGCATAAGGTTTAATGTGCGCGATGTAATTATATGGTTTCTGGAAGCAAAATGCGTTGTAGGCACTATCATTCCACCAGCAGAAATCGGTTTAACGTTGTCACATATAACATTTGTTTTTTACACATACTTTGGAAATATTCGTGACAGCTAAAGAGGAAATGCATCAACAGTTGCAGTACTGCAATGGTGTCACCGAATTTAAGCAGGTTTTAAGAACAAGGCGTCCAAAGTATTTGGGAAACAAATTCGCAGCCGATGTGATGAATCATGCATGGGAACGGAAATTCGTTTACTGTTCAGTAGAAACGTTGTGCGCTGTGCGAATCGAAACTAAAAAGCAGGCATCCCACTACTGCATACAAGGCAACAAAAATCAAACGATGTAAGATATAACAGCCATACTTCGTGATTCCAGTATTTTCATAGTAGCAGTGTTAAATAATTTAGTCAATGCATCTGATTTATATACACAAATAAAAGGAATACAAATGCGTTTTTAATATTCGCGTAATACATATTTTTTATAATCCGCTCTAAAAATTGCAAAACACAGTTTATTTTTTATTTCTAAAGGAACTTCTGACCAGATTTCTATTGCACTGTACTTTGTCATTTTAGCACCTGAGTTTCGACGTGCTTTTGGTAAAGCAAATTGTCGAGTTTTAGTTTGGCTCCTATTGTACGGATGAACATCTGTAATGAGTTAAAAATAATTATAAAAAGTATAGCGGGTAGCTGAGAGTTGGTATATCTGTACATGAATCTGCTCACTTCAAGGGTTTATATATGTTTTTGTTTAAGATTGTATACTGTACAGTATATATTTTAGTTCAAGGTTGTATGTGTCTTTTAGTTCAAGATTATATATATCTTTTAGTATAAAAGTAAAGGACTTTGTACATATTAACAATTTTTCTAAAAACTTTGTAAATTTTAAATTACACTTTACATCTCAGTTTATTTGTCATGCTGTGCGGTTTTGCAAAACTTGAAATGTTTTTGGAAGCTCCAAACTTCCAAAAACAAAATCTAATATGTTTTTGGAAATTTCATTTAGCTAGAGGTTGTTTTATTGCAAATCGTTTTAGGTTTCCAAACGTTTTCCACAGCCCACACGATTTTACAGTAGAGGTACATAACAACATGTTTGTTGGTTATTGGTTAAAGTGTCCTTGAATTAGCAATATAACGAAGTTATATTCTGAAGTATATCTTTCCCACAATATTATTATAAGAGCCATTTTCCTTACTCTAGTTCTTTTGAAAATAAGCAAAGCTGTCCCAATTAATGACGTAAATATGACCTACACGTAGACAATGTCTGCGTCTGTATAGACAATAGTTTCATCAGAGACGGCATTTTTGCAAAAGTTTAGGCATGTTTTTAATGCTTCATTTACATATATTTTTGTGCATGTGAGTCTTACTTGACAAATAGCACCTAAAACTCCCTAGACTACTGAATTAAAGAGACGGAGAAACACAAATCCAACTTTGTGACTGAAAACCGCAGGCCATGTAGTGAAGTCTATCTCACTGTGTATAAACAACTCATTGTTGCCAAACAGTGATGTTCGAAAACCTTATTTGACAAATCGCATCTATTGAACTTTGGTAAGCAATGCACGGAGTTGCTGCAGATTCTTATTGCGAATAATACATCCACAAATATCGAATACATTATTTTATTCAACGTTTCAGATTTAGTCGTAAGCCATCATCAGGAATTGTTGCATTTTATTTATATTCCTAATGATGGCTTACGACTAAAGTTGAATAAAATAATGTATTCGATATTTGTGGCAATATTGTTCGCAATAAGAACATCTATTGAAAACATACAAACACAATAATATAGAAATGAAGCAACCTCAAATATTTTTGTTAGATTGAAATGTTAAAAAAAATACCTGAAAGTTTGTAAAAGATCAACTACCATGAATCCATTGTTAATGCGTATGTCATAGACACGCCTTATTTACGTCATTAATTTTGGACAGCGTTTGCTTATTTTCAGAAGTACACCAAATTGAGGCAAGCGGTTGGTATCGCAAGAAAGGGGAAAGACGAGCGTTAAAACAAGACTAACTTTTATGGCCATTTGAGGGACACTTCAGGCGAACGGCGAGTCGATATGCTTTCTTAGAAAATATGACTGCATATATTCTCTATTCTCAGAAAATATGACTCGACTGAATTGGAAGATTGATCAATTTTAATAGGAACTCAAAAAATTTTAGATTTTGTAAACAAAAATCAAGAAATATTGTGTGTTTTGTGCAAGTATGCTGGCTTGAGCATTTTGCATGATTTAGTTCAGCGTTGCTTGTACCTTGTGGTTGCGCAGGTGCATGTACGCGGGTTTCTTCCCATCCGTTTAAGGACGGTTTCCATTTTTTCATTTGCCTAGCTGTGACGTTACGTTATTTTGCATAGAATCTGCCTATCCAAATATCTACTAAGGCGATTTTTTGAGTGATTGAAAAGTTTGGCAGAAATGATGACAGGCTGTTGTCGTGAAACGACTCGAAAAGACTGAAGTGAGATTCAACGGAATTGACAGGCTATTAAAACTCAGGTCGGTCCCTGCGTTAAGTCAAGAAATCCCACCCTGGAAAAAAGTAAAAGAAAAGCGCAAGTGTGGTACAACAAGCCCCTCTCTGTTGCTGCTCTCCTATTACAATCAAAATGAAGTTAGACCACTGGAGCCGACATATGCTTCAGTGACCCGTGGCAAATACACTTAAAAACGTACGAAAAGTTTAAGTAACAAAAGATGTTTTCTTTGATATGTTTCGCAGGCATCATGACTTTACTGAACCTCACAACATTGAGCATTAGCACTCGACAGTCTCTTCCAAAAGTTGCTTATGCCACTGCATTGGACTGGTACATGGCTACTTGCTTTGCCTTTTGTTTTGCTGCTCTGCTGGAATTCGCTGCAGGTTAGTGCAAGGGCTGGAGAAGTTCAGTGTAGCATGGTATACATTGTATACGTTCATTAACCCGAGTTCCGCAATGGCAGTCTCAATGCTTAATTTGAATGACAAGGCAGCACAATGATTAGGAAAGCTTTGTATTAGCTTACAATCCGTCTGAAGTTAGTCCACACCAGTTCTGTTGCAGCTTATTTCCCAGAAAAAAAAACTTATAATATGTGCAAAACTTTGCTATCTCCTAAAAAAGTTTTTTAATATTAGTAGCGGTTTTGAGTCTTTCACAAAAGCCATTCATTTCATTTTATTTTGCATCCCGAAGACAGAATGTGTAAGCGGGATGCTAGGGCAGGATGTGACGGCCGTTGTTGTCATTGAGTCACTGCCCTTACGTAGCAACTAAAAGATTTACTGTTGGGCAAACAAAGAAACGTTGAAAAACACAACAAATACTTATTGAAACGCAACTATGAACGTAAAATAGAATCTCAAGTAAAAGTAAAGATGTTGGAAGAAAGCAAGAACAAATTAAGGATTTACTGTTGAACAGTTAGGCAGCTAAAGCATTTTATTGAGCAAACTAAAGGATGTATTGAAGTACAAATTCAATAAACGAATCACAGATTCTTACGGAATACAAGTACAAACTGAAAACAATTGTGAAAACAAACCGCATCTCAAATAAGAATAAAGACCTTTATAGAACTTAGTTACACCACACAATGAAAAATACAAAATAAAACGAAACATACATTTCAAAGTCGATTATAGTATCAAGCTGCAGTCAGTCCACATGTCGCTATCTACGTTAAAAACACCCCATTGCATTAGTAAACCACCCGCTCAACAAAGCTATCGTACCGAGAAGATAACTTAGAAGTTCTCAACGAGATAGTTTCTCAGCTCCAAGCTATCCCGCGAATCGCAGCTTACAGCCCAAAGCACATATTCACAGCCATCGTTTTAATGCAAGTGATTTTTCGGAAACACTTTTACCTTTAAAATGTCTGCGCAATTCATATTCGGAAACACTTCCTTTTCATCCCATTGACAGCATATGGGCCAGCCGGCCCACAACCCTTGTGCAGATTGATTCAAATAAAGTGTTTTTTCAATAGAAAATCTTATTCCCTGTACTCACAAGCCATTATTAAGTGTGCATAGGACATCATGACGTCAACTGTTAGTGAATAGTCAGTTCTATCAGATGGCTGATGCAATCACTGTGTCAGTCGCTATTGCATCAGATTTGAGAAACCTTATCTCTTGAATTAGCTGTAAAAGTGTCGTAAGTTAACCTCCATGCGAGATGGACGTGTCACCCAGGAAACGGTCAAAGAACGTTACTTTACACAAACACACAGCTAAGACGTATCGAGAGAGTGCTGCAATTGGTTGGTGTGAGTCTTACAACTGTCAGCATTGTCATCAAGTTTAAACAGGATACTGGATCGGTTTCTCATAAATGCAAAGGGAAGTGTGGTTGTAAGAAGAAAACCATTCCAAGGAACGATGCTTAATTCCTCCGACAAAGTAAAAAAGATCCCCACAAAACGAGCGACGCACTGAACACAGATTTGAAGGAGAAATGTGTATGAATCAGTTCCTCTACCGTTCGCAGACGTCACATCGCAGTTGGTCGAAAAGTTAGAAGATCAGTAAAAAAACAGCTTTGAACCAAAGCAATGAAAAAACGATATAAGTGGGCAAAAAGGCGCAAAGATTGGACAAAAGAACTTTGGAGAAAAGTTGTTTCCAGCGATGAAAGCCATTTCTTTGTACAGGGTCAGAGAAGTCAGCACGTTCGAAAATCATCCGAAGAGAAGATTGGTGAGTCCCATATAAACCAGTTTATTAAGGGCCAGCAGAAAAAGACGTTATGGGGATGCAGTCTCGTAGCCACGGGGTGCTTTGGTGGGCTTAGCCCCCCCAAAAATATGAAACAATATATATTATGTGAATTTTTGTCAAATTTGAATGTCAAACCCCCCCCTGCACGAACGTAAAGCCCCACTACTGACGACTTTCTGCCGACGGTACTGTGGGGATGCTTCAGTTACTATGGTGTCTGAAGCCTTCAGCCAGTCGAAGGAATGATGCGCTCGCCACAACATATTGAAATTCTTCGAAGAAGAGTTGTTCCACAGCTGGAAGGGAGGTATGGCGATGGTTGCTCCCTGTCACACATCCAAAATGATGAAAACTTTCATGACAGAGAAGAATATACCGATGCTTGGTTGGCCAGGGAATTCTCTGGACGTAAACCCAATTGAGAATTTGTGGCCCATATGCGAAAGTCGACGCCGTGCTGCAGACTGTACGACTATAGAAAAGCTCATTCAGGTGCTGATTCAAGAATGGTACTGTACAGAGATCCGAAAATTGTCAGTGACTGTTCAAAACTAGCAGACATCATATGCCAAACCACGTTAAAATGCTGCTTAAAAATAGAGTAAGTCATATTTGTTACTAATGTGCCTGCATGTGAAGTTTTATAATCAGCTACCAGGTAAAACAAAAATTATTGTTCGTTGCTTGTTTCAATTCATTTGCACTCGGTTGTATTCTAAATGAACAACCCACGCTGTCAATAAATTAACAGATATATAAACACACGCAAACATTTATGTAAAAGCCGATACACGTCTAACATACGTCAGTGAACCAAAACTCAAGCCACACCCATTGCCATAGATCATATATAGATTAACAAAGCAAGCACAGACACTTTACACTGATATTAGCCCAGGGTTTTTTAAGGCGTTTTAGGGACCTGATTCGGGTCCCTAGAATTGAAAACCGGGCCCCAAGAATCAGAGAAAATGGTCTTCGGGTCCCTAGAATCAGAGAAATCGGGTCCCTACAGGTCCATACCGGGTACCTAACATTTTCCTTTAAAAAAACTGATTAGCGTTTGGGCACATCAAAAAAGCCATCTAGTAAAGACAAAAAAGGTATGTTCTATTGTTTTTTCATCTGTGCAAAAGCCGGTACTTGACTGAGAACAAAAATAAATAAAATTTTCTAACAGATAATCATAGTAAAATTTTTAAATTGGAGAAATGGTTTTGTTTTAATAGTTAGTGGTATGGAGTTCCAGATTTTTGCTTCTAGTTGCATAAAATTGTTTTGGTCTGATTTTCGATATTTCACAAAGCACATCATTTTGACAACATTATATTGCGATTGACACCACATCTTAGAAAAGGGAGATTTCTCTAGAGGGGAATTCATTTCACTGTTGCAGTTTACAATCTCGAATCTTTTTTATTCCTCGCGTGGCTGGTCATCCCATGCCCTACTGCTTATGTGTGTGTCTGTGTTTGCCTTTTCTGGTGCGTGTATGACTTGACGTGATTGCTGAGGGAACGAGTCATCCAATAAGCCTTGCTTTAAGAATCTTTTTAACAAAACTTGAGCAACATGCGCGTACGCACAAGTGTTTTGCGTAGATGTGTTTGAGATTTGAAAACAGGCCTACTATATTGCCGTTTCTGCGTAAGAGCACAACGCCCGGCCTATTTCTGTAATTGCCTGGGATATGAACCTAATACCTACCAGATATTTTTCTGTAATGCAGTACACTGCTTCCATCAGAAAATGAAGGACGCAAACGGCAAAGATCCTAATATTTTTGATGCCTGCTCAGCGCTACAGAAAAAGTAAGTTTTTTTCAAACCTCCCTCAAATACAGAGTTACATTTTGTTATCGACTCTGGTTACAAGGCAAGATGAGCCCGTTAACATGAAAGTGTTTGTTCACCATAAGATTTTTTTCATTTATTTACGCATCGTTGTTTATCACCAACCATTATATTTCAATTTAGCAAAAACTTGGAAAATCATTTTACCGGTAGGCTACTGCACAAAGAATAACAGAAAAACTCGTAACTCAGAAAATCGCAAGCAAGCAGGTGAACGTTAAATTGAAAAAGTTTCTGATTCTAGGCATTATAAGGTCTGCCACGCCCACGGCCACAACTTGACATGACTAGTTTTAGATACTGGCAGCGCAACAAGCAGAGTTGTGGGTCCGGACGCTTCACTATATTTCAAGGGGAGTCCGAGATACAAGGGATCCCAATACTTTACTGCATTTGACTTTTTCGTTATAAGGTACATGATTTTCAAAATTTTGCTGTGCGCTTGAAATTGTAGACAAGACAACCATGTCCTGATACAAATACCTCTGGGACAAATTACTGAACTTTTTATATGCAATGTGGAAGCTCGGGATGGTCGCGTGCGTAGTGAAACTTTATAAAAGTTTGCGTTGTTCCAAATACATACAACTTGCGCGCAGTGTTCCCCCTAAGAAAATTTTACACTGAGCAAACGTTTGTTTTAGTGCGCATGCAATTGCGCAACCACGTAGACACACAAACAGTGAAACGTTTCAAGTGTTACAAGGGCAATGCGATTCATACAGCCTACGATAGAAAATTTGGAATGTTTCAAGTGCGCGAGAATGATATTTCACTGCGCAAATGGATTGGTGCTGGTACTGCGCACCTTAGAGGGAACACTGCTCGCGCAAAAGGTTGGCGCCAAGTCTAAGAATGGATATGACGAGAACGTTTTTGAAATGTTTTTATGGTTTGTAATCCAGCATTACTTGAAAATTGGTTCCAATTTTGTTTACGCAAATTAAGAGTGTTTACCACAGGTGCTTCATAGGGTATCATGTATCTTTAGAAGCCAATGGTGATCTGCGATAAATAACAACGAATGTTAGATTAGAAATTATGCAGAAAGGCCTACAGAAAGTTGTATGATCACCGCTGGCATCACACAATCATTCAATCAAGATGTAGATAGTAATTTCGGATAGGACGGCGGACCATCACAATACACAATTCGTTCCGCCGCCCATACCTTTGAACTTCTCAATAGTCGATTGTCCTTTATGTGCGATTCTGGTTTGCGGCATACTTGGCCATAAAATCAATTGACCATGCGATTTGTTAGAAAAGCGGATGTCCTGTAGGAGCTTTTAAATCTAAGCCACTGCAGAACCATGCCAATACCAAAAAACGCTTGCCAAAACATTTAGAAGCATCAGACCCATGAGCATGGTGACGATTATTTGGGATGAAACAACATGTCTAGAAGGGTGTATTTGCAAATGACACGGCTGGTTAGCGACAGCTTCACAAAAGGAAGATGCGACATAATATGACGCATTTTTTAATTTCAGTAAAACTGCAGGCTTTACCTTTAACGCTGCAACGGTGCTCTTCAGTTTTTGTGCAGAGAAGAAAAAACTAGTGGCAGCATCTCATTTGCGGTAGGGAAGTTATAAGAAGATATTCTCATAAGAAATTGACATGGTCTTGAGAAATGAAGGATGTTTTGAAATATGCTATTTTTTAATATGTACTTTCAGGGTTGCTTGCTCTTTGCCTTATTTTTCCTGCATTGACTTTTTATAGGTATTTCGCCTCGACGCTCCCTTGAGTAGTAAATATTTAGGAAGGTAATAACTGATAAAAGTAAGTTGCGGCGTCAATCCTGTTTCGGCTTACTTAGTTTATGTCATCAATTGTCACGTTTTGCTACATAGAAGCGGCCAAAAAACTCTTCGCCTTATCCTGTAACGGTTGACTTTTATGGCTGTTAAACTTTAGGCCTTATGCTATGACTGCTGCACAAGGCGACTCATTTTAACAATACCACGAAAAAAAACACTACCAGCGAAAATGTTACACGTGGTCAGTCTGTGGTTGCTTCACAAGCTAACCGGCAAGGATGCAATGAGTAGGTGTGTAGTTTTCAGTACCATGAGAAACATTTTGTGCATCGTAGGGTGGCAACTTCTTGTAACAAACTTTGCAATAGGTATTGACTGCAAACTTCACAAATTGGCAAAGGAGGGAAATTTCGCTGAAGCGGTAAAGGCAAACATTTCTCCACGTGGAAGTTGGTGTGCTTGCCGATCTATCAAAAACAAATGCATCTATCTGCCTTCATGAGACCTGCATGAAATGATGTGCTCAAGATTTTACTTTTTGTTTCTTTTTACATAATTCAACTCACAGAAAGCCATAACTAACAGTCAATCATTTTGCCAGGCTATTGGAAATTAGGCGAGTGGACGGAGACTTAAAAGTCAGTCTGCGAGACTTATTCGAAATCACCTCAAAAATTCCTCTGAGGCAAAATCGGACCTGCGAATACTATCTTCGACGACTAGCAGGCCATGTCTTGCCAAGTAAGTAACTTTTTAAGTAAGTTGGCGAAAACAACCTGGTTTGTTAAGACACTATGTACGTCTATACGTCTGGCACATTTATCAAACGTCAGTGGCAGAAGAATCATAACGTTAACTGTTACTTATGGGAGATTTGTCAAGTAATTTATTAGCAAAGAAACTACTTTACAGTTTATTTACTTCGTCACTGTTTCAGCAAACGTTTTTGTGACAAAGGTGGACAGCATGTCGACAAAAATGTTGAATTAACTTTTTGCTTCGCAAGCAAGCAAAGGTTAGCACTTTAGCATAATTGGGTGAATAATCATACGAGTTGTAACTTTTATCTAACACTACTAACATCAGATAAAACGTTAAAAAAAACAAAATATGCATCGGCAGAACATCATCCAGTGTCTTCAACATATCAGCCGAAACGGCGAACACGCTTCTGGATTTGTTCGATTAATTTATGAGGTGTCCATCCAGATTTGATTGTTTCGCCAAACTTGAACTTGGCTTTGCGGTACATTTACTGGGTATGAAGTTGTTCTTCGATATAAAGTTAACAGAAACAAATCAATGAAATCTATGTTCCTAAGTCGCGTCCACAGCGTAGTATGTGATAAACACTCCAATTTTGAACAACTCAACTGAGTTTGTTGTGTAAACTGACCCCAATAAATATCTGAGAAAACCTTTACTCTCTGAAAGAAAGCTTTCCTTGTTCCGCCATGGCATTCATTGTCAATGTTAAAGCGCAGATTCTTGGTGCATGTGTTGAAGAGAAACAATCAAGCACATAACTGAGCAGAGTTGTAAACGGGTCACATTTTGAAGTCTGAACCGGCCCGAGCCCGACCTTTATTGTTGAAGCCCCGATGGGGCCGAACGCCAAATTTACCGAGCGAGTCAATATATGCGCAACTGCAGAGTATTGATGGAGTAGCAAAGTAAACATGACTAAGTAATTCACATTTAATCATTTTTCATTGAAGATTTAATCAACCGATTGCTTCAGCAGTAACTGACGACAAAAACGTTCGTAGTTGCAAAAAAACGTTTGTATGTAGGCTCGAAATCGGTCCGAAATATTTTGACAAACTTCAGCCCGAACCCGGTCCGACCCGAAAATCCCGGCCCGACTTACAAACAGGAGCGTAGGCAGAAATTTTCACAGTGGGAGTAAACAACAACCAAGTCTCAACATTTGAATATTTGATTAACTTTTAAAGCATCGTCCATTAAAGGTGCGTTTTTGTGGACCTGTTTTCTGAATAAAACGTCATAAGAGGTCATACGTTCCATGTTAGGTCACAAAGACATATTTTCCATATTTTCAACCTAATTCAATAAGGAAACCATTAAACCAATCTCAAAATATCAGGTGAAACTACTATATCGCTAGGTCTAAGCTGAACCCTGCAAATTGAACCCACTTGGGCACCCTGGGAGCAATCTTCTTTTTACTTAAGCAACCCAAACTAAAACATTGTATTTATTTATTCTACATACGATCGTAAGTTTGTGCTAGTAACATTTTTCGTAAACAGTGTGATAAAAGCACTACACAGCGAACGTAATAGCAAATCTGTCGTTCTTTTGCGAGCACTTAGATAATAATCTAATACAGGCAAGCGCGTACGCAAGGGGGGTTGGGGTTAAAACCCCTCCTTGAGCTTGATATTTTACAAACACTTTATTCCCTGCGCAAAGGAGATTAATTGTTTTCGCATGCTTTTTGCTTGTTAATTTGTCGACTTATTACAAATATCACGGAATAAATTTGCATGCGAATTTCAAGGAACATTGCAAATGGACCAAAAAGTAATAATTACTTTTTGGTGGGAATCTGGGTTATCGTCTGCATCCAGAAACCATCTAACCCAGCGGTTCCCAACCTGGGGTACATGTACCCCCAGGGGTACATTTGCCTATCCGAAGTGGTACATTTAAGGTTAGCAATAGGAGATAAAAATATATTTACATATTATTTGTTTCCAAATATTTATCCATGTTTCAGTTGATACTATTTTCAAAAGTCATTGTATGCTTATGATTGAATATATCTATGAATAACCATGATGAAATATTTTGTCATAAGAAATAATAGGGGTACATGTTCATCTGTCGAAATGCTGAAGGAGTACATGCTTATCTGTTAAAATGCTGTAGGGGTACATTCTCATCTGTCGGAATGCTGAAGGGGTAGATGGTGAGAGAAAGGTTGGGAACCCCGATCTAACCACTTTTTGCAGACCTTTCGTCAACTACGCATGTTTAAGATTGTATTCCGCGATAGTTCACTTTATCAGAAACAATTGTCTTTATTTTGTCTGCAATGGCTGAGCAGCGCAAGGGCTGACCGCATTGGCTACATTGCCAGTTTCTGTATCATGATAAAACTGTTGCACGAGCTCAAAAACAGAAATTGTTAACATAGAAGCATTCAGGCATTTGACAACGTGTCAGCAGGGAAAAAGGAGAACTAAAAATTTGCTGGACTTCTATACATAACAAAAAATCCTTCTTGCGTACTTTCTGTTCAAGCGCAAATTTCTCATAGTGCATTTTCGTAATGGTTATGGTCATTTGCGTTTCACCCACCGTACATCGATAGCAACGCGATATCGATACTAATAGTGATATACAAAAAGCTTCTCTCTCTCTCGCTGAGAACCTGACATTAAAACGCTTTGCTATATTTCAGTCGAATTTGCGTTTTTTTCTGAATGATGCATGTTCTTGAACTTTTACGACAATCTTTTGCTTTATGGATAGAGTTATCGATCTCTGAGTGGTTTCAACCATAAAAACCAATATCGACAACTGTTTTGGTGATGACTTTCTAATCTTGAGAAATTTTTTGTATGCTTTGCATCAGTGGCGGATCCAGACCAGGCGTTTGGGGAAACAGTCAAATAAGAGGGCGCCAAAAAGTCTTCACTTGTTTAAAATACCCTAGCTTCTCTGCGATAATCGCTGGGTATCACACAAAAGTGTTTACATTTTCTAGGCCAAGAAAATGGCTATTTTTGTTGGTCGAACTGCGCGATCTTTCAGGGAATCACCACAGTTTAAAATCACCTTTTATCATTAATTCACAAACAGTTTGAAGCAAGTCCAAAAAGATAGGTCCTATTTTTCACAAGCTGCACCTGAGAACGCTATGGGTGTCCCAAACAATGTTTTATGTCTACAATAAATGTTTGAAAGATATACACTAAGGCAGTGGTCCCCAACCCTTTTGTAACCGCGGACCGTTGAATGCCTAACTATTTTACCGCGGCCCGGAAGCACTCTCGCAACAGTGTTTCTGTGGAATGAATCGGCCAATTACATGCCCAGAAAGCGAGGAGTGTCACCACCAGTACGCATTTTATAATTTCGTGGCCTAGGGATTGAGGACCACTGCCCTAAGGCATGCTGCGCGCTAGTGTTTGACGCTGTTTTAGATATCCGCACAACGGAAAAACAGTGTCTGAAACATATTCCGAACTGCTTAGAAGTAGAATGGTTCTTCTTACACCAGGAAGTGACAACTCAAGTTTCGAGCTAGGAGCCGAAGAAATAGGAAACTGACGATCAAATTTTCAGACGAAGCTTGCGAAGTTTCATGCACACGGAAAGCACATTTATTGCTGAAGTGGCAGTTCAAACACAAAAAATAAATGAAAGAGATTTGCTAAGACATTACTTCCATTTTAGGTAGCTCTGCTGGCTATCGTGAAAAACGATCTCATAATCGGATGATAGGTTTACACTAGGCCTGAATACATTTAACGCCACTAATATAAGTAGAATTTCAACCAAGTCTTTAACACTGTTTCACATATTTCGACATTAGAC
>Ga0210059_1010214_pt1 | contig 14527 bp, 6 predicted proteins | sample Ectturendosymbi2_FD_188042 | JGI IMG/M metagenome (GOLD analysis project Ga0210059, IMG submission 188042) | Ecteinascidia turbinata endosymbiont from Florida, USA - Sample 2 (SPAdes) (version 2) | ecosystem: Host-associated > Tunicates > Ascidians > Unclassified | place: Key West, Florida...
ATCATACCCACGAAAGCGAAAAATCATACCCAGGAAAGGGAAGAAAGTTCTGCAGAGCTACTAAATTGCCAAAACGTTCTAATTCTCAGTAACGCATACTTTCGTTCCACACCTTTACTCAATATCGGCTCATTAATAAACTAACAAAGTACATGATCACGCCAACGGTTCGCTTCTGCAACAGCTTTACCTCACAGTCCGCGCCGACAAGAACGAATGATGAGTTCGCTCACCTTTTGGTTTGTGCCATCGCTTGTGAGATGCAAGATTGGCCGGGCAGCCGAAAACTTTACCACATTCAGAGCACTCGTAGCGGATGTTGACGATTCTCGGGCACTGATGCTGAGCGAGTTGAAAAGCGTCCTCGTGGTATTTCGAGCAAAGACGGCATGTAAACTCGCCTGGTTCATCTGCATGCAATCGAGTGTTGATAAAGGACTTAAACGATGGGTGCTTTTCTTTTGTTCTTATTGCTAGTTTACGAACGATCAAAAAGTAGAATAGAAAGCTTTTTTTGTTAAAAAGAAACAGAAATAAACAGATATCGCTGAGCAGCTCACATACGGAAGTTTAAAACTTTCCGTAAAGTGTTTTACGAAAAGAAATAAGCAGTAAGCAAAGGTTAATTTACATTACTAACCTGCTTTTCCTGTCTTCCACACAACTTCAGCACAAGTACCAGATTGTTCTGTCGAGTTGGATGGACTACGTTTGCCAAGGTCGTCGTCAACGCATAACTTTTTTCCAGATCCGAAGTCAAAAGCTTCAATCGGCAATATCCTGATTCCTGAAAAACCAAAAATGTTTTGGATGCTTTGTTCCTGAGTTGCAGACTAGATACTGAAACAAGCAATTGAAACAGGTATATGCGTGCGTGCCTGCATATAGTTATTTACCTAATACGGGCGACGCTGTTTCTTCTGCATCACCATGCTGCTTCGCCGTCTTCCTTCTGCGAATAACCGTTCTGAGGGAAGGCGAAGAAATGCTGCTGCCGCCAGCACTGTCTTCTTGCTGATGATGCTTGCAACAGGTTGGCGTTTTTCCTTTGCATATAACCTGGCTGCCATCAAAACCATCCGGCCTGCCGTTGCCTTCGTGCGCCTTCAAGTCGCTTACAAGTCTGTCTGATCGAACTCTAAGTCTGTGACAGCGCTCGTCATTGACTTTTTCTGTAGCAGGCAAAAGGGTTTCAGCCAACGGACCTTTATCTGCTTGAAGACATCGCGGACTGTTGGTCATATAACCGGAATCCGGTGAACCAGCTTCTATCATCTCGTCCATGGTTCTTTGAGACACGCGTTAGCTGCGGCAATATGGAGACGACAACAAGCGGCCCCAGTTTTTATAAATGAAGCCTGCTCTGCGAAAAAGGAGCAGATGCGCTTCCCGAGGGAGTGCGCTGCAAAAAAAGTGCAGTTCGCCCAAACAGCCACAAACAGGGATATCGGCCGTTAGCTTTCGCGTAGCCCAAGCGACACAAATTTCGAATTTGCTTACTACCTCGCGTTTAAGTAACCCCTCCAATCGTTGTGAGCCCTCGGCGAAGAAAGTCAAATTGCGAACGTGCTGTCGCACTGCTTGAAGATAATTGAGTTTCAGCAGTTATTATCTTGCCGCTTGCCATCTGCCAGTCGCCAGGAGCATTCTACGCTATGTTGACGACAAAAACTACCTCGATTTATTGCAAAGCGCGGCTCAAAAAAGCTCAGACTCGACGCAATTCGATCACTCACTAACAGTGCTTAAAAGCACAGGCCGCCAAGCAAGATTTCGACGACTCTCCAATTCAAAAGAAGCCGTCGTTAATAAAACTAAACTGCAGCGGTTCCGCGGTGAAACTCAACTTTTTGTGATGGAAGTTTTTAACCGTTAGTACGTGGGTTTATCATGAACTATTCAACAATAACAGAAGATGCAGGGCCAAGTTGACAAACTGCAGAACAAAACGAAACACAAGGCACAAACATTTGATGATTTGCTCTAAAATATTGTATAAAATTTTGTAAAAGGTTTAAAGGCAACACATATTGCTCTGCGTAAGAACGATGTCAGTGTGGTTTGAACGCCAGCAATAAATCTTTTCACGCGCCGCCGAGGATTTCATTATCACTGTATCTGAAAACGTTGATAGCATTTTTATCAAAGTTCTGTATTTTCGAGCATTTTTAAGAATCCAAGCACATACTTTGCAACTGCCTAAAAGTTACTTGCATCTTGTTTGCAGGCGAGTGATCCCGACAAATCAAAAAACATGCCTGGAGAGGTCGCAAAAGTAGCAACAACAAAAAAGTTTTTTTCAATGTCAAAAAAACGCAAGGTCAGAACAAGTTTGCTAATTATTGTTGACAAACGTCCAGATTATTAAAATATTCTAAGCACTGATTTAGATTGCTCTCCAGATAAGAGTCTTGCTGTTGACTTTTCCAGAAAAAATGCTTTCATGCCATTATTGGAAATGTGTTACTAATTGCTAAGAAACTCTTATAAAGTTCTAGCTATTATAAGAAAGCGTTTTCTCTTCAGTTCAAGAAAGTGCTCTGGAAGTCACATATTCCAATGGAAAACTCAACTTTAACCTCATTTCAACTGTGGGGATGCATATGAATTCTTTGCTAATCGCCTTTTCAAACGAAAAGTAAGTCGCACCTCGCGTATGCTGCGCTGCCAAGAGTTCTACCAAACGGCGTCTGTCAGCTTAGATTGCCGTGTCTGGCAGATGGCTGCTGGCATGAAGCAAAACCTTAACCGGCGGCGCCAAATAGCAAACTCCGCACAGTTATGAACAGTTTTGGAATGGACTAGCAGACATGGGCTGATTCTCCACAAAGGTTCCCGCACTCGTACGCAAATCTGCCTCTTGCTATAATCGTGGCTAGACTACGTTTAGGTCAAGATGGTTTGATTGCTTGATGCCTTTTTTTATTTATGGAAAGTGTAATGCCATTCCCAACAAAATCTTTCAGTGCATTTTTTCAGCAGTATAATTAATTTAGGGCAAAATCTTAAAATTGTCGCATATTGAAAAAATTTGTAAAACCGCAAAACTGTACTCTAGCCTTTTCCGAACAAATTATATTTCTCGGCTGTGAAAAGCCTTCGACTTTGTCTGACTCCAGAAATTTGATTTCTATGCCTTTGGTGACCTACGGATCCCAATTAAAATAGCTGTTTTTCTAAAAACCGTCCATGTCAAATGTCCGCATTAGTTATTTCAGCTTAAGGATAATTTGATAAAATGTGCAGTTTGGGAAGTTGCGAAGGCAGAAGGTGTTTTTAACGTGGTAAATTTTTTAAATTTCTAACGATAAGGAAAAGTTTCTGGAGAGTCTACCAAGTTATTTGGTCCCGTTAAGTTCAGATTTAGAGAGATAAGAAAAACGAAGAACTTTGGAAAGTTAGGGTTGCTGGCAGCAATGCAAGCCACAGATTAATTATTATATTCTCCTTAAAAACATGTGTTGGTTTCTTTTACCTTTCAACTTCGTATTAAGTTAAAGCGTTATGGTTAAATATCTCAAAGATGTCTCTTAACACTTAACCAGTTTTGTAGGACTTACTACGTAAAAAGTACGCTTACCAATAATAAATTAATAGTTTTTATCATTCAATAGCAACTGCGGCTGGGTTTCACAAGACTGGCCTATCAGCTGCTAGAGACTTTGAGCCGTTGGTGTATACTGATGCGTATGCAATATCCTGACAAGCTCCTTGATTCACCTACAGCATGTTGTTAGCGCCAACCTACCTGTGAAAAACTTTGATAATTCCTCTGAACTGCGACATATTAAGTCGAGGATCAGATGTCTTGGAACGTAAACAGTTGGAGTTAAGCAGGCAATTGAATTTTTTATGTAATCTGATTTTGCTAAAAAATAGAGCGACATTACCACAGGCAGTTGCACAGCGAGCTGTACCTACGGGGACACTGGAATACAATACGCTCATTAGTCGCAATACGCCTATATCTGACACCTGCACGTTACTTCGCCAAATACATTCATCTGCTCATAATACGGCAGCAACGCTTCTATGTCGGGCAAGATATTTCGACAACATTTGCTCCCAGGGGATAAACCAACGCTTGTCACAGTGAATCCATAAATTCGAAATTCCTCGAAGGCCTGGGTTACTTTGGCTATAGTGTAACAGAAAAAAAACTAACGTTCAATGGGTCTCAAAAATAGCTGGCTAGATTTACTGTTTCTTGGAATTTTAGTTTTCAGTTCTTCCCTGGATTGTCAAACTCTTTGTTCTACAATGTTAGTCTCTCTAGGTGTTTCAAAAGCACACAGTATATGCACTACAATGCGCAGCAGTTAGCAATACTTATATTCAGTGCATCCTATACAAATATCAGTTTTTGTTAGAAACGCTGATTGATGTTTTGTTAAATTCCTGATAGTCTGAACTTTAAAAATGTTTCGCTGCCCTCACTTTCTAACGTAAGTTTTAGTGTGTGGCTGCAGTAAAGGAAAGAAGCCAGGTAGACTTGGATAGTTTCCTGGTATCACTTCAGTGTGTAATCCGATCGTGAATGGCGAAAAAGCGCAAGGAGGTAGTATAATATTGGTCGTTTTCTTTATTGTTCATGGGAATGGGCATCCGAATTAAGAATAGATGTATACGAATACCTGTAGGATAGAGATATTTCTTCGCATGTCTATTCTCACCAAGTATTTGTACACAGCAAGCTTGGCAGTGACAAAGGTCTCAGTGAAAATTGCGTTGGCGGGCAGGCGACAATGACAAACACGGAATACTCAACTGCAACAGATTTTCTCGTGTACTCAAAGGCGCCGAACGCCACATTACACAACAGCAAGCCTCTCCATACTTGAGAATTCCATGAGGCGACAACGCTACATTATTTGTACCAGCGGTCGAGAAAGCAGACAAGTGATTGTTCGCGTAAAATCGACATACGGCTTTGGCTTGGCTAGTAAGCACATGCGCCAACCGCAATCAGCGACACACTCCTCTTTTTCGAAGCTAGCTTGCGGCGACAGATGGTTAGATCCCCTCGGGATGTTTGCCGTGCCTAAACAGATAGAGAAAGCGACGTTTCAAAAGTGCTCTGCTATCTGGCGGGCAAACAAAAGCATTTTCTTTCCTTAAATCTCGGCACACGTTTCTAATTCATGATCTTTCCATCCTCGTCTGTGCCTTTTTGTCCCCAAAGCCATTGAAACGTCGAACGGACGTTTATTCATTCACAGCAACAAGCAGATTGATCCTGAAGAGCTTTAACATCTTGCTGGGTATAGCTCCAACCTTCCCACTTCCGCACTGAAGTAAATATCGCTATCTTTTAGAAAACAAAAGTTTTATGTTTGAAATAAAAGCTGTGTCTTAGCTTAATTGAGAATGCAATACTTTCACCACGCACATGGTTATCAGCATCTAAAGACATTTGAGGTTAGACTCGTCCTCAGCACATTTCGTGTAATAGTCCTTTGATTGCCATCAGTATCCTTACCTTCATCAAAAGGGAAGAAATGGCAGACAAGCGGAGTACGGCAAAATATTCGACCGAAGGTACGAGCACAAGCTTTTCTCCAAACTGTACGAATGTTTGATAAATGTTTTTTAAAATCGCAATGACTTCACCCCAGACAACTGGAAAGGAGCAACTAAAAAGGAAATGATTTTCAAGATCTCATCTCTCGGCAGTACCGTGTAACTCGGGCTGTAACATTTTTCTGGAATGAAACTTCAGAAAAAGTATGTTCATCTTTAAATCAGCAAAATTTATTTTTCTGTTGATTCTTAGTTAAAAGGCACCTGGATGCTTTTTATGCTGAAACTTCAGGATGTAGTTTGAGTAGTCACAGTAGGGATTGGTTACATCTTGGGCAAACATAAATCTCTAACCTTTTGTCAATATGTTTAAGCGAGCAAACAACGCCTAATGTAAATGCAATAATCGTGTTAATACATTCTGTTTGATCTTTGTGAATAAACAGATATAACAAACTATGCATTGTTGGCAGTTCTTGAAAGTCTTACTTTGTCGTCGGATTAAGTTTTTAAGTTTTTCAATTACGTATGATTTTTGCACGCATGTTGGGACAAGCGTACTGAAACCAGTTTTCTGGTGTGTAGACTTTTGCATCGAATGAACAGAGACATGGGATTGTCACCTTTGTTGCCAAAAATGTATTTCTGCTTTACTGCTCGTAGTATCACAATGGCGGAATAAAGCCTGTCGGTTGCACGGAGTACTTTTCCAGAACTTGATTCTGACAATATGCTGCATTTGCGCAACTTCCAACTAAGGTTAGTGATCTCTAATAGATTCTTACTTGCCATTAATTATTAGAAAATTCAACTTTTGTTGCAAATTTAATGGCAAGAACAACTGGCTTTTATGGAAATACCCAGATAACCTTCCATTTAGGATTCCTACTACGTTCTCAGTAAGAACTTTGTCATAACAGAAAAACAGTTAAAACCGAATAACGTGCAATTTACCTCAGGTACAACCAACCAACTGCAGTTGTTTGCATGAGGTTTGGATTGGTAATTAAAAAAGCGAAAAGGACAACACAGCAAAATAGTACAAATGCGAAGCAAATTAAAACAGTCCCATTTGATGTTTTATCATTCATTTTATTTTCTTTAATGTGTTATTTGCAACACTAAATGCTTTTATATAATTATTCGAAAGAAATCCATTGCTGGCATCACACCGTCCATTCTTACACTTTACACTGTTTTCTATTTCGATATCCGTGCGATCCCTGATCTCGAACGTTATTTCGATATCTCGATACATTTGATGTTGTATAACGCAGTGGTATACCAATGTAGTACCGTATAAACAATAGTATCTAATGGAAAGGAATCCTTCCGCAGCAATGAATCAGACACTGTGATATTTACCAAGTATTTTATTTCGTTTATTGAGGAGTCATTTTCTACCGTGCGAAGCGCATGAAGTATGAAATAAAGTTGAACAAAACGCACAACAGTAAGACTAACACCTAAGTAGGAAGAATGCAAAACCAGCTACCCACTTTACATAGGATAGAAATAGGCCACCGTAGGAGCAACCAGTCAAAACAACTTACACTACCAAGTGTATAGTGAAACGAACTATATCGAGGTGTACAGTTAATACAAAAAACAAACTATCAAATGCATAGCTAGTATAAAAAATTTATCGAGTGTATATTTCGTATTAAAAATGTATGAAAAAGAGAAGAATAATGATTTGATGCATAAAAACAATCTTTCTGATGTATACGATTTAATGTATGGCAAACAAGGTACCACAGCGATCCCGCACCCATGCACGCATGTCCTTTGTGGAGATGGCGTTATCAAAGACGTAAACATCAGCGAAATGTAATGAAAGGGCCGCAAGTATACTCGGACAAAAAATAATGGCACGTATGCGATAAGGGCCATACCTTTCCTCTAGATATGCTAGCAAGATGTTATTTAATTATGCATTGTACGAAGGGATAATTGTCTTAAGAATCGTAACTAAAACCACGAAAACCCGACCTGCTGATTCAAATTTTGATGATGTGGTTGTGAATACAATCTGCAGAACTTCATGCGCTCACAGAAACATTTCTTATCTTCCCAAAACACCCCTTAGCTCCTTAGCTCCACCCTGTATGCTTGGCAACAAGCTGCTCAATGAGACGTAAATTGGGTGTAGTGCAGATTGTAGAAGTGTGACGTCACAAGCTTTGTAATGTCGGTTTTCTTATCGCTTTTCAAATCATGAACACATTATCAAGGTGTATCAGAAGACAAATGAAATAAATAATGCAAATAATACAATTCGTATTTCGCATTCTTTGAATCGGGTACCTTGCATCATATGCTCAAGCATTTGAAATCAATGGCGCAGCCAGGATTTTGCTAAGGGGGGGATGAACTTATGGAAGCAAAACGTGGTAACAGACTCGTCAATCGTGTCTTTGTACCCAGCGAGTTTGCACAGAGATGTAAGTTACTTTTTCGACAAGATGTCGATGTTTCCGTTTGGACGAACCTTTGCAGAATAGCGGCTCGCTGTGCGGACCGCAATCTGAAAACACGAATGTTTGCAACAGGACCTGCTGCATTTCGAATCGAACGTTGGTGCGATGAGCCAGACACCACTGAATAAAACGCATGATTCCAGCAGTACATACAGTATATATTGCTAAGGAATTCAGCATGTGCATTCAGGGCCGGCCCAAGCAGATGCGGGGCCCAATGCAAGACCTGGCCGCAGGGCCCAATGCAGGACCTAGGCGCGGGGCGCCTCTGAGCAGTGATTTTTGACGTCATCGTGTTCAGTCAACCGCGTTACGATTGTGGTAGAGCGCAGACCTACAGTGCAGTATACTAACACGAGAATTGAACACGTGTGCTTAACGTTCGAGAGGAAATTTGCTAGTTCTGACCAGAGCGTTCTTTTTTAACAATGAAATTTATAAGGCGTTTCTACTGAATTCTCAAGCGCAAGGTGTATCTGGCAAAAATTAACAATCTACCCAAACACCATGGCGTGGGGCCCCTGAGGCGCGGGGCCCAATGCAGCTGCATCGGTTGCGTCGGTTTAACGCCGGCCCTGTGTGTACTCTTGCCTACACACCTCTTTAGGCACCGCCCATGATGCTGGCTCCATCGTTTCCTTCCCCCCATAAAAAGTTTAAGTCAAGCCCAAGTTGCGACAAATTTGTTGATATGCAATCCGCTGGTGGTGCGCCAGCGTTAGAAGTACGTGGCACGAAGCATAGAACTCTTCGCTTAGATCTCTTTTGTTTTTGACAAAACGGAGAGATATGCTGATCTGCTTAAAATAACTATTTTAGTTGTCACGTCTGCTAATACAGAGAAATACTTCACTTTTACCACATCTTTTACAATTTGATTTTGACCTTGCGTTTCAAACAATTAAGCTGATTGTCTTGTTTTGCGTATGTCAGCTCATGTACGAAGCATTGCGTGGAGCATTCTTAAACGAGGCAAATGTAGCTTTATCAGCAGTAGTATCTAAGCGCAGTCGTAATCCAGCTCTAAAAATCCCGTCATTGTGATCGGGTTAATCACCGCAAAAGCGACTGCAATCTATGACTGCGTCAACTCACACAGTAATCGACAACATGTGACCATGGGCGTCGGGGCTTTGGCCCCCTGGATTTTGAAAATTTTAGCAAAAAAAGGTTGTTTTCTTGGTTTCGAGTGGGAAAAAACAAATTTCGCCACTTTTGGCCCGCCTCTGGAAAAATTTTGGAAAAATCGCCTAGTGGCCCCCCCTGCAAAAATCCTTTCGACGCCCATGCCTGCGGCTCTTTTGAACATCTCAGCGACACCGAAGATCTGTTAAACTTTAATTTGTGTTCAGAGAGAACATCTTCTATATTGTGAACTGATGTTGAGAAATCTTCGGAATTAGTTTTTCTGCAAACAGCAGTCAAAGACAATGACTACGTCTGGGGTCGGCAACCTTTTTTCGCACTACGGACCGGTTTCAGCCTGGCATTATTTTGCTGACCGGCCCTCAATACAATAATGAATGCTTGGCACATACAAATTCATTACAACTCGTAACTCATCATGGCACTGATTCGTTGCGAGATCTGGGCTTGCTTTGCCGCAACAAGATGCTCCAAACAGTAGGGATTATGGCAGTCACTGGCATCCGCAATGTCTTGCTTATGTCAGTCGTTCCAATCACTTTTGGAACAATTTGGCTTTGGTTTCGCACGACCAGGTAACAATTTTTTCAAGGACCGGAATCGGGCCGTGGCCCGGTGTTAGCCGGCCCTTAGACTGCGTTAAACGCAGAACCTTTATTGCGCAATTATTCTAACAACGTGTCAAGTGATTGTGATGTGACAGAGTAATTAGCATCAGGTGAGCCCATGTCGAGCACAACCTACTGCAGTGGTTCCCAACCTTTGTTGATGCATTCCTCCCTTTGCTTTGCTTATTTTGGAACTTTTCATTCCTCCCCTATCGAACATTCATTCCTCCCTTGTTCGGGTTCGTAGGTTAGTAGTAACTACAATTGGAACAATGGTTTTTATTGACCACAATAACTTGATTAATAGAAGTGAGACAAAAACTATTTTTATGTTGTCAAATAGTGGCACTGAAGTTTGTTAACAAAAACGTGTGATACTCCACCTAATAACTTACCAATATAAAGTGATTTAACGAATTGAAAGAGCCAATGTCAACTAAAAGAAGTACAACGCTTACAGTGAATAAGTAACTTAGCTATAATGTGGAAATTCCTCCCTTGAACTAATGAAATTCCTCCCTGGTTGGGAACCACTGACCTATGTATCCCAATTGTGGCAGTGAAAAGTGAATGACAGGTCTTAACGGTAGAGTTTAGAGTTGCGAAGAAAACTGAAACATAGCCTATCATAAGAGATAAACATAGATTCACAAAAAAGGAAAATCGAGGAAGAGAAAAGAGAGTTTAGAAATAAATGGGCAGATATGCTTGCATTTACTGCTAATATCAAAAGATTGCCCCTGTGTCTTATTTGTGGCAATGAATTGTCTAACCAACAAGAAGTCCAAGTTAGAAAAGCACTTTGTCGGGAAACATGTGCCGTTTGTGGCAAAACACCCCACTGTGTCCGCAAGAAAAAAGCAGTGGAAGAATTAAAACTTCCAGAGAAAACATGTCCTTTCACAACTGGATAAAATCAAATTTTAATGTGACTTAAGCCAGTTGCGTGGTGAGGCACAAAATAGTTAAGAGGTAAACCTTTCACTGATGGTGAATACATGAAAAAATATTTCATTACGACTTCCGAATTTCTGTTCAACAAATTTAAAAACAAGACAAAAATTATCAAAAAGTTTAGACAATGGTTTTGTCAGCAAAAGCAGTCAGGGAAAGATCGTTGAGGTTGACTGAAAGCATCAGCGCCATGTAAGTCAAGAATATCGCTACAGCTTCAGCATTTTCTATTGCTTGGGATGAATCATGCGATGTTGATGGTACCACTCAGGTAATGTTATTAGGCCACTACATGAGTTCTGAAGAACCAAATGAGGTGTTAATAGAAGTGCTACCTGTTTCTGGCTAAACAAAGGGGCAGGGGTGGATATTTTAAGGGAGGCGAACGAAGCGGCCGCCTCGGGCCCCTTTTTTTAGAGATGTCGCGGGACCCCTTTGCGAGTTTCGCATTTAGTTTTTGTATTGTTTTGTTAAAAAGCTTACAAACCATTCCAGAGCCACATTTAATAAGTCATGAAGCAAGACATGATTTTCAAAATAAAGAAAAAATGATGTGCCACTGTGACCCTCAACAACCTTAATGTGCAGACAAACAACATTTTAAAACCAAGACTTCAAACAATTTACAATGTGAAATGGATTTGTAGACTGGTCTTGCTCTTTTTTGAAGAATTTAGTGTCATTGCAAAATGTGGGCAACTTTCAAGGGTCCAGCTTCAAAGCTTCATAAATTTTTGGTGCTTTTGCATGTATATTATATGCTCTTAAATATAGTTTATAAATTGAAATGTGAAACAAATTTCATTCTTTTATTCACCTAGTCCCACATCTACCTTTAGCAGTGGTGACTTTTGGGGCCACTTTCTGAGAGTTTGCCTCGGGCACCTGAATTATAACATCTACCTCTGCAAGCGGGAAGATAATTTTGTAGCTGTAAGTGCCTGAAATCATAACTGAGTGCCTTAGACATGCCCTTGATGAAATGTAAACTGCTTTCGCGGTTCGTTTCCAAGATTTTCGTCATAAAGCAACACTGCTGTTTGCCATTCAACCACTCGAAACTGACTTAACTGCCCTTGAAAATGTAAATCGAGCGTAAGTGGAGTTAGAATTGGAAGAATTATGATAAAAGAGCCTGTGGAAGTCCAAATTTGAACATCTGATCACGGCCATTGAAAACCTCGATAAGGACCACGCAGCATTTTCGCAACGAAACAGATGGAAAGAATTAAATAAATGAAAAACGAGTTCGGCATGTTTTTGAGGTTTTGAATTGTTTGCCTTATTTTTGTGAAAATATGAAGAACTTCGCAATGGGGATCTTGTCAACCTTTGGCTCACTTATCTTTGCGAACAAGTTTTTTCAAGCGTGAACATCATAAAAAACAAATAGCGGAACAGATTGAACGACTTAAGTTTGTAATTCTGTTGGAAATGAAAGACTACTTCGTACGTTCCAAACATTGAAAAGCTTTCAAAAGAAGTTCAGGAACAAAACTTGCATTGAAAGCACAAGCTGCAACCACAATGCTGTCATGTTTGATATTAACCTTTGCAAAGAATGTTTTTACCCATTTATCTGTTGCCAAATTGACATATCCAACGCAAATGTTTCTGAGGCTGTCAGTTAAACTTGTCGTTTATGTTCTTTTAGATTCAGCAGTGCACAATTCCTTGTTTTTAGTAAGTTTTACTTATGAGAATTTTATAGCCGTCTATGTCAACAACCAACTAGAGAAAAAATTTGTTCAAAAATACTGCAAAAGTCTTGTACTAATATTATAGTCATAACTTTCGTGAGGTTTTTGAATTCTTTTATTTATTTGTTTTTCAACTTTCAGGTATTACTTTATGGAGGAGTCACGTTTGTGTAAAGGTTGTTGCAACTTTTGAGAAGAAAGTATTTTTATGCTTTAAAGCATCACGTTCATGAGCTCAAATGTGTAGCGGAAAACTGTACTACCGGGTTCAGGTTGTTGGCGCATGGTGTTAAAAGGCCTTTTCACAAAGTTTGCCATAGTGCATAATTTTGTGAAAAGCAGCACCTGACCGATAGACTACAGCCTGTGATGACAAAGTTACTTTGTCGTCATAATAACATAACACTTCATTGTAGGTTATGTTCCGCAGGATTGGCTGCTGTGTGTGGCGTTTGTCGCTGTTTCAGCATGAAAAACGACTGGTTCGTCTGCAGCTCTAACTACTTGAAAAAATGAAGAAATTCGGCTGAAAAAAGGTTGTCGACCAAATCTATATAATTATGTTTTTATTTGCAGCAGCTACATGAGTGTCGTGGCCAGTTTTGACAAGTTTTATCGTGGATGCGTTTATTAATGATGAAATGTGAATTCTTGAAAATTGTATTCAAACGGTCAAAACCTGCTCCCCTAAAAATTGTCGCTTCATCCCAAACTTACTCATGCATTTTACCCTGAATTCAAACGCGGCGTTTTGGTAGAAATAGAATAATTTTTCGATTTTTGCGTTGCTTTGATCGGTGGCATTTCTTTTATCTACTGTATTCTTCGTCCAAGTCGCATCTTGCAGACAGTATTTAAGTCAAGTGTACAGTTAGCCCAGTTGCGCATGAGTCTTTAGAGCAGGAGTCACCAACATGGTTCCCGTGGGTAGCAGGCCGCCAGAAAGGACCACATGGGTCGCTCGCGGACCAGTTCTAAAAATAGCATTTGCATGGCCAGTGTGGATGAATTGGTGACCCCTGTTCTAGAATCTATAGCCTGAAATGTAAGGTTACCTGCTGCTCATGCAGGATTTATATTTATGATCTGGGCAATCTCGTAATCAGAAAAAAATTGTGGTGGGGCGAGAATAGTTTACTTGAACAAATAATGGCCTTTATGCATTCATGACAATTTTGCTCAACGGTTCAATAATTGTTTGGTGGAGCGACCGCTCGTTTCGCTCTCTTAGAAGCGCCCCTGGATCTGGGGCCTTTTTGGAGTGATACTTGAATGCTATAAGAAGTTGAAGAACCAGTCAAACTCACCTTGCATCGATGCAGAGCCCAGCAACTTCACTTACACCCAACCACCACATTTAGGCCAGGGGCCGCAACTTTTTTTAACAAAAGAGCCATTCTGTTTCATTTTCTAGCCAGTATGACCAGCGAGGAGCCACAAAGTGTTGTACCGTTTTATTTTTCATGCAAGTTCACATGGGCATAAGCTAAATTGTAGCCTACTCAACTTAGTTCTAATAGTAATCATAATCAAACGCAAATTTAAATCTTTAGTTTTGTCAAATCCAGAGACAGCCACTTCAGAGGTGCTAAAGAACCGCATGCGGCTCCGGATCCGCAGGCTGCCGACCCATGATTTAGGCCAAGGATTGATTTTTAGAGTTCATTTATTTTCAGAAACTATATTGTGCTAAACAGCTCGCCATCTGACCCTGTTTTTTGCTTCTAGTTGTTGTTCGCCTTTCAAATAGATCAACCAGCGAAAGCCTGACTGCGAATGCCGCACTGCAATTGATAAACATCGAGTGACCGAGACCATAATCCATTGTGTCTCAGTCATGACAATCATTAGCGTTTTTGACGGAATAAGCCCATCAAGCTCAGTGTGTTGTGAATTTTGTGATGCACTGTTGGTTTCAGATTTTTTAGGAAACTTGATGTTTATTGCTCGTGGACCACTGTGAAGATTTGGGAGCCTTCTAAATCGTTTAGTGTACATGTGTGTACAGGGTGTTTCACAATTGTTGAAACAAAGCGGCAGCTTCTAAAACCTTTATCGATGACCTTATTCATTTTTCTCTTTCCAGATTGTCATAGGGAAATAGTTAACCTTTCTATAT
>Ga0210059_1010215_pt1 | contig 14527 bp, 15 predicted proteins | sample Ectturendosymbi2_FD_188042 | JGI IMG/M metagenome (GOLD analysis project Ga0210059, IMG submission 188042) | Ecteinascidia turbinata endosymbiont from Florida, USA - Sample 2 (SPAdes) (version 2) | ecosystem: Host-associated > Tunicates > Ascidians > Unclassified | place: Key West, Florida...
GACCCTTGCAGGTGTCTACTCCGGCCACTACACTGCGCACTGCAAGCACGGCGCCTCGGGGAAGTGGCGCTTGTACAACGACGAAAACGTCGAGTCGCTTGCGCCGTCGGCACGAGACACCCGCAGTGTTTACGTTCTGTTTTACGAACGGCGCAAGGAGCTCGCCGATGGCGCGTTATGACGCGTGCGGCCGTGTGCGCGGTAGTCGAAATCTGACAGAAACCAGCAAGGCGCTGCTCATTTTCTCTTCTTCCTGGCTTGCATACCAAACTCTGCAGTACGTTTTGTGCACCTTTTCGTCGGAAAGTGTCAAACACTATACGCGGCTCCGACAAAAGACCGCGTCTCTTGTTCGGGGATTCGCTGCGAAGCCCCCCTCCCCCCGCGGCGTAATTCGTCGCAACCTATTTCGTGCGTCTCGTGTTGCGTCATTCCAGATTGTGGTGGTTTGATGGGCGTTTGCCGGCGTACCTAATTTGTTCGGGTCCGTGGCCGTGGTGAACTGGTGACGTCATTCAGCTTCGGCCTGAGACCGAACTTTCGCATTTCGTCTTCGTGCTGCGCGACCCAGCGGCGGATTCTTTTCCCGAATACTTCTTTCAGCCAATCGGCGCCTTGCCGAGCAAGTGAGAGCTGCAGTTTGCCCGCGGTAGCTTGTCCGCAAACATGCAGCTCTTTTGCACTGGACAACACTGGAGCAGCGGACTTGCAATAAGTGGCTGGTTGTGATGTTTTACGCTTCCGGCGTTTCAAAACATTGGCGGCCTCTTAGCTCAGCAGTTTGTGATGCGCACCACCTGTGGTGACATCGGAAAACCAAATCTACTCAGACGTGAGTCTCTGCATGAGTGTCGCGTCAACGGGTTCGTCTTTGCAACTTGGAGCTGGCAGATGATCCTTCGTCGCATTGAGTGACTACATCCGGAAAATGCACGCACCGTTTGGTTAGTTGTGGGTCGTCAAGCAGTTACTCCTGCCCCCCATGAAACTGAGGTTGTTCGCTGTTTATCCTCTTGCCGGACCCCCTGATGTGGTTGTTTTTCTCGGTCAGTACCAGGGACAAAGCGTCCTCCCCTCCTGTGCATTTCCGTGATTGGCGGGACGGGCGCAAATGAACGGTGATGATAAAATCATGTGCATTCTCATGGCGATGTGAAGTCTTAACAAGCTTCGGCGTCTGCACTGGGGGGGTAGTAAAGTCACCCCCCTTCTTAAAGAACGTGTCTGTTCTCATGCTTGCTTTAAAATCGACCATTGTCAGGCGCTGTTCTTCGAAGCTCTTCTTTTTGGAACACGTGTCGCACGACATCAATATTGAAAACAATCTTTAACGCCTTGCTTTCCGCAGAACGGGACTGAAATTCTGCGAAACTATGTAAGCCAGCAATCAGTTGTGGTACATGGTGCCCCAGTCAACAATCACTAATCGATCGGCTGACTGTAATCAAAACCCTCGTTATTTTTTGGTTTTGTTTAGAGGAAAGCACACCTGATGTTGTTATGTTAAAGTTCTTTAGTCGGCAATTATCGTCTTGGTGAGCGGGCTGCATTACTGTTCGAATAACTCCCCATCTCCGACACGTTTTCGTGGAGTATGCACACCGCATTTAGCACAATACTAGGTTGTGAAAATACTGTTAACGTCATTATCTTCGCGCGTGTCGATGCCGTTCACTGTGAATCTCGCGCGGTCATGTTTCGCAATTCGGCAATTCGAAAAAATCCCGAACTGCAAGATCATGATCGCCCGACTGGTCTTTTCTTCCGATTGATCTTTGCGTTTGTAATAATAGGCCAAGTGATGACGCGTCAAAGACGGTCGTCAACGCAACTCGTTGTTCGAAATCTTGAAATAAAACATGTGACTGATTCAAAAAAATGCTTGTGTGATACTTGCTTGTATTACGTAGGTGAATAAGATTTATGTGAAAGCAAAAAAACAACAAAAGAACACAGTAAACAAGGCGCGGTGTGAAGAGGAGAAACTCATGCCGGGCTGAAAAGCTGGACAAGCCATTTGTACATCGGGTGTTTGAATTCTACGCAACAGCCGATAGAAAACAGGTCGACAATAGTTTGGGCGTGGTCGACCGACATTTCGAACGGCATCTGAGATATCGGTTCGTCGACGTTCGAAAAAAGATTCGTGATTCTGTTCAAGACATGCTTCCAGTCGTCTTCCAACTGCGCGTCTATGTGGATGTTGAGCGAGGCGCGCTGCGATCGTTTCTTGCGCGGACTGACGGTCTCGGTCTGGGTCATGGCGCGCCCGAAATATTCGTCTGTTCTCTGCAAATGTCGGCAATAGGTTAGCAGAGGGGTCAACCGGGGATTTGCCCCCTCTCCAAAAATAATGTGAAAACGCAAGCAAGGTTTTCAGTTGTGAGCTACAACAATTTGCAATCTTTTCGCCCCTCCTGAAAATTCAGGTGATTGGCAGCACGAGAGCACGGGCAGCATAAAAACTCCCGAAGTCGAACGTTACTTTGTCGCACCATATGAACGGAGGACAGCGCAATGCTTGCCAAATTTCATAAAAAATAGAGATTTTTTCGTTAATTCCGCCTTAATTTTTTTCCATGAAGTACTTTGAAAGTTTTTGTCAAAAGCTGGTTGAAAATCTAAAGCTGGACTTTCATCCAAACTTCGACTCACCCTCTTCAGCGCGACAACTTGCAGCGACAGACTGTTCAGTTCTCGGTTGGAAACCTCGTCTCGGCCGCAATCGACGTTCGCGTTCTCCGAATGATAGACGCACCAAAGCAGCATCGCTGGAGCGCTCGCCTCCTTGTACCACTGCACGACCACGAGGCTTTTGTTGCTTGGAAACGGAGGCAGCTGGCACGTGGACGCGTATGACGTCAGCTTGGCAGCCAGGAACTCGTGCATGGCGGAAACGCGCAGCAGTACGTCAGTGCTGTTGAGGGGGGTGCGCACGGTGGTGGCGTGCCTTCCTGCATGCAATAAATGGACGTCACATCGTGTGACGGATTTTCGCGTCCATGGCCTAGGGCCCCACGCAACTCCTGTGACGGCTCTCATCAGTACAGTAACAACACCACAACATTGTGCATCTGAACGTGAGGGAGATGAAAGTGGTTACAATAAAATAACGAAAAAGAAAAAACGGTACTTATAAGCAGGTTTTTTTTAAGGAGAATGTTAGGAACCCGGTATGGATCTGTATGGACCCGATGATAATTTTCTCTGATTCTAGGGACCCGAATCGGGTCCCTAAAACGCCTTAAACAAAACCCTGCTTATAAGTACAGTTTTTCACTGACAAAAAGCTCGCAAGACCGCCAGACACTACAAACCTCCGATGAAAAGCAATATTTTCAGTATTTAACTAGATTTCCTGCAGAGATTGCTTGTTGAAGCTCTATATCGGGTGTTTCCAAACTTTTTTGTCCGACGGCCACAAGCTATTACACAACAGTCCGAGGACCGGGCCGGGCATCTTACGTAATGCGATTGTTTCGGGATATGTTACAGTTTGCCAAATTAAGAAATTCGTAAATGTATTACTTTTTCACTATTGACAAAATCTCTTCGCGGGCCGTAGTTTGGGAGAACCCTGATCTAAGGCAATCGTAGAACCAAAGGAGGCACTACACATACGAGGGACACACTTTCACGCTTTTCGGACATCGGCTAAATAGGTCACACCTGCGCGGGAGGCTCCAAAAACTAAAATGGCCCAAGGCCCCGCGCTCTCTAAATCCGTATCAGGGTTGCCAGATTGGCCTTTTTAGGCCAAATTCCTGAAATTTGGCCTCGTTTCAAGTTGGCTGGCGTTAAAAATTTTTTTTGGTCGTTTGGCTTTTTTTGCGCTGAACTAGCTTCTTGTGAAGGAAAATATTGCTATTCCATTTTTTCGGCAACACATTTGCAAACTTTTTGTGACAACTGCTATATCAGACGTCCGCATTCGGATATTAGTAATATTTGAGGTATGCTAGATCCGGAATTAAGCTTTTGCGTAATCACTGGAAATGTGTGCACTTACTGCACTATGTGAAGTGTCTATTGTGTTGTGAGCACTAAACAGTCTCAACGCTTGCAGAGAGGTCTTCTACGTCTTCGCGATAGAAATGCGATAATTCGGTCAAAGTGGAAGGTCTCATGCTTCTGATCGTAAGTACAGGAGTGAATGGGAGAGACTTTCGTGCAGAAAGCTGCCGATGGATCAGTATGCAGCAAACTGTGGCACCATTGTGACCGAAGTGCAATTTTACAAACCATGGAAAATCAGGGAAGATCGGTGCTCCAACACAATGCGAAGCAAAATTTCATCTTAATTTATTCTTATAATTTAGATGTTTTTGTGACAAAGGAATGGCAATACCGCAAATAAAGTTTGGCTTTTCTACTGGCCTTCAAACAGTCGGTTCGGCCTTTTCCTGGCTTCTTTTCACCATTGTTTGGCTTTTTATTGAAATTTTCATCTGGCAACCCTGACCCGTACCTGGTCACATGCAAGGAACGTAAAACCTACACTATCAAGTCATACTCATCTATCCGAAAGCTATTGTCATTCTGAAAAAATAAAGGAGTTGTACAGTGGAACTAAGGGCATTGTACACATTTCTGGGTGAGAGCAATATTTGCGTGCGAACAAAATTTGATGCTGCTTGCATTGTACAAAAGTTCGATTGTCCTACTGCTCCAAATTCAGTCAACGTAAGCCTTGATGGTCACTTTAGCAGAAAAAATAAAGTGAAGTTGAACCTAAAGCTTCGAGTCGAGTTTTTTAACGTCAAAAGGCATTGTCATCAAAAATTTTGAAACCATGGTCGTCAAAATAGTTTTTAGCAGGTCGCATGCTTTCAGTGATTGCAGTTTGCAAGATCTAATGTGAGGAAACTATTTCCGAAAACCCACAGGAAATATACTGGTTCCAGAAATCTACGACTACGTCAAGCCACACCAAATTCACTGCAAGCTTCTGCTTGACAGCGCGACCCCCAGTGGATAAAAACGTTTTAGAATTTTTCTCCTTGATTCGTGAAAAAGTTACCTGCGTCGAAGATTGAATGAAAAGCCTTTGCAATGGGCACAGTTGTTTCCTGCTGATGCGTTAAGACAAGGACCGCATTGTCTGATGACAGCGACAATAGATGAAGGTTGACTATTCAAGCCTTGGCATTGATGCGGCAATCAAACACTAACACGCTCTATTAAAGTCTTTAGTATAGTGAGTTTTAAAAAAATTATGTATTGGTGCAGTCCCGTCGCCAAGGGGGGCTTTTGGGGGCTAAGCCCCCCCAAATTGAAACATGAAACACTACAAATCAGTTGAGTTTTTGTCAATTTTCAGAATGTGAAGCCTCCCGCAAAAACCCAAAGCCCCCCCACAGAAACGCAAAGCCCCCTACTGAAAACTTTCTGGCGACGGTTCTGTATTGTTGCCTCATCAAAACAAAAAGATCCGCCATTCCTCACTGGTCACCATAAAATATGTGCGGTGGTGAGATTTAGTTGGAATTAGTGTTTAAGGTGTTTTGAGGAACCGAAATGGCCTCTCAAAGTAATGGCGTAGCCAGCCCAAATATTTGGTGGGGGCCAAAATGTTTGATTTTAGGCGAATAACACTATTTTGTTTAGAAAAACGCCTCTCAAAGCACAAAATAAATATATTTTCCAAAAATTTGGGGGGACATGGCCCCTTTGCCCCCCTAGCTACGCCTATGTTTCAAAGTGCCGTAGGACTTTGCTTTACGATCATCGCGATACTGTATTAGGACAAAGTAGTTGCAGTTTCTTAAAAATGCCTCAGCGGTCACCAAAAGCCAAGCCTTCGTAATTAGGTCAGCTTTAGCGACACGATGGGTTGTCGATGCGAAGAAATTAACAAGCAATCCTGGTTGGTTGCCAAGAAACGTGAGGGAAACAGCATTAGCGCCCAGAATGCGACAAAGCGACAACTTACCTCGGTCATACATTGCTTCACTTTCATCTGAATCAGTCGTTCTCTCGTCTTGATCAAGGCCATCGCCGCCAACAGTCGCGGAGGACAAAAGAGACTTCCTGAAGCGCAAAGTAAGTGTCAGGCGACTACCTTTTTGAAAAATTCAAGATAAAGTGGGAGATTGCTGCATTGGAAAATAACTCTGTGCTTTTAAATACAGTCAGCAGCTGAAGCGTTATGACCAAGCGGTTCAACTTCGGGTAACCGCCGCGGATAACTCCTGTTGATATATTTGGTTGGTTTGAAGCTTCACCAAGATTGGCGTCAACTTTGCTGGGGCGACATGCTCCATAAATTCAGGCCCGTCGCCAGGATTTAGCAGCAGGGGGGGCCAAAAACCAGAAGGGGGCCACATTTTTAAAATACTATATTGGATGTATGCAGCAACCGGGGGCCAAACGTGAAACGGGGGAGCACCGATTTCAAATGGGGGGGCCGGGCAGCACTGGCCCCCCGCTGGCGACTGCCCTGCATTCTCAACGTTATGAAAAAATTTGAAGTTTATAAGCTTGCACATTGCAGGGGCAGGTCCAGCCAGTAAGTTTAGGGGGGGGATTTCAGTAATATTTGGCATTCAAGTCTCATTACGGGTTTCCTAGTGTAAGAGAGATGAAGTACACTTCACAACACTGCTGTGACAAAACAATGGACGGTAAAATAGCCTTATATCGCGAATGCTGTTTTCCAAATTGTACAAAATCATGGCGAAAAAAGTAACTTTCGTAGGTTTTCGGGGCCGATCGCCCCCCCTGGATCCGCGGCCTTGGCGCATTGCGTGATAAATACTTGGTGTCATATGTGAAGGTAACTACAGCGCAAAAAAAACTCAAACAAAAACTTGCACGAAACAAGCTTCCGTGCTTCGCTTACCGTTGCAGCAGCACGTAGTACATGAGGGCGTGGACCCAAGTCATGTCGACGGCGTTTGCACGAACGGCACTGAGGAGGGGCTCAATCGTCAGGTCTTCTTGAGCCAGCGCATCCCACGGAAGGGTCATGTGGTCCGACGTGAGGTCGACAAACACGAAATCGGGCATGGCCGCCTTGTCGTCGTCGGACAGCGGTACTGTCGTCACCTGCAAAGGTGGTGTCAGTCACTTGCAAGGAGTTTCGCATTGACAGGAGGAAAAAAGGATTTCGCGCGTAGGATTTGGGGGGTGAACCTGCGAAGTTAATGCTGTAAATATCTGCTTTGCGTCAAACGCATTGCTGCGCTTCACTGAAACCCCTGGAAAACATATCCCTACACTCTTATGCACGAAATATGTGACAAATTGCTCTTGTAGTTCCGAATTGCAAGTGTCGGGCTGCGGAGCTTCGATTACGTAACGTTTCAAAACACAAATCGACTCGAATCAGGGAACCGAGTTGCCACATCTCTGATTATACCTGTGTTTAAAATCGATAAGTTTATATACGTGTATTTACTTGTAAGTGTGTTTGAATTACTGTAGCAGCACTGGAGATAGTAATCATATGAAGGAAAGCACTTTCAATGACTGGCATTTTAATGTAAACGCTGAAGTTAAACTTTTCCAAACGATTGCTTTTGATGACCTCTACGATATTTTTAGCCACCACGTGGTGTCTCAACAGCGCAACTGACGCTTTCCCAGCGTTAGCGGTTCGCTATAAGGAATAAATTCTCCTTGTAATGATAAAAGCGTCTTTTGTACAGCTTTATTTTCTCTATCTTCTGCAATGCAATTCAATTCGTTACACTTACAATGTTTTGCTTCATTCTGTGCTTTCCTTCGACTGGCTGACGTCAGACTTGGTCATCGTAACTGCTTAAACAATACTTTATTTTGCCTTCCTACGTAACACGACCACACGTCAATGGCGAGTTACGAAACGCGAAAGTGGCGGTAGATCCCTAAAAACCTTCCCACGCAGTCGATGCCCTCCGCGCTCCTTTTTAAGTAAAAGAACATGCAACGAGCCAACCACAAACGCATGCAAATGCCGCCTTCCACCTCCGGGTTGCCAGGCAACAGCGCCCGCAACTGCAGGTTCCGCGCCGCGTGGTAAGCGGCGTACAAGGACGAGACGATCCGGAGTTTGCCTTGAGTGACCTCCAGCGGCTGGGAGACAACGCCGACGGTGAACGACAGGCTTCGTTTCGGAGCGGAGAGCGGAGCGTTGCGGACGGACACGGACTGCGACGACGTGGCTGTGTCGCGTCCCGATGGCGGGATGGCCGTTTCCGAATACTTCAAACGTAACGGTACGGTTAAAAGCAGCGGTTACCGCTTTGTGCGGAGAAGTAGGATAAGACGTATTTGTGAACAGTCGGACTACGGAAGCTGCACACGACTTTGAAAAACGCGGTTTGTGTTTGGTGAGGTCAGATACGTTTGGCTGAGTCTCGAGTTTTCGCTGCGGTTACGGTTGCCTATTAGGCTGTTGTGGCAAGACCTAAGGTAGTAGTTGGCAAACTGAGGTTTCGGCCCAATTGGGGGCCGTTAAGCACCTTTTATTGGGCCGCGCAACACTTACTGTTGTGGGCCGCGTGGTATGCAGGATCTACAGACCCGCATCGGATGCGTGGGCTAAGACACAAGTTCCTGTAACAACTATGTAACATAGGCGTGGCCAGGAGGTGGCCAAAGGGGCCATCCCCCCCAAATTTTTAGAAAATATAGTCATTTTGTGCTTTGAGAGGCGTTTTCTAAACAAAATAGTGTTATTCGCCTAAAATCAAACATTTTGGCCCACTCCAAATTTTTGGGCTGGCTACGCCACTGCTATGGAACATTGATTGTTTGACGTTAACAAAGCATTGTTTTTGTCATTGTATGGCTAATGACATTAATATTGCACCGTTAGGTAATAGGTAACTGAATATAGCACAAGTTTGAAACCGGGCTCTCAAAGACAAGCATGGGCCTTAAATAACGACTGAAAGGGTGGTTTGGGCCACCACAACAAACGTTTGCCAGTCACATGGCCCATGGGGTGCTTGATACTGAGGTGTACTGTGCCCAAAAGTTGAAAATTAAATATTAGTGAAAATGTTCGCTTTTGTAGAAACCTCCGGACACCTTGAGTTGTTTGATTCCAAGCAAATTCGTCCAGCAAAGGATGGAAACGGTTTTGAACGCAACGCACTAAACCCAATAGTTCTGATAAGAAACAGCAGTAACATCGCGCCCAATCGCTAAAGGAAACTAGCAGGTTTGTCTAGTAGCCCAAGTGTTAGCACTAGTGCAAAGAATCACGGCTTTAGCTGGACTACTTTTTTCTCTTAAATCCAATGGATTTTCTTGCCGAAGGTACAGAAACAACCTCTCGGTCCACCGTAAATCTACGAAACAACTATCTCACTACTATCTTAAAATTGCAGCGTAGGTTAACTGTGCGTCACTGCAGTGCAAAACACGTCCAGCACAGTCGTTCACTTCTGTAACAGCTCACGCGTTACCTTGGTTTCTATAGCAACAAGATCGACGAGAGCGTTCTCCAGGTGAGCCTTGCGCACGATGCTGAGGTCGCTCAGGTGGGCTTCGCTCAATCGCACGGTTTCGCGAAGACTGGAATGCGCAGACCTGGTCCGGCTCAAACTGGTTGGTATCAGCATTCTTTCAACCTGCGGAAACGACGCATTGTCGATCGCAACGAAATAATCCGCATGTCATGGATGGGCGAAAACATCGACGCAAAGAGTGTTGTATGCGTCATCGGGAAACAGCATCACGACTTCCAAACAACGTCAAATTGAAGAACTGCGTCAAAAGCGACGGGATTCGATCGCAAGACGTTCTCGCGAATATAAGACACGCAAAAGATATCAAAGTGTCGGGTAATCAGGCCAGGCCTGTAGTCAGGCTTCGAGGTTTGGGGAAGCAAAATACATTTGTAGGGGGGGGAAGAGTTTTGTTATTATTATAATTTCAAACAAATTTTTTGGGCACAATACAATTTGGGGGAGAACAAAAAATATTTGGGGGTCACTGCTTCCGAATGGTCCCGTGGCTGCGGGCCTGAACCAGACACAAACACTGACGCAGGTATTCTTACTTTGCCGAGCATGAGCTGGATATCAGCGACAAGTGGTGACTCATTGTCAGTGGCTTGTGAGCAGAGCGCACGAGCTTGCTTGAGGAGATCAGCCACGGCGCGATGTTCTTCGCCGATTGTTTCCGCTGGTAGGGTCTGCAGAACAGGGGGGAGGGGTTGTCAGCAGTTTCAACTATTATCACGTACGAGCGAAAAGTCTACAATAAAATAAAAACGTAAGGTTTTGCAGCAAAAATTCCCGGAGCCTGTTGATGCAAAATTGGCATGCAGAAATGTCCAAGTGCACCGTAAGTTGCCTGAACAGTATCTCAAACCCTTGGCTGAATACTGACCATATAAGCGTTGTCATGACTACTTACCAACTTTCAAATCACGTTCTAAGTGTGAATCTGAAAGATCCTTATCTTTGAGACTGAAAAGTTACACAAAAAACATTACAATTTTAGCAGATACTTTGTTTTTAAGTATGCGCCTCCTTTATATTAAAGTGACACCAAGTTCTCACGTTACTGAAACGGAGTTCAACGCGGAGTTCAGACTGAGCTGGACAAAAACCTATGCAAGCTGAAAACTACACAGCGATGTACAAGTTGAACGGTTACAACACAATTCACCAAATGAGTGTTTGTCAAACTTTCTTGGCGATTTTGTAGAGCAGTCAAACTGACATAAATTGAATCTCTGGAAGGAAAACTAAAAACGTTATCTTGTAGAAAACTTTCAAAAGCTAAAGATTCGTGGATCGTGAGACCAGTTTTTAGACACTGTGGTGGCCACCAAGTCAGAGTTTCAGAAACTCCATCGTGACTCACCAATATGGAAAGTGGGCCAATCAGGAAAAAAGCTCTTTGGTGAAAAGTGACCAACTTTGCAATAAAGCGAAGAAACAACTGTACGCTTCACCTCCATCGCTGCGTGGGCGATCCTGAGCTTGACACTGGCAAGTAAACGGGGGTGTGATGCGAAGAGATGCTTGGATGGCTGACTGACAGTCGAAAGCTCCCCCCCGCCATCCCTGTGCACAACGGTCTCGCCGACTTGCATTGCTTTGAGCAACAGCAGGGAATGCGCGCTCTTGTATGACATCATGCCCTGGAAAGGACGCACAGGAGGTTGACACTTGTGTTGCCAAAGTGCAAGCTACGCAAGTTCAATGGTGGTTTGTAGAAATCCTTGAAAAAATCATTTTTTGTGAAGGTGGGTTTGAAAAATGCGACAAGACTGTCAGTGAAACTTTGTTACTGAGTAAACTGTCACAAAACTCCCTTTTTAACTAGCAGTGTACAAAATAGAGTGTTCATCAGCTTGTTTGATGTCTCTGCCAGAATTTAAGTTCGTATTCAAAACATTTCAATGGGAACGACGCAGTCTCGCGATTAACCTACCCTACGCTAAAGCACAGCAAACTGCTTCGAGATGTTTGTCGCATGTTTGACAATCCAGCTATTGCGACGGCACAAAAAGACTTCCAGGCTCGTCATCACAGGTTTTTCATAAACAACTGTAACAAACACTGTTTCGTTCATTTCTCATCAACAGAGCACAAAACGGTCGCACTCAGAACTGAGCCTAGTCACCTCAGCAGCTGACGCTGCGCCTGACATGATTGACAGGTCAGAGAAGAGAATGGTGCACTCGACCAATCCAAGCATAGCTCTGTTTGATAATTCCGGTTGGTCATCGAGCGAGGATGAGGCGTCTTCCAGCATGTGCGTGCTCTCTTCGATAGATATACCATCCAAAGTCGAGCCCTGGCGAATCAGTTTCAAGACCGGTCATCAGTTTGGCAAGTGGCGAGGTTTTGTGAAATAAGAAACGTCGAAACAGAGCGCGTTCTCATGACTCGGTAACTCGAAATTCTAGTCGAGTTTTTTTGACGTCAAAGGCATTGTTATCAAAAATTTAGAAAACACGGTCGTCAAAATAATTTATAGCAGGATGCATGCTTCCAGTGGTTGCAGTTTGCAAGATCTAATATGAGGAAACGTTCAAAAACATTTACAACATACTATTTCCAAAAATACGCGGGAAAATTACCGGTTCCAGAAATCTGTGACCATGTCAAGTCATACTACATACACTGCAAGATTCAGCTTAACAGCGCGACTCCCAGTGGACAAAGTGTTTCAGGATGTTTTCACCTTGATTCGTGAAAAAGTAACTTTCGTCAAAGATTTAATGAAATTCGAGTGAGAACACGTAGACAAGTGGATATAATCCAAACCAAAATAGGCGCTCATGGCTCAAGACTCCCATGACAAGCAAGCCATTAAAAATTTATTAGAAACAAGCTTTCTCTGCATGCGCAAAGTGAATAGTTATGCTGACAGCAGCTCGTATAGAAGCGAACCCAGAATGCGGCATACGTCGTTTCATCCGCAACCAGAGAGAGCATGAACGAATAATCTCCTAGATTCAGTTGTTCCAAAGCCGTTTTACAGTGATGATGATGATTTGGCAATGACGATCTAAAGTCGGATGTCCTTGGTTGAGGTAACTTTACTCGGAGATTCGGTGACACCGTTTCCACACTTCTAACGCTCCTCGCGTAATCTTATCTTCCGATCAAACTCAACAGTACCGCCAACTTACCTGTATCAGGAAAAGCGCCTGCATCTCAACGTCGTCGCAAGCTTCTGCCTCAGCGAGGCCCTCAGCGCAGTATAACTGCGCCTGAGAGTGATCCAGCAAGGCGGTACTTTCCGGTGCGTCGCTACCAACCTAAACAGAAACGGATCCACAGTGAAAACACTTTGCTGGCAGACTTAGCTGCTTTCGCCTTGTCGAGAATCGTCACTGAAGATGTGGATTGGCGCAGCGGAATCACCGCAAAGTTATGAATGCGGAGCGTGGCGGGCAGATTTCTCGAAAGCACGACATTCTTTCTCTCAGATATGGATCGTTTTAAAGACCGATAACAAGCGCGAGAAGTAACGGTGAAATCAAACGTTAACGATTGGCATATCGCTGTCACCATGTCCTGCTGCGGACATGCAAGGAGCAAACACGGGTTCTAACTGAAAAAAACATGTTGCAATTTCGAAAGAATTAGCACTGCTTTGGTTATAACGACGCGACTTGTCAAAGATCGCAAATAACATATTAGTTGAATAATTAATGTCAAAAATCACAGCTTGACTGCGGCCTGTACACGTCACGCCGTGACGTGTGATGCTTTCAGGGTTTGTACCTCTCATGTTTGCTATCTTAAAATCAGTTGCAACAAACACAGTAAGTCTGAGAGCAAATCACAGCCCAACCATGCAAGTTCACAAAAAAATAACACCTTTCCGAGGCCTTTGACTTGCGACGTAAGAGCCTGGCACATGCGCAGACGACAGTCCAACCACAAGCGCGCATTCAGTCGTGACCGGTAGATCCTCTCCATCGTCTGCAAATAATTAAGAAATGCAAACATTGCAGGCAGCGAATGGCTTGAGGGGCCAACGCGCGAATACTTCATATTTTCTAAAATGTCTTCAAATTCTTAGGATGCTTTATCGAAATGTTACAAAACACATCGCATAATAAATGCTGAACATTTTGCCCTTAAAGTTTTGCCTTGAAGTTTTTAGACAAAGATTGCCCTTAAAGTTTTTAGAAGTTGGGCATAATAGTTTCATTGGTCCTGCAAACCATCCCCACAGGCAGGTTAAACACTTCAGCCGCTACAGTTTCTTGTGCAAGACTTTGTCTAATTGCTGTGTCCAAATTGGAACTAAATTGGCATAAAATAAGTCAAAAGACAAACGACACTGTTAGAGCTCAAAAGAGCGAGACATAACTTCTCTGTAGAAACTTAAACAAGGCAGTATACGCCGCAAGCAAGCGACAATATACTGCAGCAGGTCGAGAAGTTCAAATACCTCGAGGATGAATTTACGGGCGATGGAGAGCAGACCCAAGAACTTGATACACGGATTGGCAAAACAAATGTAGTGCTGCGTAAGCTTCATCGCTCCAATGGTCAAACACAAAAGTTTTCAAAAACCGCTAAGGTTTGCTTTCAAATCGGCTTTTGTTCAGATCCTCTCCTGTGTTTATGAACCTTGATAGTGAGTGACACACAACTATCACAAGTGACAGGTTGTTTTTCGCGAAGAGGTCACGGCGCAACGCTACGTGGGCAAAGCCCGCAGCACTGAAATTCGCGAAGCCATAAATGTCGAGTCAGTTTTCCTCAGAATGGAGAGATCCCAGCCGCGATGGCTCGGCCACATGACCAGAATGTCCCAGGTTGGCGAGGGGAGTCCTGCTGGCTCCACCCACGGAAGAACGCCCCGAAGGCCGCAAAGCGCCATGTGGCGTGATTATACCTCTTACCTGGCACGATCGCGCCTTCACATGGGGCCAGCAGAAATATCAGCGATTGCTGAAAACCGTGAGGTGCTTCGAGACCTCCCAGGACCGCGGTTCCCGTGACCCATCCCTGAAAAGTGGGTCGTTGAAAATTACCGCATGATCAGAGGTAGCGCGTTTCTTGCCTTACGAATTGTTGGGGTAACTCCAGTGCCCAGCTTACCTTGGTGGCAAAGA
>Ga0210059_1010216_pt1 | contig 14526 bp, 7 predicted proteins | sample Ectturendosymbi2_FD_188042 | JGI IMG/M metagenome (GOLD analysis project Ga0210059, IMG submission 188042) | Ecteinascidia turbinata endosymbiont from Florida, USA - Sample 2 (SPAdes) (version 2) | ecosystem: Host-associated > Tunicates > Ascidians > Unclassified | place: Key West, Florida...
GCTTCTCATAAAAGGTGGTATGCCTTGGCTCGATGCGGCCGTAAGTAACACCGTTTTGTTTTTACTTGTGATTTGTACAAGTTACGCTATTAACTACATTCCAGAATGAAACTACGAAATCATAGGTCGCAAATCTAACCTTACAAAATGGGATCTGCTGGTGATGAACAAACTGCTCTTCAGAATTGCATTTTACATACTCCCAGCCATCTAGATCTGGGCTTGGAACCAGAGAAATTTCGAGAGGCGGTTCAAAACCTAATGGATCTGGATATTGACAAACATAAAAATGTTGGCAAGCGACAAGCTTACCCTGATGGCAAACCAGGTAACAGTTTCCATACATTTTACAAACTAGTCTCGCTTCGATGGTTGTACAGATATTTAGATTTCACCAAAGCAGATAGCTTCTACATTTTTCAGGGCGGATTTGACTTTACCAGTGTCTTTTCCCGCATCATATCAAACTGTTTCACTATTCTTGCCATTTTTGCTTGACAAACATGGGAATAAAGCATTTCTTCTTACACCACTTCAACTCATTTTCGCTCCCGTATCTACCTGATCATTGCCTTGCAAATTAAATAAACATGACCACCATCGCAATAGTGTTAAGAGTCATTACTGAAAAGAGACATTTCAAATCAAAACTTTAATTGCTGATTCGCAAAAAGCAACCGAAGCTCGTTACCTTGCTTGACTGACAAAATTCTCACCCAAGTTAGATGGACCACAATTCCTGCAGGTTTGCGTTTTTATTTTCACTGTTTCTTCACTTTGCTGGTAAATGTGCTTACTTTTTAAAAGACGTTCTTTACAAACTGAGTATTTAATATAGCAAAAACAGAAGACAAAAAGTGAATCAACCACAACAAAACTGCAGCAGATAATAAAAGATTATTATTTGGGATGCTGAAGTTCAATGCAATAAATTTGTATCTTAGGCATCGGTGTGCATCACCTATAATTTTCTTTTCATTGTTGCAAATAATTTTGTACTGCTAGTTGTCAAGTAAAAGGTAATCTTTACTTCAATATCTACAACCGTTTCAACATTTCGTTATGTTTGACTTGCCGACATCTTTGTTTTTTGTCAAACGTTTACAAAATTTTACTGAATATCTACTTTAAATTAAAGCTAAAACTTCACCTTGACTGACTGTGTTTTGCTGTGTGATTTGAGCCCTTTATTTCAACAAACGATGGCTGGGTGGAAGGCTCGCCGTCGGTGTGGCGTCGCAAGCGCGATACACCACGAACGCGATGTGCACTAAGAATAGCATCCATAGGTTTGTGGCGCGATGAAGAAACAATGAAGTGACCACGGCGTGTGATCTTCATTATTAACCGAGCATTGCTCGCGTTCTCCGATCGCAGCAGCTGTTTTGTATGATTTCTCATTCCCGCCCAGGAGTTGAATTGATCTATGCAAACTTCTTGAAGAAGTCGATCACTGAGCTTACGTTGGTGCTTCTCTCTTTATTAAAACTGTTCTTTAAACAATTAACATTTTTGCAGGTGTTTTGAGGCCAGTCATTCCAGGAACAGCCCCAGAGTACCCAGAAGAATGGTCAGATGTGTTTGCTGACATAGAAAAGGTTTTTATGAATGGGATGACCCACAGGTTTTCACCAAGTTTTTTCGCATACTACCCGATGGGCTTTAGCTACCCTGCTGTGTTGGGTGATATTTTGGCCACAAGTCTTGCATGCCAAGGATTCACGTGGGTACGTATCATATCAGCGAATCCGCTCAGCATTGTATGCCCTAAATAGGGGTACAGGAAGATTTTTCAAGAGGCTGTGGAAACAGTTTACCTTAAATTTTCTTACTGGGTCGACAACGAACACCGACTGAGACAAGGTTTCTATTGAAAACGATCCTGTATCTTCATTAGAATTGAAAGAATTTTCGTAATTTTCATCTAAAATGATGTGAAGTGCGTAAAAGGTTACCTTCTCTTTCCAACCAGATCGCGAAATGTCAGCGTCTGATTGTTTTCAAAGCATGATCTCCCATTTGACCATACACAAATTTCCGCGTATAGTTCCGCAAGTGCCATTTCCGTCTGACCATACTTTTGTTTTTGTCTTGAAAAACACAGTTATTTCTCCGGAAACTTTACAAACACTGCCGTTACTTTTTTGAATATCTGCAGCACACATTTTGTATCACCAGGGGCTGGCTGCCGTCCAGACTAGTCTTCTTCGCCTATGGTGCTAGATGTAGTTAAAAGAAACTACAATACTGTCCTTCTCTTTAGATCTGTGGTTGAAAATTAAAAGAAAGATACAGTACCGCGATTGTATATAAATCCAAGATTTACATTAGATATAATGAACCCTAACAAGCACCCGAATAGCCTCATGGTTTAGTTGTGTTGGCGTTATTTAAATTGTTCATGTAGATGCCCAGGTTTTCAATTTTAGGCTTATTGATAGCAGGAAAACGTATCTGCAGAACACAACATGCTTAGATTTTATTTCATGAGCTGGTGCAGTTGGTTGAGCAAGCGCCACCGCAGCTGGTAAGCTGGTTTCGATTCCCTAGGGTCATACCGCAGGCTTGAAAAATGGTATTTGCGGCCTGCCCAGCCTCGTGCTCGGAGAACCTCTTCAAGGACTGAAAAGCCACTATATTGGCTTTGACTTTGTTCAGTCATAACTTCCCAACCGATAGAGCTAGAGAGATGTTCAAACCATCTACAGCTTCGGCAAGTCTTCTGGTTCACTTTGAAAAAAAAGTTTTTCGTTTTGGATTTGGGGTCCTCTGTGGGCGGCGTCTCAAGTGGAAGTGTTTTTGGATCTTTTTGGCCAACTTTACCCGTACCTAAGCGCCAATCCACTGAGCCATATTTATGACTCAAGTTGTTTTGGAAAACTAGGCCAAAATCCGCGTCTTTAGAGCCCTTGAGTGGCTTTCTAGCATATCTGGCGCCAAAATTATGGATAAAAAAAATTGGTGAAAATTTCTGCAACCACAAACCCGAACCTGGGGTGGATTACACCCCTTTTCTAAATGGCCATCACTTGCCAGCAGCTTGAGCTAGAGAGCTGTTCAAACCCTCTAAAGACTCGTGAAGTATTGTAGTTTAGACTGAAAAAAAAATTTTCAGTGTGGGTCGTCGGCCTTTTTGGCCATGTTTACATAACCACAGGATGTTTTGACATGAGGTCTGTCAAAACAATGGATGACGTCAACATCCCGTGGGTGTTCAACAATCGAGCAGATTTCGTGGCTCAAAGCTTTACTGGATTTAAATGGATTCTAGGCTACAGTACGAGTCTTTAGAAGGTTTGATGTACTTTCTAGCGTTTCTGGTTCAAAATTTGTAGCCAAACTTCCGGAAAATGAATTAGGGGAATACCCACTAATTCCCTAGGGGATTAGTACAAGATTTCCGGTCTTTTGGTTATAACTTTGACACCAGAAAAGCCAGAAAGTCGATCTAGGCCCCTAAAGACTCATATCACAACCTAGAATACAACCAAACTTTGAAACACAATTTCGGCTCATTGTCCTGGTGATGACGTCATAAAAGAATAACCAAAAATAGTAAAATATGCCCCAGCCCTGACGACATCAACCGAAAACCCCAAACCCAAATCTCAAAGGCTTTTTTTCAGTGCAAACTACCAGACTTCACGAGTCTTTCGAGGGTTCAAATAGCTCGCTAGCATATTCTCGCGGCGAGTTATAGCCGACCGCGCAAGTCGCCAGTGCGAGACTCATGCTTTTTCTGCGTTTTTTGGATTTTTGTGCAAAACGAGGTTTTTGGGCCATAATTCTGGTTCCAGACATGCTAGAAGGTCAATAAAGAGCTCTAAAGACGCGGATGATCTTCAAAAAAATTTGAGCCAAAAGAATGGCTCATTGGATTGCCGCCAAGGGCCAGGTAAAGGTGGTCAAAGATGAAAAAACATGCCCTTATTGTGACGTCACCAAGATAAAACCCCGAACCCAAATCAAATAGTGTTTTTTTTAATCTAAACTAGAAGACTTGCCGAATCCGTAGAGGGTTCCAACAACTCTCTATTTCTATCGATTGGGAAGTTATTACTGAACAAAGTCAGAGCCACTACAGTGGCTTTTCGGTCCTTAAAGGGTTGGGCGGGTGCAAGGTAACGGTCCACGCGCGGTGCTTTCTTTAACTCGCCATCGATGCAGTATTCACTATGAAAATAGCCGCGTGACCCACGGCACAAGCAAGCGGAGATGGACGCCACAGACCACACGTGACACCCCGAAAGGAGTGCAAAAGCAAGTACTGTATAACGAAACTGAACTAAACTGATGCAAAATGTTCTATATTCGTCATTACATTTTTTTAACTATTTAATTTTCCACAAAGCACTGGCTGTTAAAAAAAGTTAATGATGAATTTAAAACTATTTTGCATCAGATTCATTTTAAGTGCATTATGAATTTCAAGGAAAGTTGATGAAAGTTTTGAAAGAATTGAAAAACAATATCAATAAACATCATTTTAGAAGCCAAAGGTAAATGCTTTATAGATCACCTTGTTCAGTATCATGAAACATATTTGCTTCATCCAAATATTTTTGGCTCTTTTCAGAGCTTGCATTTGCAAATTGAACGCTAGTAAGTGTGCCATTTATTACACAGGCTGCTTCGCCATCTTGTACTGAACTTGAAACAGCTATGATGGACTGGCTAGCCAGGGCGTTAAATCTTCCGGAATGTTTTGTTCATGGCGGGAAAGGTCCAGGCGGAGGTGTGATTCAAGGTACCTTAAAGTAAACAGCAATAAACATACCGTAAACTTACAGTATAAATAAAGACTGTTTCATGAAAATCAACATCATCACACAAGGTTCGAGCTTTTTGTTTCAGAAACACAAATACTTTAAACATTTCTGCTGTGCACCATTCATTTTGATGTAGCAAAAACGTGCTCAACGCTCTAACCAAGGGGAATATCCGTCAATGAAGACTTGTTTAATCTGCCCCGTTTGATTTGCAAAAATTTGATCATCCAAGGAAGATGAACCTTGCAATTTGCCCCTAGGTTACCTCCCATTAGCAGAAATGAATTTTATTACTCGCAAATTTCATGAGTTCGAATGATCAAAGGCATCACTCACCGAAGCTGTTGATGGTCCGTTTGTAATCCAACATAAAACGTTTTGCGTTTTTGTTTCGGTCAGTGCAAATAAATTTCTTTGTTTTACAGGAGAAGCTAGCGAAGCAATTTTGGTGGCACTGCTGGCGGCTCGTAGCAAAAAGATTCGAGAACACCTTTCAAATTACTCTACTTTGTCCATATACGATGTTCTTGGCCGCATGGTGGCATACACTTCGGCATGTGGTCATTCATCAGCTGAGAAAGCAGGTTAGTTTGAACTTGAAGTGTGCGTGCATCATTGACCACCTGGATTTTTAACTTGGTTTCACATGCAATGTAGCAATTGCACACGGAAAATACACCCTGTTTTTGATTAAACTTTTACAGAAAATTTAGATTAGACCAACTGTCATTGTCATAAATAAAATTTTTATTGGCAGTGCCTGATTTTAAACAAACTTAAACGTTTGCCACTTGTCTTATACCTAAAAAAACGAAAAATGATACCTGTTCAAAGGTCTGTGCGATTAGTATTAGGAAACATTGTGAGTCTGGAGAACTATTAGATATTGTGCTTGAATCAGAATTTAATTCAGAGGTAATTTTTGTCGGCTTTCTAACTTGCAGCATATGTCTGTAACCAGTACCATCACTGACAGTGCAACTGTTCAAGCCAGAGTTTGAGCTTCTTTCTTAACGATTCCACGGATTAGTTTATTAGTCACATGTTTTAACTAGCAACACCTTCCAAAGCGTGCGTTTGTAACGCTGTCCCTATATGAGCTTGTTAAAGTGACAATTAATAATTTAGAAATTTCTAAAGTACATATCTTTTTGTAAGCGAGATTCTAACAAAAACCTTTGGCTAGTAAAACATCTGTATATTTTAAAGAAACTAAATTTCATTGGAAATTAGGAGAAACAACTTTAATGGAAGCAAAGTCGCGTGAGCAAAAATTTTAATAAATAGTAGCAGAAACCGCACTTGGCTCGGATGTTTAAAAATCCGTTTACCTATCAAACTATTCCGTTATTGAGCTTTTCCAGAAGTTTGATGTGAAAATTTCAAACATACTTGAAAATCAAAAAACAGGTAAAGTTGTGGTGAACGTTCATCTATATTTTAAAGAAACAAATTTCATCTAATTTTGATTTAGGTTTGAAGCAACAGCTTTCGTGTAATTCTATGGTCGGAAAATTATTAATGCTTTTCACTCTTGCTTGTGACAGTTTTTGCTCAGTCGAAATGCATGGGCATTAAATGAAACAAGCGTATAAGCTGTTTTCAAAGACATACGCCATCATTGACAAATCTTTCGTTTGGACTGGTTGTTATTATTTGAACTGAGCGTGTTTCGGTTGCTACGCGGTGCGTTTACTTTCAAACATAATATTGGTGAGCAGGAAAAATTGCCATGATTCACATGCAACACTTGGATACAGACAACAAAGGTTCCATGAGAGGAGATACGTTACTCAAAGCTATTACTGAGGACCAAAAAGCCGGAAAAATACCTTTTTATGTAAGTATTTATGGTTTGAAAATCTAATGCGACAGTCTGAAAAATTTAAATTGAAATTGAAGAGTAGAAAATTACATTGACGACATCAAGTCCAACATCATTCATTTTCATTCCCTCTTTTCCTCTGGGGATGTTCGTGGGTGCAGTAGCCCTATTAGGACTTTAAATACCTCACAGTTTTAAGCAATCTCAGTTCTGCTGTCTTCCCACCAAGATGGATCCAAGCCAGTTCAAAGATGTAGTCACGCCACCTCATCCTTGGACGATCTCTGGACCACTCTGCTGTGGGTGTAGACAGCACGACATGCCTCGCCAATTTTCCTGGGACATTCCGGACTTGCGGCCGAACCAACGCAGCTAGGATGACACAATTCGGGAGTGAGATGTATCGACATTCAGGGTTTACCAATTTCACAGCTGCTCACTTTGTCGTGAGCCGTCACGACTTGAACTCTCCACAAAATTCCCATCTCTGTTGCTTGCACTTGAGATAGCACTCTTTCAGTCATTACCCAAAATTCATGAACATAGGCGAGTATCGGAACAAAGACCGATTTGAAAAATGAGACCTTTGGAGTGATTGAAAGCATCCGTTTTGTGACCACACAGCGAAAAATCTCAAGCGGAACTACGCTTGTCTTACCAATCTGTTTATGGATCTCCTTGTTCAGTTTTCCGTCACTCGTGAATAAAACCCCAAGGTATACTTGAAGCTTTCGACCTGCTGCAGTGTACTGAGGCTTACTTGCACCGTTAAGTGACTTCAGTTTCAGGAGAGATATAATACCTCGGCCTTTTTAGTGCTAATTTTCATTCCGGCTTGGTCGCACGCAGCAGAAAACCGATCAAGTTCAATTTTGAAAACCCTGTTCAGTGGATGCAAGCAGTATCAAACTGTCTGAAAAAAGCAAACAGGTAATCCTGCAGCTTCCAAACGTGACACCCTCGTTGACTCGATTGTGACTGTCTATCCAAGTCATGCAGAGGAGTTGTGATTGTGACAGCGCACACAGTGGCGCAGCCAGACCAAAATTCTGCGGGGCAAATCGTTTTGACTGTAAGTGAGCGATAGTATTTTGTTTGGGATACCGCCTATCAAAGCAGAAAATGACAAGATATGCAAGAAATTGTGGGAGTTGTGGATCCCTTTCCCCTCCTGGCTGCGCCTATGAGCGCACACTCTTGTCAGAGTCCAACACACAAGGTGAACGGTTGTCATTTACCTCTGTTGACACGGACGCAAACTTCTGAGCAGGAATACAATGACTTAACGGCGAGTAACAGGTGGCCGTCAACACCGTACCCCAGCAACACTCCCCAAAGTTTTACTCCAGAAACCCGGTCATAAGCTTTTTCGAGGTGGACAAATATGTGTAGATGTGTTTGGCATACTGTTTCAATTATTATTTCTCCAGCTTTGTTTCAATTATTGCGCGGTATATTTATCAACGCACTTGGCACACACTTTCCCAGGGCGCCTAGGAAGAGAGTGGGTTTGGTCGTGCATTCTTTCATGTCTTCCTTCTTGTGTATGGGGATGGTCACCCCAGTTTGCCAATCTTGCGGTACCCTTCTAGAACACAAGGCCACATGACGCACCCTACTCAGCCAAATAACTCTTTCTGGATTCAAGGCTGTGAGCACTTCGGGTAGGAATTCAACGCAACCTGCAGCATTCCCAGCTTTCAGTATTTTGACAGATCGGAAGACTTCGGCTGCAGTGATGGTATTTCCTATCCAAAATGTTCCTCCTCGTATTTAAGCAAGACACGATTTTGGTCTTTCATGAATCTAACAGTATGAGATCTTTTGTCGCGCATACGCTCAAGTGCAACCTACAGTGCAATATTATTCACAATCGTGAGACGAAATTGCAAGCGTCGCAAGAGGAATTTTCGGTCAACCACTTGACATGCGTAAACATCAAGACTTAGAAGTAACGGTATGAAATATGAATTTCATGCACAAAAATGCCTTATTATTAAATTTACTCTCTTTACCTTTCGTTCACTAATCCATTCGTCTTTCAGGTATGTGCCACCGTTGGTACAGCATCGTGCTGCTCATTTGACAATCTTCGTGAAATCGGGAATATCTGTAAGAAACTAGTGTATGCATGAGTAGAAATTTACTGTAACATTTTCTTCATTTACCTTGAAATAAATGTTTCAGAACTTCTTAACATTAAGGGTTAAAGAATTTCAAAAACATTTTTCTTACCTGGCGCGATAAGAAGCGGTTTCATGGCAATGAAAGGAGTAAGTGGGCCGAAAAAGCAGCACAGCTTTATCTACAGCATTGCTTGGAAGTGCAGTGTTCGATATTAGCTTTGATGATATTTGAACAATTTGATTTGCTCTATTAGGTCAACAGCACAACATTTGGCTTCACGTAGACGCTGGCTATGCAGGAAGCGCTCTTCTTTGTCCCGAGTTTCGGCACATAGCAGATGGACTAGAGGTAAAACCATTGGTGTAGCGATAGAAACAAAAGATAGATTTTGCTTTTATTAAAATCGTTCTGTTGATCGTCGAGAATAGATAAATGGTTGCATTGGTTCCTGTTGTGGTGAGTGGAAATGGAAACCGAAAGCTTCATCACTGCGTAAAGATAATGTTATCCAAGAATCCCTCCTTTTCTAACTCAATTGCTGTTTCTATTGAACCAAAAATGCTTGATAGTTTGATCACAAAACACTGTTTGGAGTTACCCATAGAGCACGCAAGTTTAGTGTCCGACATCGAACAGCTTGTAATACCTGCATTTTTCTTCACTTTAATTATGGAACATAACGTTACGAAAGCCCAACTATTAAGATAAGCAAAACTTTGCTCAAATATTTTGATTTTTTGCCCAAAAGAAATATTTTCAAGAGGTTTTATGACAAATCAACATACATTTGCTGTTCAAGGTTCTGCCTATTTAATACAGTGCAATTGTAATTGGCGCCTAGCGTAATTTAAAAACTAGAACTGGCGCCTAATCGTGATCACAAATTTGCGTTACGATATTTTTTTCTTGAGCTTTTTCAAATGGTTGTCCGATATTTACTCACTTTTCACAAATTTTGTGTTTACCAGAGAGTCGTTTCTCTCACTAATCCCATCTAGACCGACTACAAAGGACGAATCATATTTATCTGCAAGTAAACCTTTACAGATCAAACTTAATGTACTGTCAGAAGCTTTGAGCACTTTGGATTAAATCGGACAATCTTCAGAACGCATCTGCTGTTTCGGTAGAATCTGACTGCTTGATGTGTCAAGTATTTAATCCATCGAAGAATTACTGCATGTAAACTTGAGTAAATTTTGTCCTTCCTCAGTAGCATATTATATTTCATAGCAAAAAAGAGGAGCTAAAGTTTTTTGTTTTTTAATAACAAGCTTTGTCGTTTTTCACAGTATTCCACGTCATTCAACTTCAATCCTCATAATTGGATGATGGTCAACTTTGACTGTTCTGCAATGTGGTGCGACTTCTGCAGAACAATTACATTTTTATAGCTAAAGTTCCTTAGCACATGGCTATGCACATGTTATGCAATTTTGCTGTTTAGAAAAACAGATAAAGTGTGATGCAACAAAACGAAGCGAGAAGTTTTCATTAAACCAAATGTGTCCGAGAATGAAGACGACTCATTCCGTAAAGAACTACAATATGAATACGTTTTGAGTGTCAGAGATTTTGTTAGCAACTACAAACATTGTTCTTACAGTGAAGTGTGCATATGCACTAGATTAGGTTTTGTTTTTTTGAAAAAGACAACCACTAACCACAGATAATTTTTTTTCAAGGCCTTGCGATGATGTGATAGACATAGGCAGTTTGACTTAACACATCAGATAAACTTCGCGTATTTCAGTGATGCCACAAAAACATCTTAACCTGTAACACTTATTATCAGCAAGAAATTTAAGCCCAAAATCGGAATAACAAAGGGTTACTGTGCAGAAAAAGTGCTTGCATGTGCAATACTTCTCAAAGTACAAGTAGTAAAATTTTTCTTAAACGTGAATTTTTTTATTACAATCTGCAGGTTTCGAAACAGTGGAGACGCTGTTAATTCATTCAACGTGGATCCAATATACTTGCAATACCACGAGCAAAGCAGCGCTATTGACTACAGAGTAAGTTTTGATGTTATATTTGGGAAGTCTGTCACAAATAGACGATATCGGACAAAATACATTTGACTCCTGAAGAAAGTTTATTTACTTTTTGTGATGCACACATCGAACAAAGAAAACTTTTACTATTTTTGTACGCACATATACACATGGTCTGGGCAGCAGGAAATATTTTAAACTTGAAAATATGTTATTTTATTGACCGTAAGGAAAAAACTCCGAATATACAGTCGTAAAAAAGCTTAAATTTGTTCGCAGTTTTCCAGATTGAAAATGCTTTTGCCACCTTCATCGTTTTACGCAATATAAGTTACTACAATGGACATAACTGACAGATCATTTCACATAAGTTGCTTCATTTGCTCTCGATCTATTTATTTCATCTTCATGTGTCTGCTCTTGGCTGCTTTTACACTACTTGAGAAACGACTACTTCCGCTTGTATCCCAATTGTAGTTTAACTGACAATAACTCGCTGCTCACTCGTATGAAAAAGCAGCATCTTGTGCTAAATTTCCTCGACTAATCCTGAAACAACATCTTCAATGCAAAAGTTTTAACACTCCCTTGTACTGATATTTTGATAAGAATGTTGTTACAGCACACTGATTTATGCTATCACAGAAGTATTTAAAGTAGATAAAGTCAATTAAACATTGAGAGGGTTTCAGCATTATCAACTTACGGTTTGATTATTGAAGTACAAAACCCTGCATCCGACAGAAAGCATTGGATGCGAGACTACGAGTATCTATGGCCCAGGGACGAAGTACACATTGGCTGCTAGCGTTGGAAATTTCCTTCAAAATGCATTGAAACTTAAAATAGCAAGCATAATGTAGGTAGTTTCATTAGCTTTTTTTCAGCAAAACGTGACCTGGTTTGGATGAAAGAAAAACAAATGCATAGATTTTAAAGAAAATAAAGAGAAATAAAATTAGGAGAAATTTTGACATAGGTTGGCAGCGTCATTACATAATCTTTGTATTTTTCTCAAAGCAATGTACTGTTTCACTTTTCATGATTTTAATGCCTGGTGATGTAGTTTTTGGATGCGTGAGGTAAAGGCGTTTCTCAAATTCTTTGAAGCGGAATTGTGCTCTCTTAATTTTTTATATGAAGAAATTATGAAGCTTTACTTTGCTCAAGAAATTTGTGACAGAAAAATTCGCAGCTACTTTGGCTAGAGCGGCAAGCATGTTTTCTGGCAGTATACACCCACGAAAGAGTCGATGCAAAGAGTATTGAATCTTGTGGTTTATTTGATTTGTCTAAAGTTGGCTGACTTTAAAATAACAATCTATAAAATGTTTTAGGTAAGTATCATTGTCTATACCGGCCTGCAAAAGTGCAAACCAAAATTGCGTTGATATTTCTCGAGGTATGAAAAAAAATTATTCTAGTCTCCATCATCGGGCGCTGTGCGTCGGTTACTACACCTTCATGATTATTCATCTTGTTTCAAACCGACAGTCAGTTTTTTTTATTTTCCAGAATTGGGAAATACCGCTGGGACGACGATTTCGCTCGATCAAGCTTTGGTTTGTCATGAGAATGGTTGGTCTGGAAGGTTTGAGATCTCATGTTAGACGAGATGTGGCCGCAGCTAAGCATTTTGAAAGCTTGGTTCGAGAAGATGATCGGTTTGAAATTGCTTTTCCAGTCACACTGGCTCTTGTGTGCATTCGACTATGTCACAAGGATGCCGACCTGAAGGTAAGTCCTTGACGTAAACTTTTACCGGAAAAAGTTTGAAATTCGTGGCTTCTCAGAAGCTGTTAATGAAATAATTCACTCGTAGATGGTCAGACACTGACAGTTTGTACATGCAACCCCTGCGATTAATTCATGTTTCGGATTGTTATGGCAAAACGAACACAGCGAAGGGAAAATACTCCAACAGACATTGCTTTAGATTTCAATATAGCTTCGTCGTATCCGATTTAGTAAAATGTTTAAGATGGTGCAAACATCGTAATTTTCGATATATGTGTAATGTGCAGATCAACAATGATGTAAACAAGGAGCTTTACCGAAAAATTCAAGAAGATCGGCGAGTGCGCCTGACCCCATCTGTTGTGAATGGAAAATATTTCATTCGCATTTGTATGACATCCAGCAATAATAATGTCGCATCTGTCGAGAATTGTTGGCAAATAATCAAGAATATTGCTTCGCAGGTGTAATATTGGTGAAAGCTTGTTTGTTTCGTCATTGTTGTAATAAACAAGTGTGGTCATTTTGTTTTTTGATCTACGATAGAATCAAATGTGATTATGTCAGTTGGATGTTATGTGCGCTATAAGCTGGGTTACATAGGCAATCTCAGCAATTTCTGTACAGCCAATGCTTTCATTCGCACTTCTCTGACAGATAAACATCAGCTACCTCTGCTTGTTGTCCACACTCAATGCTTCAAAAGAAAAGCTTCTTAATCAAAGAATAATTTACTTACGTCCTTCACTATCAGCGTAAAATGTATTATTGACAAGGATATGATCTTATCGACATAAAAAAGCGAAATAATCATATTGCTTTTTGCTTACATTTTAATTTTGTCAACTGACAATATTTTCATCACTTTTATGAAACATTCTTACTGCTTTTTAATGAAATTTTCCATTTGCCAATGTACTTTTCTAAAGACAATCAATACGCTCCTCAAAAGTTGACCGAGACCGCCAAGTTACAAACGATAACGTTATGTTGCGAACATAAGCGTGTGAAGGTCTGAATCGAGAGTGACACTTACCTAGGTTTGTAAAATTTATCGAAATCTGTTAATCACAGCAGTGGTGCCTAATTGTCGGAGAATAAAAGTTTTGTATTTAAGCGATGCAAAAAATGTGGGTAGCCGGCTGTTGTAGTTACATTTGCTGAATGAAACACGTACTCTTCACAATTAATGGAAATGGTCGGTAGGGCTGTTCATATGTTTTTGGTTTTGGTTCTCATACTTTCGATTCTCATACATACGATCAGTGAAGTTGCTGATAGGTTTCTGGTTTCTGTGGTTTGTGACAAAAGCGTATGTTTATCAGTAAAAGATAAAACCAACGGCCGAAATCGGTGCAATGACATATATTCTGCACAAGGCAGTTACCGCACCCTTATAAATGCCTTCCTGTGCACGTGGTTACAACGTACTCAGTGTTTATAATTAGTTGCCCTGTCACACCCATGAAGATTTTTCGCATAAACAGCCAACATCTGCTCTCACGGTGTTCACTATTCCCGCTAGTTATTAGTATGTGGCAGGAACGCTTGAGTTTAATTTACATACACGTCATAATTTTGTGTACTTATTCATAGTTGTTGCGAGCATATCGCAGTCAAAACGTCTATGTTTTTTCGTGCCTTCTACAATTTGTCATCGTCTAAAAATGTCCCGAATCTACCGTCTAAAAATGTCCCGAATCTACCAAATCTACCTCAGTTGATTTGTAAGGTATATTTCTTGCAAAATATTTTGATACGATTGCTTTTCTTAAAAAGCCTCATGACCTCACAAAAAGTATGCACCCGTGTCTCTTTTCAGAAATTTTATGGTTTTTGTGAAAAAAACTTGCTGTTTCTAAACAACTGACATTTTTTCTGATGTCATATCAAATCTGTAAGTTCGTTCATCGAAAAACCGTTTTCAACAGCTTGGCATTATGTGATCACTCTATTTTGCTAACAAAACTCGAGCATTACGGCATAAGAGGAAATGCGCTTAAACTAATACAGTCTTATCTCTCCAACAGAAAACAGTACGTTCAAGGGGGAAATATTAAATCATCTTTAA
>Ga0210059_1010217_pt1 | contig 14525 bp, 8 predicted proteins | sample Ectturendosymbi2_FD_188042 | JGI IMG/M metagenome (GOLD analysis project Ga0210059, IMG submission 188042) | Ecteinascidia turbinata endosymbiont from Florida, USA - Sample 2 (SPAdes) (version 2) | ecosystem: Host-associated > Tunicates > Ascidians > Unclassified | place: Key West, Florida...
TTCATATGGTTAGCTGAGGGTGTTGCGACAATACTTTGCTGTGCAAAGCTTGTTTTCATGCTGTTTACCATCAGTCTAAGTTAAGAGGATTAAAACGCTGTACTTCGTATTGCTTGGAAAATAACAACTTAAAAAGGCATAAATGAACCCTGTGTCCACTGAATAGATTGTGCTTGTTTGTTCCATAAAATATGTGGTTACTACAACAAAGGAGTTTACGTACAGCTCATCAGATCGACAACTAGACGATACTTCTGAGAGCAGCAATGCGGTCCTGTATGAAAATGTATATATCTGAAAAATAAACCTACAAAACACGCTAGAAATCTCGGAGATTTAACGAAGAGAACTTCTGAACTACACGAAAGAGCCATAAATTCCAAGACAAGATCGCATTGCCATTTGTTCGAGAAAAGAATGTAGGAAAAGCTTCAATTTCTGTTGAAGATCTAAGGCACTCGTAGAGTGCCTTGGGCGCGGGGGCCAAAGTCGACACCATAAAAGATAGATCTTTGAGGGGGCCCTACACATGAGGGGCATACTTTCACGCTTTTCAGACAAATGACCAAATAGATCACACCTGCGTGGAACCCTAAAAACTAAGATGGCCTAGGGCCCCGCGCTTTCTAAATCCGTCCCTGACTGTGGTGACTAGCGTGCCGTACAGTATTACTTTTGCAAGTCGCTACAAAAAATTATGATGTCACAGAAGCTTAGATTGCAAAAAATTCGTGGTTTTAGATTTTTATGTTGCAGCTCTTTGTAACTTGGGTTTTATGATTTGCGGTTCATACATGGAGCAGGTTTGGCCAACCCCGGAATGTCCTTTTAAACTACTGTAGCTGAGGTTTGATCAGCCCTCTTAATCCTGTTTGATTTGTTGAAAAAGGCCGTTTGCATTCCTTTCCCGATTATCAACAATTTTGAATTGGAGGCTTCGTATCTCCAGTAGACCCCAGCAGTTTTTCATTGACCCCCTGGCCATTCAGTGACCCCATTCGACCCCTTGACTATTTATCGACTTGTTGGATGGTCCAAATGACCCCCGGGGGTCGATATCGACCACTTTGAGAACCACTGGGTTAAACCCTTTAAGTCCCGCGTGCGCCACTTTTCTTGCAGAGCTTTGCAATCCTATAACTCGCCAGGCGATTGAGCTAGAGAGCTGTTCAAACCCTCTACGTATTCAGCAAGTCTTCTAGCGGAAATCGAAAAGAAAATTTTTTCGCTTTCGGTGAGGGGTTCTCTAGGGGTACCGCCACAAGTGGGGGTGTTTTTGCTTTTTTTGGCCACCTTTGACCGGCTCTGGACCCCAACCCATTGGGCCATTCTTTTGGCCCAAGTTTTTTCGGAAACTAGGCCAAAATCCGCGTCTTTAGAGCAATTAAATGACTTTCTTGTCTATCTGTAGCCGAAATTATGGACAAAACACCAACAATTGGTGAAAATTTCAGCACCCACAAACCCCAGTCTGGGTTGGAAAACACTCCTTTTCTAAATGGCCATCACTCGTCAGCGGATCGAGCTAGAGAGCGGTTCAAATCCGATCTGAATGGGGAAAGACTTGTAGTATAGGGTGAAAAAAAGACTTTCCACCGTGGGATTTTGGCCTTTCTTACTATGTTTACAAAACTACAGGTTATTTTGACATGTTTTGACAGATTTCTCAAACCAACCGTGACGTCAACGGCCCGTGGGAGTTCGAAAATCGAGACGAATCAATGGCGCGAAACCGCGCGAGATTTAAATGCATTCTAGGCTATAGTACGAGGTTTTAGAGGGTTTGATGGACATTCCAGCGTTTCTAGTTGATAAGTTATGGCAAAAATGGTAAACTAGGGAAATCCCTGCAAATCCCCTGGGAGATTCCTGACATATTTGGAATATTTTTGGCATAACTTTTGAACCAGAAACGGTAGAAACTTGATCAAGGGCTCTGAAAACGCGTCTTTTAGCCTAGAATCCAAAAATAATGAGAACCAAAATATTGGCGCGTAGATCGGATGATGACGTCATATAATTAACCAAGAAACTGACCCCCATCATGAACCCATTGGCGCAAACCCCCCCATCCAAATTAAAAATTTTTTTGTATTCTAAACTACACGATGCCACCAGCCATTACAGGGTTTGAACAGCTCTCTAGCTCAATTTGGTGCCGAATTATGGCTGGCCAAAGTTTGGCCTGAAAGGGCAAATTATGCCTTTTCTGTAACGTTTTGAATTAGGCCAAAAACTGTTTTTTTCACCCATAATTTCGGCTACAGATATGCTAGCAAGTCAATCAAAGGCTCTAAAGACGCGGATTTTCACCTAGTTTTCAACAAAACTTTGAACAAAAAAACTTTGAGTCAAAAGAATGGGTCAATGGTTTGGGGTCCAGGGCCGGCCAAAATTTCCAAAACATGCCCTCATTGTGACGTCACCACCAGAAAACCCCGCCCCGAAAGCGAAAAACTTTTTTTCGATTTCAACTAGAAGACTTGCTGAATCCGTAGAGGGTTTGAACAGATCTCTAGCTCAATTGCCTGGCTAGTTATAGGATTGCAAATCTCTGCAGGAAAAGTGGCGCACGCGGGACGTTAACTGTTTTGTTACTTTTTCGTCGGTCCCGACAGAATTCCTATCTTTAGTGTACATTTCTGTTCGTCAATTTGTCACCACTTTCTACCCTGAGAAGCGTTTCGTTCGGCTAATACGTCATTTGCAGTTTGGATTTTGATGTCTAAGCAGCTAGTACGTGTGGGAATTGAAGCAAATTAAGGATTTTTATCTGAGAACTGTTCCACCTCGCAATTTGTTTATCGAATTTATACAAGAAGTGCGACCCGACTTCGTATTGAGAGAACGTGGGAAGTCTTTGCAATTTGTTAAAGATTTAAAAGGTGCTTGATTAAATAGAGGAGTCCAGACAGAGCAGATGAATTAATTGTTGTATTAAACCATAAAGTCACAAACTTGTATTTTACTGCAAATAATAGCACTATGTATACGATTTACTATGATAAAATGTACGAGCTTCTATAGTAGTGTTTCCACCTGTTTGCATAATTCGTCACTTTTTTCTAATCCCATTGTGACGCATTAGGCAAATTCTGCTGTAGTTTATTGTTGAACAGAACTTCGCCCGGGTGGCACAGGAAAGTACTGACGCTTTTTTTTCCATGAGTTGGCTTACGATCATTTGTAAGGGAGCGTAATGTTGACAAGTATTTATTTACTTTGCATGCACGTACACATTGCAAATTTGAGGATACGATGCAAAAGTCAATGGCATCGTTAGAACTTAGAAAGCAACCTAGCACTTAAGCTAACAATTTAATCAGCATCCGGTTGGGTTTCAGCAAACTGCGTGGATGAAACCGCAATCCCAGACAGAATCGATCGATTAAATTTCCGAATTAAATGTTTAATTCAATTCTTTCCACAGCGGATCTTCTTACATAAAACTGCTCAACAGCATTTTAGAACCGGTTACAATTTATTGTAGTACTAAAATAATCGCCTCATCCTCACGTCAGGTTTTCAAAGATATTTTACTTTCTTTACCTAAAAAACTTTTTGTGAAGAAGAGCGGAAGACAGTCTAGCATGTGTGAAATATCAATTTAAGCCGGGTTTTCATGTTACACCAGAAAAGAAAACACTTCAAGTGGTAAATTTTCAAGGTGATAAATGTTTAGGGAGTATCAGAAAATGTTCAAGTCAGGCTGTGACAACATATAACAACAACCGCAACCAAGCAACTGTTAGCGGCAAAGTATCATTTATTTCGAGCACAAAGTAGGCACAGCGACCGATAACCGTAGAGGTCTCTGATTGTTCACGCAAAGTGAATTCCGTTTGAATTAAATGTGTGAAGAAGCCTAAAAACAACAAAAAGTTTGATTAAATCATGGTACTAACAGCAATATCGCAAACAGCCTGTCAAAAAACGTACGGCATTGATCAGCCAGTTACACAAACAAGTGCCGAGACCCATCATGAGCACATTAGTTCTCTGCCACTCGATATCATGCACAACCTTAACAGCTGTATTTTTTAACTGGTTATTTGAAAAGTTTGAATATGACCGAGAAACCTGAGGCGTTGTACTGCGGGCAAAATAACATTCAAACGAGCACAAAAGAGCTCATTTTTTGTAGAACTACATCCAACTGTCAATCGGCTGATTCACTTTTCCTCAAACTGGTCTATCCAATCCCACTCACTGCGGAGTAAAACTTATCATACGTATGTAATGGACTTTCCACAATCTGACGTGCCTCACTTCGAACAAAGCGTAAGCGGGTGCACATGAAAACTTCACGGTTAAAAAAATAAGTTGACATGAACAACCGGACCATAACCTGTCATTGCATTACGATTTGGAGTCTTGGCAGTCGAGTCTAGCGTTTAAATAACCTTTCGCGACGACTGGGACACCTGTATCTCACTACTAATCTCAATATAACTGATGGTACAGTGTCCCGAAAGCAGTTCAATTTTTTTTTTCTTTCCATCTTTTTGCTACAGCTGATCATTTTGGCAATAAAGTGGATAGTGATATGCGTGATTGTTGCGTTATTTAGCAGTTTTATTCGATGTCCGCCATGTTGTGCTTCGTTTGCGGCCATTTCAGCCTCTTATTATGCAAATTTTTGGCAGGTTGAAAGTGACTGTTCAGTGTTGTTTAGCAAAACCATTTGCAGATAAGCATGTTGACTTTAACAGTGCATTGCTATGCTACGAAAGGCAAGCAGCTATATTTTATTATTGGAACTCATTTGTCCCAACAGATATTTATGACCTCAACTGCATGAGAACGGAATATTTCTTTTCCATGATTTTGAAGTTAGGCATGCAACCTAACTGCGTTCAGGAAGTATGTCTACTCGATATAGTATGTCAGTTGATAGTTTTATTGGTTTCGGCCGCAAGGCCCACAAGACATGGCTAGCACACATATGAAACAAAGTAAGACACTTGCGAATTTATCATACTCGAGGCAATTATACACGCCCCAACACACACGAGACGAAGCTATCGGCGACGTGGATAGAAACACGCATTTTAACGATCTAGAGTCGTACTTATTCATAAAACAAAACAAAGCGGCCGGGACACCGAAAAACCTTGCGGTTATCGAGTCGGAGTGCCCCGGCATAATGAAACATCTCAGCGATTGCCAAAAGTGTGAACGAAGACACAATTGCCGTAAAACAGTGAAACAGACCTGAGATCATGGAAAATACTTTAGTTGCCTACCACAAAACGCCAAGCGCCACGTTATATACCACACGAGCAATCCGAAATGCATGCCAAACGTATGCGTAAACAATAAGACAGATGAAGTGATATTATTTTTATTGAAAATTTAACTAGATGTATCCAGGTAGTATAGTTATTTCAGACATTCATCCACATTGCAACAACAAAAATGATCGGTATTGATTACTAAAAGCGTTATGGGATTTATCTTTGAACTATTGATCTACATTTGCCCAAAGATTAGCTCCTCGATGAGAAATTGTTATTTTGCCAGCGCTTGTTGAAACTTGTATAAAATAGTTTTGGTTGGTTGCATATCTTGTTTTATGACAAGATATGCAACCAACCAAATGAATTTCAGCCGTTTTCTGAAACAAGTCTTTAAATGGTGTTGACAACATTTTATGGTGAAATTTATGCATCAGTTTAGCTAATTCTAATTTATAAATATCGTGAAGTTTCAGAATATTGAGAGGTTTATACTGAGTTGTAATATGACATCTACAGTTGTTATATGTAATAGTTCGTAGAATATTACTGTGCACTACTTCTACTGGTTGCAACACAGAATTAGTAGCTGTGCCCCATGAAACATTGCAGTATTTTATATGACAATGCACAAGACTAAAATATAACATTTTTGAAACATCAACTGATACCACATTTCGAATTTTATAGAATAAATATGATGCCCTAACTAGTTTTGATTTTATGTATTGCACGTGAGATGACCAATCTAACGAGCTGTCTATCAAAACCCCCAAGTATTTTGCACATGTTGTTCGTTGAAAGCACCTGTCATTAGTTTTGATTTGGAACGAACAAGTTTCCAATAGATTACTATTATTTTTCAAAGATTTTGTAAGCATAAATGTTGATTTGGAGTAATTTAAGGACAATTTATTTGAGCGCAACCAGTTGTCTTCTTTAATTAGTTCCACATTCACCATATGCTGCAAATTGTCAAGATTTTTATGAGATAAACAAAGATAAGTATCATCAGCATATAGTACAGTATAAAATGCAGATTTAGGTAAATCATTAACGTGCATGATAAACAATAGCGGTCCCAGAACAGACCCTTGAGGCACGCCATTTGAAATGTCAACTAAACCAGATTGCACATCTTGAGTTTACAAATTGCTTGCGATTGGCTAAATAACTACGAAATAATTGTAAGGGAATTCCTCTAATGCCGAAGTTATGATAAAATTTGTCAAACAGTATGTTATGATTTACAGTGTCAAATGCTTTAGACACATCAAGAAATGTGGAGTAAGAATATAATCCATTATCAGCATTACTCAATAGATTGGAGTAAATACTCTCAACTGCATATGAAGTTGAAGATCTAGGCCTGAAACCAAATTGATATTTGGATAATAACTTATATTCCTGTACATAAAAGTTCACTCTGTCATATAGAATTCTTTCAAAAATTTTATAGAACCGTAGCAAAATAGATACTGGTCGATATTGAGCAAATATTTTATTCTCCAGATTTGCAGATAGGTATGACTTGGCCACTTTTAGACAATCAGGATAGAAACCGTCATTAATGCACTTATTAAAAATACGTGTAAGAATTGGCGCTAGAACAATCTTGGCTAACTTAATAAGCGTAGTTGACATATCATTTTCATTTATAGCTTTACCATCTGAGAGATTCCCTGTTAAATGTACCACTTCTTCCTTTGACGTTTCATATAAATAGAAAGACGAACGTAAGGTAGCAGTATGCTCAGGCATACCATTTGGAGCAGGAATTTTTTCAGCCATTCTAGAACCAATTTCACTAAAATAATTGTTAAATTCATTTGCAATATTTAAAAGATCATATAAATCATCACCTTGGCCACTTACTATACTTTAGGGAACTTTTTTTGTTTTACTTTTGAAGTTTACCGAATGTCCTATAGTCTGCCACAATTTCTTTGAATTATTTTTATTAAGATGGAGTAGTTTCTCATAATAAGAGTTTTTAGCTATCTTTATTGTCCTATTAGGACTTTCGAAATTGCTTATAAACAGAGTAGGCATATTTTGGTTTTTGTTATAACTCTTTATGAAACATTTTTTTCCTTCCCAATTTATGAATATTGGCAGTCATCCATGATTTTTTAGATAATTGTTGCTGTTTTCGTGAAGGATTAATTAAAGGTGCATGGTTCTCCAATACTGCATGAAAAGTTTCATATTATGATTCCAATTGCAAATTGACAGAGGTAAGCTGATCAATATTTAATTGAGTTTAACCGACATTGTAAATCAGCAATAAAATGTTCTGCATTGATGACATTAATTTTTCTAACTTTTCTTTTAGAATATACTTTCTGAGGTGATATTTTTTTACTTATTGTAAAATTGGTAAATGACCTGAAAGAACATGTAGTGAATGTGGATGATGTGGAGAGTGGTGTGGATCATGAGGTATGATGTACATTAGGGTGCATCAGGAGCCCTCGACTTTTTTCAAACAACTTCTACCTAGTGTTCAAGTGTTGCATTTTGGTAAAAAATGAGACCTCTAAATTTTTTTCGCTATTGGTTGATGTTTAGGGATGCATCGGGACTCCCAAAATTTGACCCAGGGGGCAAAACTTGCAAATAATGAAATTTGGCCATAACTTAGTAACTACTTGGAGTAGGAACATGATTTTGGTGTCTAACCCTACTAAAATACATACCACCTATTCATTAAAGCATCAGAAAGACCGAAAAGGTTAAGCAATTTCCATTTGCACTTATTTTTTAGAATAAAACAAAATTATGTGTTTTTACAAAAATGTTTAAACTTCTATTCTGCACTCTTTTTCTTGGTCAAGTTTTAAGCCCTGGTGGTATTGCTAATACCACTTTTGGTGAAATAAACATATATTCGTGAAATTACGTAAAAAATAGCTGAGTGTGCAAAATTCTCATGACAAACAAGTTGTGCAGGACCCATAGGCATAGCCAGGGCAGTCCATGGGGGCCATGCGCTTCAAATTTTAGCATATCTAATCATTTTGTGCTTTGAGAAGTGGCTTCCCAAACAAAAGTGCTGCTGTTTGCTTAAAGTCAAACATTTTCTCCCCAAAGTTTGGGTTGGCTACACCACTGACAGGACCTCCAATGACTATGATGACAATAAAAAAATTGATAATCATCAACACGATACAACTGTCACTATTGTATTTCTTCTCCGTCACAAGACTTGGAACAGCAAAAAGATGTCAATTTTCTGTCATTTTCTTATTTCTTGGTTGACGCAAGCTTGGATGTTTTTTGTCTTGTTCTACCACTTGTATGAAATTTTGATAGTGTTGCTAAGACCTCGCTGCAGCAAACACATCTGATCCAAGTCTTAACACCACGTTCAGTACAGTTATTTATCATAATGGCATCAATTTTGACAGCAGCATTGTGATAGATATACTGGTGGGTCTGGCCAGTTTAGAGCATCTTCAACCAGAAAGGAATGATGATTGTTTAAGAGAGTAAAGATAACCAAGTGTGCCAAAGCATGGCAACTGTCAATATTTTTCTGGGAAGCTTGGCTTACCATACCCAGTACTATTTTGGCATTGAGGAAAGGGGATTGGTTCTTTTGGCTTAAGAGCTAACAAGCAATCTACCATTTCTAGTTTCTCCACCTCATTCAACTTGCAGCTAAACAATGAGAGGGGAATCATTTCTAAAGTAAGATACCAAAGATGGCGACTAAATGCTTTGACAGCACTATTTGAAACTGAGCTGTCAACAGCCTGATGCTGATACAACGGAAGATCTTTGCAAATCGCAAATCATTCATTGTAAGCCCATCAACAGTACAACTGCTGTTAAACCATCACAGAGTAAATTAGAGTGACATGCAAAAGAAATATTTAGCTGTAGCAGCTGCATTCGTGTTGTGATGGTGCCTTGGGGTAGTTATAGGGTACTTGTTTCAAGCAAAAATATTTTACTTGCATAAAACATCTTGCCTGTCTATCCTGCTTTCTGGTCTTTTGAAAGGAATGTTTTCCTATTCAAGATAAGACAAATCTCAACAAGTTCAAGATAATCATCTCCTGTGAAAAGTCCGTTACAAGGTTCTTACAACTGAATTTCGTACAAGTGCTGGAACGAAACAAGAAGATATCCAAATTTGTGTCATAAGAAACAGAGAATTTAGAACTTTTTGCTGTGTCTTGTGAACGCACAAGACATTTAGAAATTTTGTGTCTTTTTGCTGTGTATTGTGACACAGAAGAAATGCAGTGACAGTTCTATCATGTTGATGATTATATCAATTTTTTACATTGCCTTTCCTCAGCATGGGCATTCGAAGTCATGCACTGCTTATTTTTTGTTACAATTTTGCACACTCATCTATTTCTCATGAAATTTCACACATATTTGCTTATTTCACCAAAAACGGTAGTAGCAGTATCCAGTGATAGCATGACTGGAGTCAATTTTCTGTTTTGACTGTGCCTCCTGGCAGGTGTTATGCTAGATTTTTTGGATTAAGTGTTCCACCTAAGACTGAGTTGGAGATGAGTCTCAGCTTTTCACTGAGGAGCCAGCAGCACACAACGCATTGTAGGCTACAATACATCATGGTTTAATGAAGTATTTACACATCACGATCATGACAGTTAGCCTCATACTTTTACTTTGAGTCTTTTGTTGGGGCATGTGACATAGAAGGAGATGGGCTATATTTGTTGCAGCAGGGTTAGGCTAGAATTGTGGAATTGCCTGAGAGCGAAGAAGAGAACTTCCGTAAAATGAAAGCTAAAAAATTGCTTTCACCAAATATATACCTAGATCTAAGCAACCTGATAACAAAAGTGCTGAAACAACATTGGGCACTACCGACTCGAAGGGCTTGTGACTCGACAAATATGATTCGAACACATCACTGGCAGCACCATCAGGGTTTAAGACTTGTCCAAGAAGAGGAATATATGACAAAATTTTGAACATTCTTGTGAAAAATACAATTTTGATCTATTCAAACAAAAATCAGTGCAAATGGTAATTGATTAACCTTTTAGGTCTTTCTGATAGCTTTAATGAATAGCTGGTATGTATTTTAGTAGGGTTAGACACCAAAATCATGTTCCTACTCCAAGTAGTTACTAAGTTATGGCCAAATTTCATTATTTGCAAGTTTTGCCCCCTGGGTCAAACTTTGGGAGTCCCGATTAACCCCTAAGCATCAACCAATAGCGAAAACATTTTAGGTCTCGTTTTTTACCAAAATGCAACACTTTAACACTAGGTAGAAGTTGTTTGATAAAAGTCAAGGGCTCCTGATGTACCCTAATGTACATGGGAGGTGTAGATCGTGTGGACCAACTGGCCAGCCTTCATGACCTTAGTACGAAGTCCCTGAAAAGGCGGGAAAAAGATCTTTAACAAATGTTGATGTTTGCTACAGTAATTGCTTGGGTCATATATCACCAACTACGTCGTGATGGCAGTACCTTTCTTTTCTTGATGGTGGAAAGCTGGCAGGGTGTGATTGATCGTGCTCAAAACAAAGGAGTGAGAAGACCAAGCGGTGGAAGACCGCGGAAGCGTGCACAAGCCATGAAGCATGTTGCATCTGTACAAAAGAGGCCTAGAAAACCGAACAAAGGCTTTGTGCGCAGAATGTGGCACAGCGTACTTGTTCATAGCCTGCTTTACAATTTGTCATAAAGGCTACATTTTGTGTCTTTTTCACGCATTTCGTTTAATGACTTTGGTGACATTAGGTTCTTTTACGCTGCCATTGATTTGTGTTTTGTGGTTAGTAAGTTCGATTTTGTAGATTTTTATTCCTTTTATTTCAAGACTGTTGGGACACGTACGCTCCCGGCCGAAAAGACTTGCCTGGACACACGAGTCCCTCCCTAAATTAACTGCTAGTAAATTTTTGCTCAACGTAACCCGTTTATTTCATCAAAACGAAATAGAGCAAGTGTAAAAACACGTGATGCTTTGCATTCAGTATAAAAAATCAGTCGCGAAAGGGTTAAGATTATATGTCTGACTTTATCGGCACTACTCCAGATCTGGGAAATTGAAGTAATCAAACTAGGGTAAGCAATTTGACTCCAAAAAACCCGACTAGCTAAATTCGAAACCCAGTCGGCAGCTTCGAAGTACCGTCACCGGCTAATGGCATTAAGCCGAACAAAGCCGCTTTGTTCATAAAAGGCGGTTAGAACATCGTATCGTCCTCAACTTACGATAAAAAATCGTCGATATCCATTGTTCTCGCGCGTTTGGTATTAAATCCGTTCGTTTCGAGCAATTCGCTGATAAACGTTTTCATGGAAAAATCGGCTGGAACTTCCTGCACAGCGGCGAGAAAGACATTGTTATCAGCGAATATGAAAATAATGATGAATAGGAACATTCAGTTTCAACAAACGTTACTGTAATTACGAATTTAAAGTTTATTTTGTGCTGCATAAAAGTGGGCTGTTCGTTACGAAATATTCCAAGTCTACTTTGCTGAACGTGATAAAGATATGTGAGTTTTTGCAAACTTTAAAACACGAACAGTATAATCGCAGTTGACTACCACCTTCCATTCAACCAGAAAGTTAATCCTTAATTGTTGACAGCAACAGCATATTGCCAGAAGGTTGCTTGTCTAATGATAGAAAATTGGGTTAATCAACACAATAAGAGACCTTATATCTCATTAGTCAGCTATCTGATCGGCTTAAGCTAGACAGCTCTTACAGCCAATAAATCCCTATCTTGTCCATTTTACTCATTTGGGTAAATCTGCAAAGAGCAAATGTCGAAGAAAGGAATGAGATCATCTTGTAGAGAGCCGACTCCCTGTTAAGTTATCTTCACATAAAGGCTCTAGCTCTGCTCACGTCCACCGTATTTCTGATCGTCATTTACCCAAAAACATTTACAACACTTCTTAAACGAACGATGGGTCGGCCTACACTTCGAGTGCCTGAGCTCAGCTTCTTTGCGGTGAGTTGAGCTCAGGCACTCGAAGTGTAGGCCGACCCATCGTTCGTTAAAGAGGTGTTGTAAAGAGAGCTTTAAAATCTCATCGAGTGGGAAACAAATGTCGAAACTTCTTCGCCAAGGTTTCTTGGAGATCGATTCCCACCATTCTTCAAGATGGTCATTCTATCGGTAGAGGTTATGCGGCACTATCACTATTTTAGTCTGATGTTTTTAACGTATTGTGATTTTTTGGCGCTATGTGTATATTATGCAAACGTAGTTGTTGCTGCAATGGCATTGACATGAAAACAATTGTAATTTCATAGACCTACATTTTTTCCACATACCTTATTGCTGACGGAACAGTGTATTCTGTAATTTTTTTCGAGCATGTCTAAAACTGACGAGGTTCTGCAGAAAAAAGCAAAAAATAGCGATATTAATTAAAACATACAGTTCATCCGAATAGACTATACGAACTTTGATATATGCTTCAAGCAACAAAGAAAAGACCAGAGAAAGCGCAAGTACCACATCCGCCGCAATCCTGGTTGTCATTTACCCAAAAACGTGTTTTGACGTGAGCCCAGGTACTCAAAGTTGCGGCAGACCCCACGGCGATTGTAAGCTTTGAGGATATGTGCTGTTGACATATACGACTGCAGTGTGTATATCAACTCAACAGCACGGTAACTTCAACAATCTCCTTGTTCAGCCACAATTCGAGTGGTAAACCACAGGACGCATGCTCCTAAAAATTAACTGAAATCGGGCATTCGCGGCAGATGGGGAGAAAATTTCAAAGATTTTCTGAACCCAGTCACTCTCACACCATTGGACATACACTGGGGACGGAATATACCATCACTGCAACCGAATTCTTTCTAGCTGTCAAAACACTGAAAGCTGGGAAAGATGCAGGTTGCAATGAAATCCGACCGGAAATGCACAAAGCCTTAAAAAGAGATGGCGTTTTTTGGCTGAATCCTGTCTGTGAAGTGGCTTGGTGTTCTGGAAAGGCATCAGGTTAACATCCCCGGACACAAGGGAGACAGGAGAGAATGCACGAACTACCGAGGCACAACTCTCTCCTAAGCCTCACTGGAAAACTGCATGCCAAGTGCCTAAGAAAATATGCACCGAAATAATTGAACCAAAGCTGGAGGATATCCAGTGCGATTTTCGTCACTACTGACCAAAGTACGGTGTTGACGGCCCTTTGTTACTGGCTGTCAAGTTATTGTATTCCTTCTCAGAAGCTTGTGTCCGTGTCGGCAGAGTTAAATCACAGCACGTGCTGTCACCACTCCTCTTTGAAGTCTATATCCTGGTTTCTTGAACTGGGGGTGTGTGTGTGAAAGGTTCGCATAGGGCGCGACAATGGCAGCGGCATACCGTTGAAAAGCAGGATAATAGCAAATGAACTGTGGTTCTGTTTTTTTTTATGTTTGATTGTGATGTTAGTTGAGGCGCGAGCATCAATGACTAATGCCAAAGGGGGCGTGACTGAAAAGTTTAAGAACCTCTGGTCTATATGAATTAGATAGATCCAGGTTTCTCAACTGGGGCCCTCGGCTCCCTTGGGGGCCATGGAGCGGTTTTCCGGGGGCCACGAGCAGAGGCCTTTACCAAATAGCTCTGCCGTGATATTGCAAAACCCTATTGATGAACAGTGGGCCACAAGTGTCGAGAGTCTTTGGAATGGGGCCACAAACCATGCAAGGTTGAGAACCACTGGGATAGACAGTCACAGCTGAATAGACGAGGGTGTCACTGTTGGAAGCTGCAAGATTAACCATTTGCTTTTTTGCGGACGATTTGGTACTGCTTGCATCTTCTGAACAGGGTTTTAACATGTGCTTTTTCACCTGCGTGCGATGAAGCCAGGTTGAAAACCAGTACTAGAAAGACCTAGATGTTATGTAAAGACCGAGCACTTTGGGGTGGTATTCATGAGTAACGGAAGGAAGAATAGGGAGATTGATACACTGATTGGTAAAACAAATGCAGTTCTGCGTGAGCTTTATCCCTCATGGTAACAAAAACGGGAGGTTTTAAATATCGCAAAACCTGCCAGTTTTTAAGCGGTCTTTGTTCTGATTGTCACCTGTGTTCATGAATCTTGGGTAATGACTGAAAGAATTATATCTCAAGTGCAAGCAGCAGAAATGGCACTTCAGGTTTTTGCAGAGTTCACGGCGTGACACTTCGCGACAATGTGCTCAGCTGTGAAATTCTTAAAGCCTTGAATGTCGAGGCGTCGAGCCACTTCTCCGCATAGAAATACCTCAGCTATGCGTTAGTTCGATCATGTGAACAGCATGTCCCTGGGCGGATTGG
>Ga0210059_1010218_pt1 | contig 14525 bp, 7 predicted proteins | sample Ectturendosymbi2_FD_188042 | JGI IMG/M metagenome (GOLD analysis project Ga0210059, IMG submission 188042) | Ecteinascidia turbinata endosymbiont from Florida, USA - Sample 2 (SPAdes) (version 2) | ecosystem: Host-associated > Tunicates > Ascidians > Unclassified | place: Key West, Florida...
CTGGAAGACCCTGACAACCCCTCTCCGTCGACCAAGTGCCGATCAAAATTCTCCGCACGGACTCCCGGTTGATTCCAAGCTCCTGACTTCGCCGTCGCACAGACTTGTTTAGGCTGTGGACAACAGTCTCTGACAGCAGCAACGTTGTGTGGTGTCCTTGATGATTTAGGTCGTCCAGAGTGCGATTGTCTGTTAGTGTCTTTACGATTGAGGTTATGCACAGTCCCACGGGTTCTGAACTTGTTGACCCATCTGTAGATCATTGAGTGGACAGGAAATTCACGACATCCGAACCGTTCTTTGAATTGCAATTGAGCTGCGTGGATAGAATTCTGCCGGAAATATGCCTCAATTATAAATATCTTTTGGTCAGTAGTCCGTGGCAGCTCGGATGTCAAATTTGATAGACTCTGAGAACATTAATTCTACTTGGTAAATCTGAAAAATAAAAATTGATTCATTATTTCAAAAGTTATTCAAGTTTAGGTGATGACCGTTTTTTTTGTGTCACCCTGTATAACGAAAATATCTTCATCCTCTGACCACCTTTGCCCAGGTAACCCTTAAAACCGAGCTCAATGGGTGACAACTGCCAAAATTGCCATTAAAGTTTTATGAGCACAGACCCATTTTTGAACAACTCAGCAATTATTTGCAAGTCCAACTGACATGAAACAACAAACTTTTTGTGTTTCGAAATATATATCATTAAAAAACTTATAGATTTTCCGTGGGAAGCTCACAAGCTACCTCAAGCCAAAATGGTGAAATTCCCTTTACCGGTGCAACCGAGGTTAACTATAAGGCGCCTGCATCGACCGAGCTTGCCTTATCGGCGAAGTCCCTCATGTGACGCAGTTACGAATCTTGTTCGTCCATTAAGTTGCCAGACTTGTTTATGCAAAAATAGCATTGGAGATCAGCTATTGCACAACAGCACAGCTTTTGTTGTCACAGTTTAAGAACCCATTGCCATCTTGGGGGTAACGTTTACTCTTACTCAAAAAATACAAATCATATACATATTTTGATAGGACTGCTCGTCAACGCTTCAAAAATTAAGATACTTTCTTTCATTGAAACTGAAAAATTAAAACTCTGACGCCAATTACGGAGCACCAAAACCACAGCTACGCAATCAGGCCGCCATTACTCAACACGAAGCGTTGGTAGAATGCGCTAACTGAGAGGAGGTCGTTAGAAACATGAATAATATATCGGATGTTGTTTGTGAAAAAGTGAGAAATAGCCCTGTTTCCTCTTGCGCTGTCTCCGCTTGCCTGTAATCACTATTTATTGGGACAAATCTAGATTTCTGAAACATGAATGAACCAACAATTTTTTATTTTATTTTTAGAACAAAAATTTAAAAACTTTAGTGCAACCAAACATTTTCAAAACGAACGTTTGTATTAGTAACCATTGTTTCTCAGTCTATCTTTTATCCCACGCCTGCGTTGGCCATCGACTGTTTCAGTATGTTTCTTCTACCAAACACTTTCGAGGATTTCGAGGTATTCAACCAGCAATGCTTCTAACAAGCAACGTTAGTTTACATGAAACAGACCCCCCTCCGTGACCGAACTTGGCATATACCTTTTCGAGTCTCTTGCAAGTAAAGAAAAAATGTCACGTTTCTTACCACGTTGTGATGCAACGTGAGAGCGCGACACAAAAAGAAAGACCAATATGTGGAAGCTGACCAAGTTGTTGTGTCTCATCTTTCAGTCACTTCTTTACCTGTAAAGATTAACACTACTATCAAACGGAGATCTCATGGAATATTCCGGAGCAACATTTGGTTTCTACCTGATCGAACACATTTCAGGATAAATGAAGTGTTAGTGAAAGATCCTGTCATGATCTTTTTTCAAAACTACGATGTGCCGGCGCATAAAGACGAAAAACAAAAATATTTCAATGGTGGTCAAGTCACAACTCGTGTGACCAGGGTGCTTTGCTCCGTCACATAGCATCATGCGAGTTCCAAGAGATATGCGGGCAAGCGAAATCGAAAGTATAATAGAGCGAAATTTATCAGAGGGCAAACGAAACTAGCGCAAAGTAATGTGATGATGTGTTGTATGCAATACAAATTGCTCAAGTCAACGCCAAAGGGAAACCAAAAAAAAAACTGGTCACCTGCGACGAACTATCATTTTATGCAAATACAGGTACACTACCAGTATGACGTACCTGTACTTGAATATCAAGTCTGTAACCAGACATTAAACTATCAACTCTAGTCTCCCTTTTTCTCTTTGAAATGAGGTGATGGCAATTAGCGGCACGAAAAAGCCTGAAATTTGCTTCTTTTTCAGGACGGCTGAAGTGACTGCTCTGCCAATGGGAATGCCGCAGCAACTCACAAATGGGAATGGCGCAGCGAACCACAAATGGGAATGCCGCAGCGACTCACAAATGGGAATGCCGCAGCGACTCACAAATGGGAATGCCGCAGCGACTCACAAATGGGAATGCCGCAGCGACTCACAAATGGGAATGCCGCAGCGGCTCACAAATGGGAATGCCGCAGCGACCCACTCAGCGTCCGTGAATGGATCTCAAAACCTATTGTTCAAGAGGCGGACATTCTACAACTGAGCTACCACTGTTATTGAAGCGTTGATCCCAGTGTAACTTAAAGTGACCTGTATATCGAGTTATATCGTAAAGATTATCGAAAACACATTTCAACAATTATGGTTCGTTCACTTTAAATAAAGATTCGATGCGACACGAACTCACACGTAGATCCGAGATGTGAGTGATCTTGACAGTTGTATTCCAGCGTCAAAGCAGGAAGTCCAATGTGGCCTAATGCAAACGCGCTATCCACAATTTTATATTTTACTGCTTGTAACTTAATCCAAAAGCTTTTCCTGCCTGTTCAACTGCAAAACAGGTTAAGTCTATTGAGATTTGCAATTTGGTTTAGAATCAATTTGACTGGTTTGAAAAACACCAGGTAACTTATTGTTCCATGTTTCAAGCCCGTGTGCTGCAAAATGCAAAATAAGCTTTGCTCAACTGCTGCATTTAAAAATTCCTATTGCCATGGCAACACTTTCACGAGTGGGGAAGTACGTGAGTCTGAGACATAAGCAACCTTTCCATCGCTCTGAGCAAAAACTCTGCTACGGTGTCATCTTGCGTGTGGTCTTGTGCTGTTTGTATGTACTTTTGCATGCATTCCTGTATGTATCGTTTGTACCTAACTACAGGCGCAATTACGTCATCTCCGCCTAACGCAGGAATAAGACATCTTAGTATGCCAAAATACCATTGGCGGGAAATTGCATGTGACACAATGGAAGGCTTACTTCAAAGAGACCCACAACAAGAGTTGGATAGATCTTTGAGTGGTGTATCATCGACAACAAGTGCATCTGTTAGCAGGGGTTCCCAAGCTTTCTCTGACCATATACCCCTTCAGCATTTCGACAGATGAACATGTACGCCTAAATTTCTTATAACAAAATATTTTGTCATGATCAATCATAGAAAATAGTATTAACTGGTATATGTATAAATTTGTAAATAAAAGACTTGTAATATGTATTTCTCTTCTGTTGCTAACCTCAAATGTATCCCTTCGGATAGGTAAATGTCCCCTAAGGGTACATCTACCCCAGGTTGGGAACCTCTGTGTTAGCTGAAGAATGGCACTCCACCGCCTTAAAAGCTGATGGTCAGGTTTTTCAGTACAAACGCTTGCTGTTTAGTGTTACTAACGGCGTCTCTGCCTTTTATTGCTCATACAACCAAATTTATTAAAAAGCACCGTCTTAAGGTCTGTGACGCTTAACTTGACAACTTGACCGTTACTGGCGAAACTTTGGAAGAGCCTGAGTGAAATCTAAAATGCCTGCTTGATGCTGCTGCCGAATGCAATTTAACCATCAACAAAGAAAGATCAAAATTTCGTGTAACTGAACTAGAGATGCTTGGTTACTGATATCCTACAAATAAATCAAGGCGGAACCTAAACGTCTGGAAGCTCTATTAGACCTGCTTGAATCGGCTTTCGCAAAAGGACTGAAACGAGCGTCTGGTTTGTTCTCTTATTATGCCAAACATATCCCTAATTTCTCCAAGAAAGCATGAAAAGTAAGTAGACCCAATGTAGCGAAGGTGTCAGGCATGCCTAAAATTCAATTGCTCATAAAAAAAACTATGGGCGTAAACAACTTCTCCTTTTGTATACTGCTAACACGACCATAGAAGCATGCCCTGAGTGAGTTTCAGCTTTTTACAGGCTCTGCCCCCATAAACCATATTGTGGGGTTATGCGCACCCCCACCGCCTCACACTAATACTGTTGTCGGGTCTGCGTGACCCGAGTCGTGACGAACTCGCTCCCTTGCAAAATCTAGAAGAGCGTAGATGACCGCAATCGCACCTATTATTAGTCACACAAAAACATGAAGCTACTGAAGAGTTGAAAGCGCGCCGACTTCTGCTTCCGTAGTTTAATGTGAATGACCTCATTTGACCCGGGTCTGGCAGACCCGCGATAATATTCCAGGGTTAACAAAAAATTTTTACAGATAATTTCTGTTGCTCATAACTTGTATTATGTTGATTTATTTGCGATAGATACATTGGGAAAGAGCGTTTGATGTTGTCAACCTTGTACCGCACAGTTTACCTGTTTGTAAAGCAGTGATCTGTCACTTGAGTGACTTAAAAGATCCATTTGTCCAATGAAACCAGTTTTATGTTGATTTTCGTTCAGTGAAGTTTCCTTCCTTTAACCTTAGCGACTTCGTATTCTATCAATCATCGCTGTGAAATGGAGCCGCATGTGGACTTCATCTGACAAAGGTAAGGGTGACCATTCAGTGGTGTACCATACATGCATCAAGAAAAAAAGACGTACAGCCGAAAGCTCATTTTGTTGTTATCTGTACAATGTAAATATGCAAGTAGCCTACGCCTGTCCACCATGTAGTCACAAATGAGTTTAAGCGGTCCACTCCGACCTCGCCACCACACCACCAAGCTTTTTCATTAAAAAAAGTATCAAGGTAATGTCTTCTGATTAAGAAACAAAAAACCTTCTTGATGTGCAGGCCCAAGATGTTCGTAAACTGCTTTCTCAAATGCCACGCAATGCATCAACACGAGTTCCTTTTCGCTCAGTAACTGCTGTATCGCTTCTGGATTTTCAGGTTCCGAATTGCTGTTCAACAACACGTTTCAGTGGCATTGTCTCATCGTGGAAAAGCACGCAATTGAAGTCGTTGAATGTAAAACTTACAGAGTCTTCGTTCAAATCCGTTGGTTTGAATATTGAACTGCACCTTGCGTGCGAGACTATGGGTTGCTGCTTCTTTCAGAACATACAACAACAGCAATTTTGAAATATTAAATACTATAAAGTCGACACGAAAACCACATTGGAGCAACGGGCAAAACAAACATTTTAATGTGTTTCGTGTCTGCTCGGCCTCATGGCAAAAATGCAAGTTGTGTCAAAACGTGGTCTGTTTCAATCAGATCCGATCTTAAAAAAAGCAGGATAAGTGGAAGTTGTTTGTGAAAAACATGCACGTTGTCTGACTATTGACAACATATGCAATGCTTAAAACAATTGGCATCATGAAAAACAGGTATTGATGCAGTAACTGACGTTCCTCAATCTTCGATAAAACTTACATATAAATGCGTGAGAAACATGGGTTTCAATTGTATTGCCAGCTTAATCAGAGGCGGGGCGTCATCTTAATGGTGATATTCACAATGGGAACGTCAAGGCAATCAAAATCCACTATAAAAGTTTTTGCCCCTAGTGTGGGAAAGCGGTTTAATTTTTATTTGAAAAACCGCTAAAAAACGTTTTCAGCATAAGACCTTCACTTGGGAAAAAACCGTATGTTTGACTTGTTGGGCTGGCTTAATGAGTGTCTTGGCGCTGTTTTCGTTATTATCTTATGAATGTGGACTTCAAGGCAATCAAGATTGACTATAAATTTTTTGCCCCCAGTGTGGGAAAGTGGTTTAATTTTTATTTGAAAAACCGCTAAAAACTACGTTTTTCGCATGAGACCTTTACTTGGGAAAAAGCAGTAAGTTTGACCTGTTGGGCTGGCTTAATGAGTGTCGGGGCGCTGTTTTCGTTATTATATTATGAATGTGGACTTCAAGACAATCAAGATTGACTATAAATTGCTTTTGCCCCCAGTGTGGGAAAGTGGTTTAATTTTTATTTGAAAAACGCTATAATTTACGTTTTTCGCATAAGACCTTTACTTGGTAAAAACAGAAAGTTTGACTTGTTTGGCTGGCTTAATGAGTGTCAGGGCACTGTTTTCGTCATTATATTATGAATGTGGACTTCAAGGCAATCAAAATTAACTGTAAATTTTTTGCCCCCAGTGTGGGAAAGTGGTTTGATTTTTATTTGAAAAAACGCTAAAATTTACGTTTTGCGCATAATACCTTTACTTGGGAAAAAACGGTAGGTGTGACTTGTTGGGCTGGCTTAATGAGTGTCGGGGCCCTTTTTTGATCGTCATAATCTTGATCTGGACTTCAAGGCAATGAAAATCCCCCTCTGTTTGTTTGTGAATGTTTTTCGGAAAGTTTTTTTCCCGTTGTTTTCAATCGTGTAGCACTTTGTTTTGAAAACGGAGTGGTTTGATGTCCGCGATTGTGCAACAATGACAGTGGTTTTCTATAGCATGATAGAACTCTTGCAGAAGCTCAAAAACAGCAGTTGTTAAAATAGAAGCATTAAGGCAGTCGATAGTGTCTCAGCAGGGAAAAAGGGAAACAAAAAAATTTGCTGGACTTCTACACATAAGAAAAAATCGAAAGTTTACTTGCGTACTTTATGCGCATTCTCAATTCTTGTGTAGTTTAACAAGATTCGATCTTGCAAACCGGGGTGTGCGCCAGCCAGTCCAGCCGCACACTTTCTGTGCTCCACTGCTCGTATTCGACAAGACATTAGCGCAGCCTCATTTTGCAGCTGTAAATTGCTCTGACGTAGTGATGAGTGTGTTTTACCCCCTGGTTTAACGCGCAACCTGATATTTTTGCAGTTATGAACTGCTGTGTCGTAGGGTTGAGTGTATGTTCCTCCGATATCCTAGCTGGGAGCGCTGATAGTTTACAGTCAGTTCAATGACACAAATTACGGGGAGCGCGTGTAGACGAATATGCGCATTATGTCAACAATCTTTGCCAAAACGTTGGTTTGAAAACATGAATATGACGTCAAATTGTGACGTCACAAACAGCGCACATCAAATACAAATGGCCACCATATGACACTGAATGAACCCCCCCTCATGAAGATTTTCTGCATGCGCAACTGGTTCCAACGACGAATGCTATCCTGAATAAAAAGACAAGTAGGCTGGTGATAGCCAACTATTTTCGTCAAACTGTTCTTACTGCAAATCAAGTTTGTTTTTTTTGTGATAAACCAACCATCTGCCCACAGATTAGTAACACTGACTAATCCGTTTTTGTGGTAACTTACGAACACTTTGTGATTGTGAAGTAACAATAACAATGATATGCAACTACTACAAACCAAAAAGCACTACCTCATAAACCAAACACGCACTACCTCATAAACCAAAAGAAACGATTAGACAAATAGACAATGAGCAATATGATTTTCACACAATTCCCTGCACCGTCTACTTCAGAATTTCATATCAACATCAACTCAGTCTAACATAATCCTATCATGTCGCTTGTCAAATTCATCAACGAAGCCCTTTAAATCTATTTTTCAGCTCGTACCCTTTCAATTGAAAGTAGAGCATTGCTATCAATCTTTCACTGGTCATGGAATTTCTGAGAAATGTTTTTCACTGATTTCATTTTTGAAAAAATTCTTTCGCATGAAGCGCTGGTGACGGGAAGAGTTACTTACAGCTGTTAGTAACAACTTGTATAAACAACCAAACGCAGCTTTGAAAGGAGCTATAAATGAAATGAATTGTTCGAGCAATGTGGGCAGCTGCGACTCTTTCCGAAACAAATTCTTTGCCAGAAGTGTTTCATGTTTTAAATCATTTTAGCAAATTCAATATATTGAATTTTTGGACAAAATTTAAAAAATTAGGACATAATTTAAGAACACACGAAAAGAACACATGAAAAGAAGAAATGTTTGACCTTTCGGGTCAAAAAAAAGAGCGGAAATGCCGGAAGGAATTGCTCCCAAACAGGCCCATAATCAGTTTGGGACACTAGGAGCGGCGAAGGGTTTTCTGAAGGGGCTCAAAATTTGTAAAATATGTCCAATAGTTCCAAACTATGTCCAACACGTTTTTCAAGGGAGACGAAAAAAGTTTTAGTGGGGCTTCTTCCCCCTAGTTACGGGCCTGCTCCTAAACCAAAGTTACAAAAAGTCATTACGAAGTTTTATGAGGTTGCAGGACATGCGTGGGTTGACCGAAAACTGGTCACGAACCGGTTGCGTTAGATGCTTCGAAGTCATATGCACAATGCACAAGCCAGCAGAACACACGCCTACAGTCAGGATAAGTTCGGATAAATTAACTGAACCCCGACTCTTAATGCTGTCGCAAACATTTTGCTACTGGGACAAGCAACAATCTCCTGGCAGTAATATAATCCAGCTTTACCTCACACTGAAATGGACGATAGATCAATCTTCCCATTTCTACGACCGTTTATTAGCTTCGAACTGAACCTTTCACAACCACGATCGCGGTGTGACTAAAATCTACGCAGGATCCGAGCAATCACTAACATGTGTCGTCATCAACATCTCCCATCATCAGGCTGTCAAAACCAACAACCCCGATTATCATGCGTTTGGGAAATATTGAATGCAGGCAAGAGGGCTTCTATTAAAATTTTGCTGAAAGTTGTCTACTGTAGCCTATATGTCAATCAAACGAACTTGAACGTAATATCAAGCACAAAACAGGGGGGCCAAGCAGGGGGCCAGCCAAAAATCTGGGGTTCCACGATGGCCCACCCAGGCCCCCCCTTAGAATCGCCACTGTTGACAACATAGCCAATGAAGATAGTTTGCTATCTGTCATTGTAGACCTGTTGAAGGTTTTGATCAGCTTCAATTTCCTGAAACTCCTTACAGCGCTGGCAAGGGCAGTTTAGCATAATCCAAAGTGCAATAAATACGTTAGGATAAACTTCAGGAAGACGTGTCTTGAGAAGATAGTTTAGAAAGTCATGAGTCGGATTTAATATTTCGTTTTTTTGCAGAATCAAAGCAAACCGTTGCAACGCCATTGCCATTTCACCAGGATCAATATCGCCTACCTTTTCCGTGTGTAGTTTGCAAATAAAATTTTTGAACGAGCTTAACTAAAGGAGTTGGGTCGTAATCATTGTCATTTAAAATCAAGCCCTTCGTTCAGTTATGAAAACCCTGTTACCGTAGGAGCAAACATGAGGCCGGTCAAAGCAGTGCGCCGCGATGAAGGTTTTCTTTCATTGACGCAAATTGATAAACTTCACCATGAGCTTAAGAGAATTTTTCTTTGAAAGCATGCGCATCGTGCTTTTAACTGGTCGATATACGCATGAATAAGCCTTTCTGATGTCAACACATGTTAATCTCCTGGTTAGAATAACATTTTGTATCTCAACCTGCTATAAACGTTAACAAGTAGTCTGGTATAGACTAAAGCCTGCGTGGACGCAACGTGGTAAATATCCATAATCCACTACCTGCACTACTCCGTTGGGAAAAGCTTAGCAGTGATTGCTAAACTCTTCTAACTGCACTATACTCCATCTTGCTGTCTGAACAGCAGACTGCGCAAATGTATAACTTTGGTCGTAATCACCGAAGCTATCTTGTTTTTATGCAGTACACAATACGAGACCACCTGGGCTAGCCATGATACATTTTTTCACAACAATCACTACGCAAAGTACGTTTATCAAGTTGAAGTCTGACTTCAACCCATACACAACTAGGCAGGTAGGCTCACTGCCCCACGTTCAACACTCCAAGCAATGATGCGACGAACAGTGGTGATCTTAGCAATTTGGGGGCACCATGTGCAGAATATTTTGTGGCCCCCCTGCTCACGCGTAAATCCTGTACTAATACCACCAGCATTTATTTCTGAATCTCTGCAGTGAAAATCATGTAAGAAACCTTCCGGTTCTAGAGCATTCCCTCGTAATCCAATCAATCTGCAAACTAATTTGACATTGACATTAACTTCATTGCTTTATGTGTACCCCGACTCCTCTACACTTACAGTATACCAGAGCTCTTTAAACTTTTTTGCCGTGGTACCTTCTACGATTTTCAGAAATCTTGTAAACCTCACCAATCACTATGACTATGATCGGACTAGATAGTGTATCAGAGACACTGGTACCCAACAAACTTGCCATCAATCACTACACCCAGTAGGCTACTCCTGTTAAACAATGTACAAACTGCCAGATAACACTTAAGCTTCAAACTCGAAAAGCTTACTACAGTTTACAAATTCCGCAGCACTTGTGCAAGCCTATGTAAGTCGATAGTAGTATAGGCCCCAAGTACGAATACACTACTACAGTAGTATACTACAGTCAGGGTCTGGAGTGCTGTGCAGTTATAACTGCCAACGGAAAAACAAGCTATGACGTAACAATTAATTTTGTTTACGTTCAATTGTATGCGTTCTTCGAAAAGTATAACCAGTGTTTTTGTCCCTAGATTGGAACTTTTGACCCTTTTAGGTATTTTTTAGGGATTTGGGGATTTTCGGAAAAGTTAAAAAATGTGTAAACTGTGAAATGAATCATTTCAGTTTATTTTGCAAACCATGTTTGGTTCTATTTTCAACGCTTATCATGGCGCTCCGATTTCATGCTGCACCAGTGGCACCACACATTTAACCATTTTTATGTAAAATAGGGATTTTTTGGTACTATTTTTGAGATTTTTAGAGTCGCATTTGTGAGAGCCCTAAGTAGAACACTATAAACGAATGACCTAAGTCCTAAATAATTTAGTAAACCGTTGTTATTATGTCACATATTACAAGAAGAAAATCCAAGCAGCGGCCTTAGGATAGGAAAAGTGTTCTAGATGTTTCTAGATTCTTTTGTTGGTTGTGGGCACGGTTCCTAAAAGTAATTTGTGTCTGTGAATCTGATCTGAGTTGAGTTCATGTGAATTTGTGCATTGCATAAATCGGCAAATGTCTAAACTTATACTTTATAAATGTTTGATTTTAATAAAACATAAATTTACTTATATTACAAGTGTGTTGACATCTCCCGACTGTGTGCTATAAGTCTCAGAAGCTATAGGGGGATCAAGCAAGCAGAGACTTGTGAACATCCTCCCTGATGCAGTTATGAATCGAACTCACGTATAAAAAGTCTGCATCTAAATACAATCTTTTGACTCTATTATAGACCAGAAGATTTGTAATATAGCTGAGCTTTTGTTCAAAGCAAAAAGCGTGGTTTGTTAGCCTGTCGGGACAAAATTCTCAATTGCAGCAAATGCTTTTTGTGTAATTACATCTTACATGGCAGTAAAAACTGCTGAGTAAATAAGCTTATGCTGATGATTTTCTCTGCATAGTATTTTGCTTAACGCAGCTATGTCCAACCCAATTGGCTTACTGAGCCAAAAATGAAGTCACTATCGTAACCAAGGCCGCACATTGAATGACATATTAATGAGGGGCGCACATTGAATGACTTACTTGATCTTAGCAAACTAATTTAGCTTAAGCTGATGTACTGAAAGCGTTCAAATCCTAACTGCAATGGCAACAGACGTGATAAAGTGGTAATGAGGACCACCTGCATCAAAAATGTCAAATTCAAGATTATCAAAATAAGGACAAGTTGTCAGTATGCAGGATTTTTCTACTACAGCGAAAACCTAAACTGGGCCGCACAAAACCTTTGCCTGGGCCGCGGGTTCGACACAGCAGGCTTAAAGGAAATGTGAACTAGGTAACTAGCAGAGGTGGCCGGAGTTACTTTTCCGACTCCGACTCCTGTTCCAAAATTTTGAATCCAGGTCCTGATCCGGGTCCGGCTATTCTTCAAATTTGAGAATCCGTCTCTTGTTCAAACTCTGGCTACAATCATCGATCCAACCGTAATTTACCCATGTTTTTACCGAAGAAATGACCGCACAGACTCCTGCTACTGCCGAAATTGAAAAGTGATTCCGGGTCCGGGTCCGGTTTTTCACAAACGTTTAACTCTGGGTCAGGATTCGGATCCGGTTCCGAAAGAAAAGCGCAGAATCCTGCCGGAATCGACTCTGGCACTCCAAATCCGATCCCACCTCTGGTAACTACTAGGATTATCAGCAGTAATGTGTTGAGTTCGGGTTGCAATCTCAACATGAAACATTTTTCAGACTCCGGGATACAAATAAGAAGTGTCTCCAATGACTGGGAAAATGAGTCAAGATGAAGACCCTGAAGCCTAATGTCACTCATGGTGGACAATTGTGATTTAGACGAACATGGAGAAACCAAAGTTTTACAGAGAAAAGGACTTTTATTTAAATGCATGGAGCTGGAATAAAAGGAAGATTAATACACTCAGCTCAATCGGAGCGGATATTGTGAACTATTTTCATCTGAATGTAGTGTACATATATTTTGTAATTGATTTGTGAACCGTATTAAGGACAAGAGTAATCACCAGTATTGTAGAAATAATTCACATTAATAATCAACCACGATTTGATAATAATATTCACGATTTAAACAGATAAAAAACAAAACGATTTAAAATGATACGCACTGACACGCGACTTTGACTACGGACTTGACACGATCACGCGGCGAACGCGTGGTCACTATGACCACTAGTGTTACCCTTGAGCTACGACGCATAATAGAATAATCATGCGCTAAGACGCATAATAGAACAAACAAAAGAGAAAAAGCTATGTCACGTGATCGGAAAGTCCCGTTTGGTCAACAAAAACCAGGCTATCCGAACTCGAGAGCACAGTCTGTCTCCCACCTCGCTCCAAGCAGCAGTTAGAAACCAGCTGGTGGATTCGGTCCCTTGCCAGCTCTTTTGGCTTATGCCTATTGTCAACATAAATCAGGGAATTATAGCCTAGTGGCTTGTTTTATTCCTGATGTTCTATGATACTACAGGTTACTCTCTCCATCATGAAAGAAACCTTTGAACTTGTGCTAGAACCCCTGTTTATGTCAATGTTATGTATATATGATGCACATATGATTAATGGCGTATTGCCTAAAGCTATATTAATAAACTTATGAATGGAACTATAATATTTTCTTGTGATTAACTGAGCGTGAAGTCAAACGTAAATTGGCTGGTCTGATTTTCTTCATTGTAATTTCGGGCGCACCTTGGATAGTTTCCGCTATAAACTAACCAGTGCTCTCTGGAAACTATTCTAAATACAGGTAATAACTTGCCTGTAATAAATGACAGGTGAAGCGTGTGCGACTCGGTTATGTTCGCTCACCTTCAGTATGGTGTTGCAGTAAGCTACTGAGGCAAGCTCAAGCGAAAGATGGCAATTCGGAGCATTAACTAACAGGAAAGCAACCAGCAGCAATAGAGATCCATCACCGAATTCACTCTTTACTTCCACTGGTCACCACTTTCAACTATCTCATTTGCAACCACAGTAACAGTAGATCACCCAGCAACTTCACTCTACTACTACTAGGTTGCACTATCATTATATAGGGATAAGTGAACTATGATAATTCGCTTGTGGTGACTATCACAGTGACTTGTTACTCATGGGCACCATCTAGCAGTGACCATTTATTTTCATGTGGCGCCATCTCCAGGCCGCCACAGTGGGCATAACTTAGGCAGTTGTTGGTGCCTTCAGCGCGCGAGGCGATTCGGCCAAACAGAGCTCTGACTTCCATATGCATGAAAGGCACTTTTAAGTGTCGCTTTGCTTGGTCTTTCCTTTCTCCTTGCTTTGGCCGACTTTGCTTACCTGTAGTGGTCGCGCTTGCGTGACTGCTAAATGGGGTAGTAGCTAAATTGTATCAGCAAAAAGATTCAAAGAAGTAAGGGGTCAGTTAAGGTTGACAGATGTCCTTGAGCGCCAAGGACTGTCCTTGAATTTGCTATCAAAACGCGTTATGTCCTTGAATCTTGAAAAACATCTTGTTGTCCTTGAATATTTTACGGCGTCCTTGAAAATACTTCAATATTTTTTATATTGTTCATTTATTTAAAAACTATTGATTAAGTTGAACATTCAAGAATCAAGAATAAGCAGTGTAAATGAACAGAGCAATGTATAGATTTGTTTCATCTTAAACTGTTGTGTAGTGAAAAGTAAATTATTGAAGAAAGGTTGTGTGGTCATAATTGAAGAAAGGTTGTGTGGTCCCTTTAACGACCACCGGAACCACTAAAGTGGCTCAAGTTTTTTTTGTTATAACTCGGCACCTGCTGCAACTAGAGAGGTGTTCAAACCCTCTACGGATTCAGCAAGTCTAGTAGTTTCGAGTCAAAAAAAAATTTTTCAGTTTAGGGTTAGGGGTTCTCTTGGGGGGGCGTCACAAGTGGGG
>Ga0210059_1010219_pt1 | contig 14523 bp, 8 predicted proteins | sample Ectturendosymbi2_FD_188042 | JGI IMG/M metagenome (GOLD analysis project Ga0210059, IMG submission 188042) | Ecteinascidia turbinata endosymbiont from Florida, USA - Sample 2 (SPAdes) (version 2) | ecosystem: Host-associated > Tunicates > Ascidians > Unclassified | place: Key West, Florida...
GGTTTTCGGGCCTAAATCGGGCTTCAAAAATAAATGTCGGGTCGAGCCGGGTTCGGGCTTGTGATTTCGGGCTCAGGCTTAAAAATGAGGCCCTCTTACAACTCTGCGTGGGTGGGTATGTATGCAGGGGCCAACAAGGGGAGATTGAATGGATGCATCCTCCACCCGCCAACAGTAAATATAGATTGAAGAAATTTTTTTTGAAGTAGGCTACGCTAGTTTTCGGCCAAATGTTTTTGCTGCTGGCAAAACGATATCAATGGAGATTTTGGTAGGGGTGAGGCTGCATACATGATGCCCAGTATCATTAAAAAGATTTGTAGCTTTTTCAAAAAACGGAAATGCGCAAGAAAAATACTTATCGTCTTTGCAACGTTAAGCGACTTGAACAAGACATCAAATTGCGCTATAACCCACACTTCCAATACAATGAATGAAAGTTGAAGTGTTCTACTGTAAGAGTGATCTGCACGTGCGACCAATGCCATTCAGCACTTTGTGCACTCCAACTGAAGGCTCTGATAAAGCCCAATTGATGTTTTCTACTATATTGCTGTGCTTGTTTGTATCCAATTACGGTATTAATAGAAGCAGGCTGAACTACAGCACCATGGCCAGCAACAAATTTAAGTATATTAATACGTAAATCATCTGCAAAGACAAAGCGTGATCAGTGTTGCTCACGAAACACCTCTAGAAATAAGATTGAGAATCTGTATATATAAAATGTCACTTCTGCATCGACCCTATGACTATGTTGGTTTCGCACCAAGCTGTCCCCCACATTTGCAACAAAATTGCGCCCATGTATTTAACGTTGAGCAAAACCGATCAAGGTTTGAAATCAGCGCAGTCACATATTTTCAACTGCGTTATTTTTGAGTAACAATCTACGCCTGAAGACAAAGCTTTCTGCTCACACCATAGATATGCCAGTGGTTCCCAATCATTTGGGCTTTTGGTGATGAAATTTGTTATGAGATTTGATGAGATGTTGTATTTTTAATGGCTTATGGAAATATGCATTGGCTGGCGGACTTTTTCAAATGTATTGTAAAGGGCATTCCAATAGAACGCGTAGACATTCTTTTGACAGTTCCTATGTAAACAGTTTGAATACAACACGGTTACAGTTAAATTTTATGCAACACTGCAAAATGTTTTGCGATTTCAAAGCATATGACAAATATTGAAATCAGATTCTAAACAAAGCGTTTGAATTGAATGCCGAACAGAGGCTGAAATCATAGCTATCTTCTCATGCAACGCCATTTCATATCGCACAGCACTGATGACAGTAAAAAAAGACGCAAACATTTCACTGAAACGTCGAGGTTATGACCTTCACCTCGATCGTTTGTAACTTCTGTTAGTTTCAAGTAAATAATTGCTTAACTCGAGTTGATGGCACTCCTCCATAAATAGAGCGAATTGGGCCATTACATCATCTTCGGTACCAATCAACTGCATGATTGTGATGTCATTTCCGTCACGCTTTACCTGACGAAGAAGAACTTGAAGAACAAAACATGACCAAACAAACGAATTAATGTTTTAGCTGGGTCAAAAAAGCTCAAGCAAAACGAAACAATTGCGATGTGTTTTGTTTTGTGACGATTGTAACTAACTCATCGAAACGCTCACAATGAAGTAAAACAGCATGGATCTGCAAACGTGGAAGTTAGACAGTATGGTGAAGGTATGAAAAATAAGTGACAATAAAATGCCCAGCAACCCAAAACATCAAGCAGATCTTCTTGACTCGGTGCATCAATCATGGTTCACACCATTGTGAATGACATTTTAGCAACGATGAATGAAAGAAAAGATGCAAAGAGGTGTGAATAAAATTTATTTTGTTGATTTTTGTGTCCTCTGTGTTGCAGTTGACTGCATCGCCTTGAACTACTGAGGCAAGCACAAGAGAAACATGGTAATTCGGGGTATTAACTAGCAGGAAAGCAACTTTCGCATTTAAACATGTTATTGTCTATAAGCAATAAGAAAATGTTCTGCATCGTTTCATAAATTTCTCCGCAGCAGTGAAATTTCTTTTTATTTGATGTGAAAATCTTCATAATCGTTGAACCGTTGCATTTTTGCAAGTTTCTTTTCAATGCGAAACGACAGAAACTTTTGCAAATAGTAAAAATTAAGAGGTGATAGACTTTGAAGAAAAATGAAAACAAGGTAAAAATTGAAAAGTATACAAAAAAATAAAAGTGACTTACCCACTGAAATTGACAAAATATCAGGATCCGTCATAAACATTATGCTAATGAGGGCTCCTGCTTATGCGTCTATATTACAAGAAGTAAATGCGCTTACTGCTCTTTATTAGTAACCACGCTTTATAATTTTCTTGATAACGTAAATCCGGATTTGAGTAAAAATACCGTACATCTGAAATCCCAACCCTGTTTGGGATGTAATGCAAAGTTTAATATGTGTTGTTTTAAGCATTTAATATTACACTATGTGTATATTGAGTTATCCACGAAGCAGTTTGGTAAAAGCAATAAAAATTTACGATGGTCTGTTTCATAGACTAAGAATCAGGTCACACACTGGGTTTTTGCAGCTAGAAGTTTCTGTCTAAGATTGAAGCAACAACAACAAAATCAATGGAATTACCTGAATACTGACAGCTCAGTGTTTTTTCTACAAACCTAACCTGTCCCTCGATTTGGGCTTTTCCAGGATGGTCAAATCAGCAGTTTTTATTTAAATATTTACTCGTTGGCACCATCTGATGTTCGAATACAAAAACGTGGCCGCTACAAAAAACACGCAGGACGAAAGGGTCTGGTATTAATGGGCATTAAAGAAACAAGGAAGCATACGAATGAATCAAATCCCATTTGGCTGTCACCAGAAACAAACGAACATGAACTTTGAACCTGGCAGTAAACTGTGCTTGTGACTGTATTTGTGTCGTCACAGAGTTTTCTCCGTGCATTCAACTGTAGAGAAGAAGAAAGGATGACGAAGGGCTGAATTGATGAGTTGGCCAGTGGCCACTCAGACCGAGGCCACCGCGACAGACAGGTGGTCTTGTTTCAACTCATGGACGAGGTCATGCGTCACGAGCGGCATCTCCTTTTTACGATGACGTAGAAGTCTGAATTGTCAGAGACGAGTGTTTTGATATTATCATTCTTTTCACAGAGGTTGATGATATGTTTAATCGCAATGTCACATTTTTCTTGACAGAACACGCGCATTTGTTTGATTAATCGCCGAACACAAAGCAGCGACGAGCAAACGCTGTTTCATACAATTTTCCAACGGTAGCTCACACCTCAACATAATCACAACAAGCTCGGGTAAGAAGTGTTTCAGTCTCTGCATGTTTGCTTCAAACACGTGCACAGTCTTCCGACTTTCAACCATATGTTCACCGTGCGATGGATATGGTTGGTGCAGATGGAGATGGCGTCATTCAGGTACCTATGACGACGTATATGCTAGTTGGAAGCTGACAGGCATGAGCGTGGGAAATGGGGGAGGGACCTTGTACTCCCTGAACTTTGAATTTTGGTATATTCTTATAACCAATTTAATTAAAGCATGTTTTCAAAATATTTTTTTCTTAGTTTCGAGTTGGCAAAAGTAAATTTCCCTACTGTTGGCCAGCCCTTGGAAAAATCATTTTGATCACTCCCTGGAAAACATTTTTGTGCCCCCCCTTCATTGCAAATAATTCTTCCGAATCCTGTGGTGACAAGGAAGAAACAAATATTCTTTCAGAGCCACATATTGCAAGAATCCTATGCCGTTCCTGCATTTATCACAAACGCAAAACAAGCCTTGAAGCATTTTCATTGCAGTAACAGCTAAGGTTGAATTGCTGACCTCAAAACACGAATGCTTTTTGTGACAACTGAGGTTGATTCACTGACATCAAAACACGAATGTTTTTTGTAACAGCTGAGGTCGATCGACTGACATCAAAACACGAACGGTTTTTGTAACAGCTGAGGTCGATTCACTGACATCAAAACGCGAACGGTTTTTGTAACAGCTGAGGTGGATTCACTGACATCAAAACACGAACGGTTTTTGTGAAAGCTGAGGTTGATTCACCGACATCAAAACACGAACGCTTTTTGTGACAGCTGAGGTCCATTCGCTAACATCAAAACACGAATGTATTTTGTAACAGCTGATGTCGATTCACTAACATCAAAACACGAACGGTTTTTGTAATAGCTGAGGTGGATTCACTGACGTCAAAACACAAATGCTTTTTGTGACAGCTGAGGTCGATTCACTGACATCAAAACACGAATGCTTTTTGTGACAGCTGAGGTCGATTCACTGACATCAAAACACGAACGCTTTTTGTGACAGCTGAGGTCGATTCACTGACATCAAAACACGAATGCTTTTTTTGACAGCTGAGGTCGATTCACTAACATCAAAACACGAACGGTTTTTGTAATAGCTGAGGTGGATTCACTGACGTCAAAACACAAATGCTTTTTGTGACAGCTGAGGTCGATTCACTGACATCAAAACACGAACGCTTTTTGTGACAGCTGAGGTCGATTCACTGACATCAAAACACGAATGCTTTTTGTGACAGCTGAGGTCGATCCACTGACATCAATTCACGAACGGTTTTTGCCACAACTAAGGTGGATTCACTGACATCATAACACACACGCTTTTTGTGAACATACAACTGATTTTATGCTGTGAAACAGCTTTTTGTGATGAATAGCGTTGTTGCAGGGATGAAATTTCATTCCTTCTCGAGAAAAACAGGACTATTGCAGTTTTATTCTGACACTTTCAAACCATTTAACCATGGACGCAATTTGGCGGGTGACACGGAGGACGTGGCCCCCACTTTTTCAGGTTGTGGGTATGTAATATGCCATGTTCCCCAACCTTTCACATTCAAACGTGTGATTGTCTTTAAGCAACATGAAAATGTTCTGCATCGGCTTCTTTTTCTACAGTCGGATAACTGCATTCAGTTTGACAAGGTCAAAGACATAAATGCAACTGGCCTGCCGTTCTGATTGAGGGTGGCAGCTATGGCGAAATCAGATGCATCACTTTCAACAGTGAAAGGTTCCCGCTCATCTACAGCCCAGACAAGCGTTTAGCAGTTCTGACCGCAGTTTTTCGAAAGCAGCCAAGGCATCATGCGATAAAGGAAAGGCAACACTTTTAATAGTGAGAGGCTTCACTTTACCAGAATAGTTTTTGATCCATCGAGCATAATAAGCAAACACACCTAAGCATCGTTTTTAGCCCTAAGCATCATTTAGGTTTTGCGGCACAGGAAGTTCCATCAAGGGACGTAACCGCTCCGGGTCAGATTTGACCAAACCGTGTGAAACCCGGTACCCAAAAATATCGATATGTGGCCATGACAGACTTTGCTTCATTAAAAGTCAGTTTAACTGCGACGCAGCGTTCAGCAATCTTTTCAGATTTAGGTCGTGGTCAGCTTTACTGGTTCCGCCGATGGTTATATTATCGAGGTAAGCGTAAGTCTGCTGTAAGGCCCTTTGACAAATGATGCCATCGATTATTCTCTGGAAAGCGGATACCCCGTTTGTAGCACCAAACCGAAGACGTCGATATTGGTAAAGTTTCCCGTTAGCCTCAAAAGCGGTGTTCACGCGGTCTTTTGGTTCTAGAGGTATTTGATAGGTAGATTTCACACCGAGCGAGCTGAACAATATACATTTAGCCAGTTCGTGCACTAGGTGATCGATTTTAGGAAGAGGTACGCACCCAACTGAGTGAAACGATTTATGGTTTGAGACTAATCGATTACCATCCTGCGTTTATGCCTTTCGTCCTTTGTTACCAGCACTTGAACACGCCACGGGCTTTTCACAAGTGTCCCTGATCAAGTGATTTGTTTATTTCTTCTGTTATTAATCTGGAGTCTTCAGCACTGAATCGCAGGGAGGAGGGAGTGAAACTTGGTCGAACTTTCGGATTCAAGAATTGAAAGATGCGCGGTGGTTTAACATTTGCAGCGGCTGCGCTGCACACCTTTTAGTCGCCAACTCGGATCGGCTTACGAGGACCTCCGGTAACAAAAGTAGTGGAGCGATGCATCTTTTTTAGAAGTCTAGACCTAAAATCACATCAGCGCAAAGGTTGTCCACCACGCCTAATTCAAGGCTGTGCGATCCTTTAAAAGCAGAAATATTACAGTTTACGACTCCACGTACCTTTGCAGAAGAATGTGTTGATGCCAAGAATATGCTTGAGCTTTGGCCTTTGTATTCTAAGCCAAGTTTTTTTGCAACATTAGAGTCAACGTAACTGTCCGATGCCCCAATGTCCAGCAAAGCATGGACTGGAAGTCCCTGGATTTTAATGTCAACAACAGCAGGTTGTAAGCAAGCTAGAGCTCCGACCACGGAACAGATGTAGTGCTTAGGCAGAAGTGCAGCCGAGATATTCGGGTCCTTCGAGCAAGTAGACTTCGAGCGACAAACCTTAGCAAAGTGTCCAGTTTTTCCGCATTCATTACACTCAGCATTCCGAGCAGGACAACGGCGTCGGTGATAAGGGTCTCCACAGAAAAAGCTTTTCTTTTCTGAACGGCAGCAACAGCAGACTCATCTTTGGTCAATGCATCTTCAGACGTAGGTATAGCAGTATGTTGTTTAAATGCATCTGTCTTGGGGAGGTTTAGCATCAGACGCAGTTATCAGCTGCGAATAGATGAAGGATTGTTGCTGCTCACGTTCGAGAGAGAATAAGCCTGTTCATACGCTGCTTCGAGCGAGAGATCGTCTTTTTCTATAAGTCTCTGGCGGATGTCCTGGGAGTTTAGACCATTAATAAATGAGTCCCAGATGAGTGCTTCGCGATACTGTTCGACACTCATCATTTCGAAAGTACAATCTTTCGAAAGTAATTTTAAGGCTTGAATGAATTGTTGAAGGCTCTCTGCAGTTCGTTGTTTTCGAGTCGCAAGAAGATGTCTTGCAAAAACGTCGTTTTTTCTTTTTACGTACACACGCTTTAGTATAACTCAGGTCTCATCGTACGTCTCGGCAGTCTTCAACGTAGGAATAAACCACAGGAGACAAAAAATTAGCAAGCAGTCCTTTCCTGTTCATCTCAACATCAGGATTGATCGCAGCTTGGCCTGCCTCTACGGTTTGTAAGAATGTTTCGAAAGTGGCGAGCCAGCACTTGAACGCTGTGGCAGCCTCTTGGTCCTCCGGCGACGTTTCTAGGTCCTCCGGCGACGTTTCTAGGTCCTCCGGCGACGTTTCTAGGTCCTCCGGCGACGTTTCTAGGTCCTCCGGCGACGTTTCTAAAGAAAGTGATCCATAGTTACAGTAAATTGAATTGCTCTGGCCTGTAGCACCCGCAGATTTTCGTTTTAAAACTCATGCTTAATTTACTATAACTTCAAGCAAGCTTAGTGACGCAGCATGCCGAAAGAAAAGAAAACAACGATTTACACTAACCACTCGACTTAGTAAATTGGGCGAACAGCTCACACCAGACTGACAAACACGTTCTGCGGTGAACATGAGGAGAAAACGTGCGGTGCACTCAGCTGCATTCCAGCAAACCACGCAAAAATGCGGTGACCAATAATTACCCGTCACCGCGATCATTACACTGCAAATACACCACACCTTGCAGACGAAAACGTCCTAAATTCGCGCAAACGACAAAGCAAACAGCTTTGGTTTCGGACACAATTGTAAAAGATGTTCCCAAGACATATTTTATAAACCGTCCAGGCTGAGATCTTCCAAATTACATCTGAGCGTAACTGCAAACAGATCTGTTTCCGGATACTGGGCTCACAAACGCGTTCTCCGACTACATACGTAATCATAACAAGCGCAGTGGACCGTTCGTTGATTCGCAGCGCCGACCTGGTCAGCGCTTTGCCGTGCGCGCGGTTTCTGCATGGCTGCGCAAATTCCAAAGGAATTCAAATGTGGTCAGCAAAAGATCGCGTTTTTTCATCGCTCACTGTTGTATGTCTTTGCTGCGATCTGAGAACTGCTTAAATCGTGAGAATGTGTTCATCACAATTTTTTAAAAGGGCAAAATTATGTTTTGTGACATTTTGTCCTGTGAAGAAACGTGCGGTTAAATTTAGCAAGTGCCGTTTTTCTAAATTTTAATCAGATTGCTCTCAAAAATTGTGCCTGTGTTTTAAGCTTAGAGGAAACAGAGTGAACCCTTTTTTACTGTACGTTTTTCACAAAGTTAAATAGGGAGATCTCTACGATGCAAATATGCCATGAATCTTTCTAATAATGTTACCAATTTTTGTGATAATACTAGATTGACAATTAACCACAAATTGCCTTCTGTAATACAAGAAAGAAATGTCTTTGCTTATTGATGGTATCAATCTTCAAATCTCAGGAAAATCCATACAAAACTTCATAACTAGTTATCAAACAACAGTATACATAGAAAGTCATACAGAAGAACAACACAAACCTGGAAGGTTTAAGCGTACCCAAAAAGTAAGAAACCATATGCAGTAAAAAAAAATAACAGTAAAGGAACAACAGCAAAACAAGGGGGGAACGAGTACGACAAAAGAAAAGGCAAAAAGAAACGCCAGGCAATGTCAGCAAAAGAAACACAACGGGGTTGCTAGGTGCAGAGCCCCTTCATTTTTTTTGCTGACATTGCCTGCTTTGCCTAAGTAATTAATTGTGTTAAACCTTCCATGAATGCCATCATCTTGTAATTTGTGTACTTCATATTTTGATTTGAAATTTCACAGGGCCGTTAATTTATATATCTCATACACAACTCTATCAAAAAACACTTGAAAGGACATTTATCTAAACATCAAAACCCAATAAACACACATGCAGTAAAATAACGTTGAAATTATATACCTTTTCATCCTTCTCCTTTCGTCTTTTATTTCTAGACAAGCCAAATGAAAATAGTACAATACCAATCACAGCACCATTGGTACTTCAAACACTGCTGAAGAAATTGTTCCTTCGTGGTATGGATGATCTTCGTATTCCATGAGACTGGTCAGTTCTTAGGTAGTTGACAATCCACTTCCGTGGACAAACAATAAACATCACATGCCTTGCAGTGTGGTTTTAAACCTTCAAATATGCCAGCATCTGACATCTTTAAACTTAATTTGGCAAGCCGACGCAAGGCTTGCGTAAGCTCTCGACCTTTTTGAAAGTTTGTTTCACATATATCCTGGTGTACAGTACATATCAAGACTTTACTCAGCGGCAGCAATATACTTTAACGATGTCTCGGCTCGCGATAAACGAAGAAGCGAACACGTGACTCGCGTGCTGTCTCAACTGACGAAAAGAGGTCAGCGCGCTACGATCTGCGCGCACATACTCACATGTAGGGAATCAGTTCACACGCACGCACATGTCATCGGTGCGCCAGCCAACACGTTCACTTCAGTGAAATAACGCCGCCTGGTAATGCGAATGGTGTCCACTGTAGGTGACAACTGCCATATACTATAATATGCCAACATGCAGATGTAGAAAAGATGACGCAGCTAACTTCTATGGCCCGTCAAAGCCCAAGCGTTGCAAAAATATTTCATAGCTAAGGACTGTCCACAAAAGGTAATGTCGGCACTTATGTCAATTTTTAATGTATTCTTCGGGATGAAGTTTCAACAACAAAATCTGCGACATGTCCCAAAAACTTGAGAAATTTGGTAACCCGATATGTTGCAAATTTTCCGTGCATTACAAATCCTAAAAAAACAATGCATCAAGACGTGAACTTTAACTCTTTATGTTAATTAATCCTTCCACAAAATTTTTAAATGAACCAACTCGCAAGGAACTGTGACACTTTCCACAAACAAGCAAGCATTGATCTTTCGCCCTTGTGTGATTTCTACAAACATGCTGGAATCAGTACAAGGATCAGTTGAAAGGAAAACATATATGTCGATGTTAAATACATCTGCATGTTGGAATACGCGTTATTTGGTATGCACAATAAGAAGTAGGAAGTTCAATTTACCACTTAAGTCCCTCCTGTGCGTGTCGCTCGATACTGGCACATCTAACCAGAAACAAGCAAAAAAGCTTTTTATTAGCATTAACCTGTATGCAAGCAAGCATTGGTGTATCGCCCTTGCGTGTTTTCTATAATAATACTGCAGTCAGTACTAGGATCAATTCATAGGAAAGCACAAATAACCTTGCTAAAATATTTTTTAAGTTTTTCTTCAGGTTTGGTAGCATTACATGTTATTTTAACATTACATGTTATTTCAGGTTTGGTAGCATTACATGTAAATGCATAACAAAAAGCAGGAAATTTTAATAATGCACCTTTTAGGCCCGCCCTGTCCAAAGTCGCTCGATACAGACACATTTCATCAGAAACAAAAAAAAACTTATTTTTGATTGGCACTTATCCTAACCCACCGATTATACCCGAATGCCGGGGACTCCACCTCCTACCAGCACAGAGTCAACTATCAGGCAGGTCACCTCTTTCGACTATTGGCAGTCGGTGCATTGCCGAATCAAAGCCGAGGTTAGCCAGCCCCACTATATGTCCGCCCACCACTGGGCCGGTTCAGTGACGGAGATACTGTTGATCTGGGTAGGGGTGAGCGATGCAAGATCGTCAGGCGAATCACTGACTGGCGTCGACGGCCGATTATTTAAAATCCATTCCACTTCTACCATGAAAGTGTGCAGAGAATCCTCATCCAGAATTCGGTCATGCAACAAGAATCGCAGAATCTTCTTTGCTGATTTTACGAGAACTTCCCAAGCGCCACCGCTCGAGGGAGACAGAGGATTGAAGTTCCATTGCAATCCTTTGTGACATAGAGAATCATGAATCTTCTGCTGGTTCCAACGCATGATTCCGTTTCAGTTCACGTTCAGCGAGGACGAAGTTGGCGCCGCTGTCGCTGTAGATTTCTTTCACTGGACCGCGGCGATGGATGAATCTGAAGAATGCTTTTAAGAACGAGCTAGCCTCAAGGCTTCCAGTAATCTCAAGATGCACGACACGCGTTGCCATGCAAGTAAACAGGCATCCATATCGTTTAACACGATTTCTACCGACGTTGACTTGTAAAGTTTCCAAATAATCTACACCAGTGCATGTAAAGGGAGCGTTGTTTGCAGACACGCGACATTTTGGCAGAGGAGCTAGTAGCTGCTTGCATACTTTTAATTTCCAGAAACGACAGCTTGAACGCCCGAATGGCTGACAATTCCATGGTAGCGTCGCACAATTAAGTTAGTCACGTGGTGTCTAGGTGGTAGAATGAACGGGTGTTTTCCTTCCCCGGGCAAATCAGCGTGTTGCTAGCGCCCGCCAACGCGAATTACGCCGCACACCATGATCGGTCTCAGCTTACGCAGGGAGCTTGGTGAAGTCTTTCCTAGACTGGAACCAAACCTGCTTATGTTGAGAAAGATTTTTCAGTTTCCTTCATGATTTTTCAGTTTCCTTTAGTTGTCTTCGAACGCTTCTTTCTCGACAGGTTTCACTGCTTCTGCAGATGCTTGATCGATTTCTTTACACTAGATAAAATATTTGCGAGAAAGCTCTGGTTGATGTCTTGCTTTGTGCAAGAACTTCGCTTTGCAAAACGTTTTGAACCTCAGCCACCACGTGGTAACGTTTAGTAGCTTGGTCCACGAAGAAAAATACGTGGTCATATCACGAAGAAAGCACTTTGCCTCTTTAGCGACAACAGTGTTAGCATTTCTCTTTATATCCGGGTCACCATGGGCTACCGAAGACATGTTTCCAGGCATTTCAGGCCAGTGCCGGTTGTGTTACCACAAAAAATCTGGACCACTCAACCACATTTCGGTTTTATCACAATATAATGATGTTTCATCTCGAAAAGCAACGTCCGCGGGATTTCTCTTTGAAACCACGTAATCTCAACTGCGGTGGATCAGAGCTGTCATGTATCGCAGAGAGGCGATTTGCTACAGGATTGACTTTGCGCGCATATCCATTTTCTGACAACTCGTTGATCTTTTCTTTATAAGCTTCAAAATATGCATTGTGGGTCATGAACTTCCGCTTCAGGCAATTCAACCTTTTTTCAGCGTAAGAACGGTTGGTCGGAAGTTGCACATCTTCCTCTCTCCGCGGAAGTGCAGTTTGATAGTGTCTGTTTACTCTGGTTATGGACTTCCCTACTTTATCCAAAAAAGCTTTGTCATCCAACGACAATGCTGAGTCAGCACACGATTCATCGGCAAATTCTTGGTTAAATAACAGCTGTCCTTGTAAATCGCATTATTCATAACGAGGGAAACATGCCGAAGTTTCGCTTTCACCTTTGCAAGGCTTCAAATGCTCGTCCGGACCAAACAAAGCCCAACCCAGGCCAGTTTTCAAAGCGCTCGTAATCGGGTTTCGTTCACACCTTGTGCAGCAGGTATGGCGGCCCCAGTCAAGAGCTCCACTTGACCAGAAGATACTTCGGCAAATCGGTGACCTACCTGATGCTCAAACATTGACACATCTTCGTCCCGAGAAATGCTGTCTCCAAATTTGGGAAGGTCGTCAATCGCGAAAACATTTGAAACAGAAATTGCATTGGTTGCGTTGACACCGCGAACTGCAATCGTTGCAGAATAACCGTGTTGAGTTTGCATTCCATTCACCCCTGAGATGGTCTTTGTCATTGGTTGACCACGTACTTGCAGCTTTTGAAGGAGAGATTTGGTACAGAGCGAGATTTTTGAACCGCCATTCAACATACAGCAGGTATCGATGAACGATGACTTGTCGTTTCCATATATTCGGACAGGAACGACCATTAAGTGAACCCTGCAATACGTGCTCTGAGCTGACGCTGATGCAATAGGGTTTGATACAGTTTCATGAGCTGGTGACGTCGCACGCCTCTTGACTTGCGAAGCGGCGTCATGGTTGGTTTCCATGAAAGGACGCTCACGTTTTTCAGAAGTTTGCTTGCTGTCTTCTCCTGGTTCTTTTCATCGCTTGAGAAACTTTGTTCACACAAAGTAGCCTATGTGGTGAAAACCTGAAGTAGCATTTCAAACGCCACTTTCAAAATTCGCTTATACACCTTCAATACAAATCCAAAACTCATCAAGTCGAACATCGCTGATTTTCAATCTCAAAGTTGGGTCATTTCGTAGTTCAAGAATTTTTTGTTCAAGTGTTCAAATATGTCGGTCATATGTGCAAGTTTAGCAATCAAACGATCATGTTCAAGGTGTTTATACAGATGATGGTTGTTCTGACGTAATACGAACTGACTTATTTCATGACAGAGCTCGAAGAGTCGTGCGAGAACTTTGCCACGTGAAACGCAACGCACAGACTTTTGAAACAGCTGTGATTGATGTTCTGATCCCATTTCTTCGTATAGCAACGAAAAAGTTCGCAAATTCAATGCACTTGGTTCAACAAAGTTGACAACGTGGATACAGCCGTTTATCGTTTCTGTAAATTCATTTGGTAAAACTTTGATCACCAGGGCTTCCCTCAGGCCCGTAGCCTCGCAAATTTTGTTGTGCCCAGAAAAATTTGACTTAAACATACAGTAAAAGCAAGACTTTCACCGTAAAATGTACGTTCCCTCAAACTTTCAAACCTGGCTACGGGACTGGCTTCCCCATGTAAACGGCAATGAGTAATTTGAATGGCTGCATTTTGACATTTCACTATCGCAGTAAAGCGTCTACCTTCGGCCACCATTATTGCTTCACGCCAGGCTTACCAGGTGGTTGTGAAAACTGCAATTCGCACATCACAAAAACCACATTAATGCACAGTGGAAGTCCAGATAGAGCAGTGCTTTTCAACAGACGTTCCGCAAAACATTTAGTGGTGTTCAGTGAGTTTTAAGCGTTTCGTGGGGGTTTCTCGTTTTTTAGAGAAAAAAATTTTTTGCTTCAGGATGTAGATGCGTCATTGTGAAAAATTTTAGATCACTGTGTCGCATTCAGACTCCAAGGAGACAGTGGCTTAGCGAGGCTAAGTGCCGCCCGGGGCCGACCATAAAAGTACCGCCCTTTCCACCCCTCAAATTTGCTTACAAAAATTTAAAATGAAAGAAGATCATATTCGCCTCTCAAAAGATCTTGAATCAAACACTGGCAGGCAGAAATAGGTTCCGTTTTCCATTCTCGATAATGGGTCTTGCTTTTTCTGCTTGTTCGCCGCGTTTGTCATCATTTACTCTTGCTATTGTTTCTTACATCGCCCCAGGTAGGCATGTGTTCATCCAATCCCAACCAAACGAACTTGAACGTTACACTGAGCACACAAATGCGGAGGGCAAACGGGGAACCAGCCAAAAATCGGGGACACGCCCCCACCCAGGCCATCCCTTGTAATGGTAACTGAATGTTAACCACCCTGTATCAACGTGGGCCTTAATCTATATTTGTTAACATTTATACCCTGTTGGGGGTACAAAGTGTTATTATTCTCATGATGTGCCACGCACCAGGAGAATAACAAGTCTAGACATGAAATAGGTTTATGCATGCGTATTTCACCCAGTTAAAATACAATGAGCAT
>Ga0210059_1010220_pt1 | contig 14522 bp, 6 predicted proteins | sample Ectturendosymbi2_FD_188042 | JGI IMG/M metagenome (GOLD analysis project Ga0210059, IMG submission 188042) | Ecteinascidia turbinata endosymbiont from Florida, USA - Sample 2 (SPAdes) (version 2) | ecosystem: Host-associated > Tunicates > Ascidians > Unclassified | place: Key West, Florida...
TGCAGAAAATCTAACAACTTATGCTTACTTGCTTTGATGCAGTCAGATTGTTTGTACTCGTCACTATTCTTTGAACACTATAATCGCATTTTACTCTGTGATTGAGTGATCGAACTTTGCAGTGTCCATTTGATCGATGGCGTGTCAAGCCACAACGCTTTCGCATTTTACCTAGACTAGACCAAGTTAGGAATTAGCGCACTACTCCGCAGTAGTGCTGCAACAAGTGGTACGTGTTAGCTAACAATAGTGTTAAGGATGTGTCTGTAACCCTATGGTTCTGTCTTCAATGCAGTTGCAAAAAGTGTCTGTAACCCTGTGATTCCGCTGGCTTCAATGCCTTGTACTACGTTCTGTATTGTCTGTTTTTATCAACCTGCGTTGTGCAGAGTGTGTGTTCATACTATGGACTTCGTGTCTGCTCATAAACAAATAAATTAAATTCATGTATGAAATATGAAAATAATCCAGCCTGGCACAACAGATCCTCGCATGAAGTTCTGCTCATACTACGCAATTCACCATGTCCATCATGTTGTGTGGTAAGCGCAAATCAAAACATTTCTGTCAAATACAGTGTGGAAATTCTCAGCCATTATCAAGCACGGTCATTAGAAAAATCTACATTTCTGTTATAGCAGGCAATCTAAATACAGTGACTCTAACAAACATTGTTTCTTTGCGCTGTTTCACTTTTTGAGCGGTTTCTTCTGTTGCTGGATTTCATTTCCACTTTTGTGCATTTGACTTAACCAATAGTTTCACATTCACCATTGGTAGGAGACAGACATTCTGTAAACTCCTTGTGTCCCTTCATATTCCTTTGTTATGGGTGAATTTTGACTTTGGTCTATTCGTGCAGCAACTGATTCGGCATGCAGTTGTTACAAAGTGAAAAATATATACATGGGTGAGTTCAGCCTAATTTCTGATATACGCTTGCAATGCGCTTGAAGGACAGTTTTGCGAAAATTTCGTAACTGTATCATGTTTTGGCATAATGGAGGGTAATTTGCAATTGCACCTTCCAAGATCATCTGCATAAAACTGTTTTCAGTGCTGCACGGTGTGCAGGTGGTGAGCGGTTGAGCTTTATCTGGTTAAACATCAGCGCAGGCTAGTACTATAACCTTTTCGCAAATGCGTCAACAGGCGGATTGTCGTTTGTGCGGGACTCACTTGATAGCAGCGCATGCGGTTTCTTTGGCTTGGGGCTTTTTAGATCAAAATCTTTATTGGATCGATGCGCACATGGGGTTTAGGCGGTCGATATCGTATCGGTATCAGCCAAGAAGCGCGAGATATTAATTGTCTTTCGCGGCTCAGGCAACTGAGCCCCGTACACAAAGAGTGACTGTGCCGCTTGACGCGCATTTGTGGTCGTTTTGCTGAGGCGCAAGCGCGAAATGTTATCGATGAATGCCTGATAGCTGGCGAACGCGCAAGCGATGCAAGTAGTTAATCAAGGTGTAGCACGCGACGGGGCACGCACTGTTGAATTCACCCATTACAATGCGTGAAAAGCAAAGCGCTTTACTTTGTCGATGCGCGCTCTGGTGTATTACTGTTGCCTGTTGGGAAAAATGCGGGCTGTTATTTAGATATTTTAATGATGTGACACATAGCTCTTTTCACCTGGTACTTTGGTTCGATCCAAGAGCAAGTTGCTTGCTGGTTGCAAGCTGGTGAGGGCTCGCTGCAAAAAGCAGATGGATTTTGCTAATGCTTGAAATTTTTACTACCACCTTTGTGAACAGCATTGTATAACAAAAGAAATGATTGGCTGGTGATCTTACTAAGGCCGAGTAGAAGCAGATAATGACGTAAACTGCACTTGTCGATGTGGGTCTGTTAGGCTGATACTATAAGATTAAAGCATGATGCTTATATTTAGTTGTAATTTTGTTGCTGGAAAAATGCTTTGACATATTTAAAATAAACTTGAGTTTTTCTATTTTTTATTAATGTGCGTTATACAACTGCAATAAGATACCATGTTTTGTTTTTGCAGAACAGATTTTGTAAAATTTGCTTTTCACTTAACATCCAAACTATTCTTTAAAAAAATTTGTTATTGTTCCTGTTTCTCCACCCCCTGCGCTCTTCATTTCTTTTCTCTTTGGTGCGTATTCGATCTGGCTTATAAAACCATCTTTTAATCATATAAATCTGCTTTTATTTTGCTCTAAGTTAGAGCGTTAGAGCCTCTAACGTGTAACTGCAATCGCGCTGCAATTCTGTGCACCCTTGAGAAGCAACTCTGTTCATATTGCTGAATTTTTTTACTTAAAAAATAGAGTATTTTGCCTGATGGTAAAACTGCCCGAACACACATAGAGTTTAACACGATAGATTAAAACTTTTATTTTGCCTACACTTCTGTACAAAATACGTAGACCAACTCACGCAAGTCTTGATAGTCCCAAAAATCTTACCTTATTCACTGTTAGCATTGCTTGAACCTACAAGACAAGCTGACTTATCAGTCAACCGTTACTTTGGACATCATCGCAACATTAAATTTTCACCCCCCTCAAAAAACTGCAAGCGAAACCATCTCGCAGCAGAGGGACGCGCCAACCCTAATATTTTTCCTTGCAAAGACTGTTTTAAGAAACAAACTCAATTTGACGTCAGACAAACTGCTACCACTAAATTTGTCTTGAAAACAATGGACAGTCCAGCATATTCATACTTGATGGTAACGCCACATTGTATACCTCGTCTGCGTTGGGAAACGTTGTCGGTACAGATTGCCAATATCACCGGTCGTAGTGTAGTGTTGACAAAATATCTGGGCTGTCATTTGTTGGAATGTCTGTGACTTTATATACGTGGCCTAAAAAATAATGAGTCAATCTTGTGAGCGTCTGGCAGTCGCATTACACTGAGCTTATGTCAGCGAAATATATCGGTTATTTTGATGACCCGATGTGGCAAAATATAGACGGGCCCTTCCGGAAACTGCCGCGAAATCACGCAAGTAGTGAGTTTTTTGCTGCTCCCAGTGATTGCGGAACATATTAAGGAATGAAAAATGTCTTTTCGTCGGTTATTGAAATTTAAACTCTTACTCTCCTGAACAACCTCCACTTTGAAATGTTTATGATCAAACTCTCAAATATGTCGGTCGAAGAAATTCAGAGATTTTAAAACAAGATCCTCCCTGTGGGGATTCGACATAATATATTCAGCTAATTTTTAACTCATCACTTTTCAAAGTGTAGTATCCTACGCTCACCTCGACAATGTGTAACTAAGCTTTATAGATTCTGCCTAACATAAAACGGAACGCTGAAAGTGCTGGCTATGGCAAAAACATGTTTGCAGACTTATGGGTGTCGGAAAGATTTTTCCAGGGGGGGCCAAAAGTGGTGAAATTTCATTTTACCCACTCGGAACTGAAAAAAATAACCTTTTTTGATGAAAATTTGATAGAAAAATTTCAAATTTCAAAATAGGTCCCCGCTGCCCACCCTTCCGACGCCCATGTGCAGACCTGCTGTACGCCTGACTTACATCTGTGTAGAAAAAGCACGATGCACTAAAACTGCGCATTAGGGATATAATGTTCAATTGCTAGGACGGAACAGAGGCAATACAACACAGAGCTCTCTTCTGAAACAAGCTAAAAATATCTTGATAGCGAAACTTTCCTGTTTAATTGTTGTTTGGTATAATCTTAGTCCACTCTGGCACACTTTGCTATCAACAAAGTTTTTAAGATGATTCAGTGCTAGAAAACGTATGATACTATTACATATGATGCTATCAAAAGTTTCATCTTGCCTTTAATTTTCTGCTAAATCCATTGGTTGCTTGGAAACTGATCGGATACAAGTTCATACACATTTGCAAAAATTTTCTTGTACAGGCTACACTGTTGCACGCGGAATGTTTGCGGTTTGTTTCGATCCTCATTTGATCCTAAAATTTGCGTTTCTTTAAATTAAAATAACAGTTAAGCTGCTCACAAAACAATGTTCCGTCTTATTTATTTGCTAAATTCCACATCTAATCACTTTTTGTGATTCTTTCAGGGTGCCGAGGTCAAACTTGAATAGTCAGTGCGGGTGTTTCAACTCACTGCATATGACAACTCTAGCAAAGCTCTGCAAGAAAAGTGGCGCACGCGGGACTGAAAGGGTTAGAAATTCACTGTAGAATTATGCACCACTGCTTGGGACACACAAGCTTTCTGCCATTATTTGCTTACCCTCAACGGAGGGTTTGGTATTTGCGCTACCTGTTCATGCACATCACAATAAAGCTTGCAAAGGTTTGCGCCGTCGTTATCAAATTTAAACTCGCCTAAACTCTGCTTTTTATTTGGAGATCGTTTTGTGTTGGCTTTTATTGATGGACGTGCAAAACAAATCCTGCAAATAATACCTATCCGCTTCGATAAAAATCCAATTGGTTTGCCTCCATTAATTGCATAGACTTAGGCTGTCTCGAAATTTTTTTGTCAGCATCATGTTTTTTTTTTTATTCCGAAAAAAAGCTGCTGCATAGATGACTGGAACTTCCGTTTCAAACACAAACAGCGGCGCAAATTTTTTTCATGTTTTGTTTCTCCCTGTTTGCTGGTTCTGCAGTCATCATGCTCCCGCCTCCAACAAAAGTTAGGCGGCAGATATTTTAAGTCTGTTGTGAAAGTGGCTTCGGTAGTAATGGAACGTAAGATGATGGTGCTGTACGCAATCAGTGTACCTCACTCCTAATGCATTTTAATCAAATGCTGTCGAACAGTCGTCGATGCTATAAACTTGACAGTGTATTGCAGTAGGTAAAAACGCCCTGCTTTGCAGCAAAGGAGCCCATGGATCCACGGACAGCGACCGACGGTAAACACATTGCTGAGCAGTGAAGCTTTTAAAAAAATCAAAAGGTATATAAAAGAATTTATGTAACAAAAAACAGCAAGAATAGTCACAGTTATTGCAAACGGTCAAGAATAGGTGACCAAAGCAAGCGTCAGATGACGGTGAGCTGTTCGTAGCGCTTGTTTTGAGGTCATACCATAAAAGCTTAGCTATTGCACATTTAAGGACGAGGCTGCAACCGTTTAAAAAATTTAACTCGACAGGGTAAGCGCGCGCGATTGCCTGCAACCCATCATGTGCAACCCGCTTTTATTGTGGCAGTGCCGCTTTGTCTCAGTGAAAGCGAAGCTCTTGCTTGGGGATATTGCCGGCGCTGTCATGCACCTTTTGTCACTGCGCAGGTTGCTGGGGCAGCGCACTGGAATCGTAAGTGGCATGACAGTAGCAGCGCGCCTGCGGTAAAGTTTCGAAGCAGACAAAGCGAACAGAGGTTCTGCTTGCTTTGTCGTCAGTTCCTGATCTAGGCGGGCGATATTTTCCTTCTCAGCTTCCAGTTCTGAAATAGCTTCCATTCTCTCCACAGTCTGCTGGTCGAATGACCCACTGTTTGACGCACCCACGGTGGACTCCAGTTTCAAGAGCTGGCCCATGAAGTTGAAGTTGGGAGAAATGACGCTTCGACGGTTTTTGACGTAGCGAAAGGCCGCATTGAGAGAAATGTGGTAGCATGTCATAAGGTAAGCGAGACACAACGTTGCTGATCTGCTGACTCCGGCATGGCAGTGCACAAACGTTTTCCCGCCGCGATTTTTCTCGTTGTCTGCACAGCAAAGAGGAAACAATTAATTATAAACGTTGTGCTGCCGGCACCACACTTACACGCAAAACACGAGTTCAACATATCACCAATAACACTAGAGAGGCTGCGCTAAGTCTATTCATGATACCTGCTGTTACACAGTTGCATATGTGAGGGAGAGGTCAGGAGCGGCACAATAAAAAACAAGACCATATAGTCGACAGTTTTATTTCTTGGAGAAATCGCGCTAGGAGTGCCTTATCGTAGCTTTCGTGCGACACGCGGCATACGCACAGCTCATCTGAGAAGAGTTTTTACAGCAGTTTCCCACCTATTCGTAAACACGCTTTGTCACAACACAACAAAGTCGCGCGCAGCGCGGGGTTTGTTTGAAAACATTCGCCAGCAAACCACGTTAATGTTTTGATCGCTTAAAGCTCACTGGCGAAAGCTTCTAGGTTTGCCGCTATCGGTTGACGCACGAGTTGGCGCGACCTCGACTGCTTTGCCCTTTTATGGCACGCAGAACATCAATGCGGTTTCGCAAAAGCATTATGTTCTGTGTGGGGGCTGGGAGGTATTTTGCTGGTGCCTTTTAACGTTAACGGACGCAAGTATTACTATAGCAAAGTGTGTTCGAGTTTTTGTCATTGTTCTTTTTTCACTGCAAGATGATTGATGTCTGCTACACAGGCTCTAGATTAAAGCAGGGTGATCTTAAATACTATAAAATATCGTTTCAAATTCCAACATCCAACTAGCTCGTCGTTGCAACTTGCAAGCAAGCATTTTTTGGTGCAGCAGTCAAGAAACTAGCTCGCAAATTAGTACGCAGTGTACTAACAATTTTACAAGTAAAATGTCACCAGAAAACAACTTACGTTATTCATACAACATTTTGTTTCTTGGTTGCGACCTACGTGTTTGTTCAGCATTAGCGACGTTTTGGAAATCGGTGACATCGAAATATACAGTCAGCAGATTATGCCGGCGTATCATTACTTGAAAACGTGCTTGAAGTCTGAGTAAGTTAACATTCGCCCTGGTTGCGACCTCAGCAGCTAAGGAAACCTTTATTTAGATCTCATCGCGTAAGAGTGGTGCCGAGTGCAAATATTTGACGCACAGCCAGCAACTCACGAGGCTTAGTGGATTGGCCGCAAAGTCGTGCGTCGGCATATCTGTTACGTAACAAACGCGCAATTTTTTACTTGGGCAGAGGGCGATGGTTCTTCTTTTTTGTACATGATTCATACAAAAAGGAATAATCCAATATGAATAATAGCGACTAGCCATTTACCAAACACTGAATGCTTTAGCTCTAACATGCCGTAAATGGTTGTTGAAGCTTCACGCGACAACGCAAAATTTGCGTTTTTGTAATGTTGTTGTTTGAAATCGACCCAAAACATCTAATGTTTCATTGAGAAACTCAATCCACAATTTCTATTTATAATCAGAACAAAAGACGCGATTATTAAAATATTGCACACACCAGGCGAATACGTACTTATAAAAGCGATGACATCGTCGAACCAAGAGCTTATGTCAGCACTTCCGGTATCTTCAACAGGTATCCGCTTGTAACGAAACTCGGCTTCGAAGAGGTTTTCGCAAGAAGAGCTTGCATTGATTAGAGCAGTGATTCCTAGTGCTTTCAATTCTTCTTTTTGTGAAGCGTGGTGAGCAGAACCCAGAAACAGGTGGGGTAGGATTTCCACTGGGGAACCCTGAACGAGAATAGGTGGGACATAAGTAATGGCTATACTGTAGACGGTCCTAACGCCGCACAAACGTTTCAAACTTATGCCAACATGTGTTAGGTTGCTTTTCACATATTCACCCTCCAGAAGCGGTCTGCTTCAAGTGAGAGATGTTGTGTTTGCTTCACGCGACCACAAAGGACTATGATTCACGGCCAATTAATAAATCAGTTCGAAAAAACCCTGACATTCGTTTTTCACAATCACAGGCTTCTGAGTTTCAAGGTTAAGTAACTTTAGAGTCCGAAGAAATGAACAGTGAACTGGATCATACCTGGTCGTAGACAGGAGTTGGAGTGCAAGGCGTCGCTCTGTCCTGTTCGTATGTCGCTGGCTCTGATATGCACATTCGCATTGAGCCTTCACAGAGCTGAGGATTCTCAGTTTGAAACAATTGAAATCCACCTGCAGCAAGACGGAAATGTCAATAAAAAGGCCTATTTTAGTCGCTAATTTATTCCAGGTTCATCGTTAATTCTCATTTTTACAGAAAATAACGCAAAGACGCTTTCAGAATTAACGCAACTAATGGGTCACATGACAGCCATCACAGTATAAGGATCAGGTGACAAAGACTCACGAAATAATCTTAGTAGAAGTACCTATTTTATATAGCACAGTGGTACCTAGAGCAAGCTTCTATTTGTTAAAGCAGTTTACTCACCTTCTAAATAGAGAATGTTTACAGTATCCAAAGGAGCGTTTGCCTGCAGTGCTTTGATAGCAGATATCGCTGTCCTTTTCTGAGCTGCAGATTCGATGTCTTCACTGGTCAGGTCACCTTGCTCGTCATAAACAAGCACATCGGAAATTTTTCCATTCAAAAACTTCTCTCTTGTTTCGGAGTTGATGATGGTGCTCTCTAAACTAAACACACCTCGAGACCTTCGCTTCATAATGCTGTTGCTCCTCATAACGTTCACAGCATTTTTTATGTGTCCTTTGTTGTAAGTTAGAAATGATCGACAGTCAATTATTAGAACACTTTCACATTCACGATCTATAAGCTGGACCACGTTGCTCGCTGCTACGATACTCATTTTGCAGTGTGTGGTAGTGTGTTTACTACGAATAACTGGATCTGTTTGAGCTACGGGCTGCAATTACGATCTGCGAGAGAGGCTCTGCGATTTTAAACGTGGTTGCCTTTTTTCCATTCCTCTCGCTTTGTACAATGAGTCTTTCTCCAATTATGCGTCACAGTTTGATCACGTGGGGCGTATGTTTTCTGACCTGTTGCAGCATAACGTCACTTTCTCAAAATATGCCGGTGGGCGCCGTACTGCGCAATCACTTTTGGCTGGTACGTCAAAACAAACGCATTGATTTGTGCCCAAACAAATTTTATGGCTGCTGAGCAAGTGTAACGATTTGCATCTCACCACATCAGACCAGCACCAGTGCCACCGTCATGATCAAATAAAGCAGATGTAACAGAAATCTGAAGTAACGAACGTTGGTGGGATTAATCAAGCAATTTTTCTGTCGTTAAGTTGCCTTGGACCCACCCATTGGGTTCGACTTTGCTTGCTCATCGATCTGTTGCGCAAGGGTTGGTAACGGGCAAGCAATTGTCAAAGCCGGTGGTTGACATTTCATCGTTTATCCGCAACTGCTTTGCCAAAAACTGCCATTAGCATTCTGGTTGAAAAATCTATTTCGGGATTGCTTAGTGAGATTAAGCTTGTGATGTAATCACGCAAATCTCAATGAAGCTGTTCCCACAAGAGTTTATCTCCACAGTGGCTTTCCGTGAGTAACCGCCAATACATATACTTGCATTTAATTTTCGCGGAAGAGGGAGCTGGCCAGTTGTTTCCTACAATTTTCAACCAGTGCTCCGTAGAACATATGGCCAAACAATTTCGTTTCGACACCATTTATGACATTATTAAAGTGCGCTGATATTTTGGTTTTGACCTAAAAGAGACAAGCATATAAAATATGCTGGTGGTGAGGCTATAGATAACCACGTGGAGATTTCTATAATGCCGATTTTCTTGCTTTGTCACGCCAAGCGCGCAAATAGCTTACAATGATATACAAATGGCACTCACAAAGTGACGTGGGTGTCAGGTCGTAGCGCTAGTTTCGGAACCACCGTTGTTGGTAGGGCCGATGTCACAGCAGTGATCCAATTATAACTTGCGGAATTCGTGGAGGTGAGTGAGATGGTTAAGTTGGTTCTTTAAATGATGCTGCATGTATGCTATTCTTACTTTGTTATCTGCATATTTCGTTTTTAGATTATCTGCTGGTGGTTCCACAAATATCGAGGTTTTCTTGACCCACCCTCCAAATAACGTATTAGTTTATACGTAATTAGTACTTGCATGCTTTGGAAAACCTTCTACTGTTGGTCTTTAAAAAAACTGCATGAAAAATTGCACCTCTGTGTCCTGAACAACTTCAAAACGAAAGGGTGTGGCACTGATTTGAATGTCAAACTGACTTTATATCAAAAATGAAAGTCTTTAAACGTTTAGTAACGAGGGAATTACATTATTGATTTGTAAAATATAAGAAATTCATGTGGCTTTACCGTAATGAGTAAATGTTCGGACGTAGGTGCTTTCAACCAAGAAGACAGTAGAAATGTACTTTTTGGAAGATCTTTAGTTGGTTCGTGCGTTTTCACAAGACACTCCTAACAACGTATGTTGTTACGCAAAACACATTTGTTCACAACCTGTCCTTCCCGCAAGACTAAAACACGAAAATATCCCAATGGTGGAAAGATCCTCGCCTCTGAACGAAACCTTGCCCGTCACGTACTGCTGCGCCGCGAACATTCCTCGATTCAAAAGAGAAACGTCCTTTTGCGTGTGCGGCTAAAGAAGTTCGTGTTGTACCTTTGCGAGAAATGGTCTTCTAACGTAGTGCAAGGGATTTTACCGCAAGGAGAAAATTTTTTAAAATTTAAAAACTTTTAAATGCTTTTAAGGAAACTTTTAAGGAAACCAATTGTTAGTGAACATTAGAATAAATGAAGACACAATGGCAAAATAACTGATAAAGTCAAGCAGAGAATGTCACTGTGTCACACAGGATTGGTGAAGGATCATGGTGGTCATTCAGGCAACCAACCCGACAAATGCGTCTTTTTGAAGTACTGCCTAAACTCTAGGACTCTAAAGCAGGGGTCTCAAATTGATCCGAGGGCCAAATGAAGATTATAAAGTAACCCGAGGGCCGCATTATGACGCTGACGCAACAATGGCGGTGCCTGAACCCTATACTAGAAACAGCGTTTACATCATGTTTCCTGCGAAAGGTATCATGGGTTATAGGCAAATCATTTCAAGCCGTACCTACGTTCTTTCAAAAGGAAGTTGTTCACTCGCTAGCCGTACACTTTCAAACACCGCTGACTAAACTAAATAACGTAGGCTATACGTTAATTATTTGAAAATTTCCAAAAAGCGTCGTGGACCACAAAAAACGCCGCCTCGGGTCACATTCGGCCCGCGTGTTTGAGACCCCTGAGCTATAGCAGAAATGAGCAAAGTTTTACACAAGACAAACATTTACTGGTTGCTTTGTCACAAAGGACTGGTGAAAGACTATGAGGACATGCAGCCTACCAACCCTGCAATACAACTTCCAGTACTATCATTAGTCATGCGAAAAGAAAAGACAATTGACAAAAAACAAAGACAAAAATGATAATTACAGATGAGTGCATGCCTATACACATAGTTATCATGATGAGATATTTAATTTCACAGGTGTGGAGAGAACAAAACACTGAAGTTAATGTACATTTGTTTGACAATGCAAATGACAATCGATACAAAAACAAATTATAAAAAATATCAAATGACAGGTAGATGAAGAAGACTAAACCCACTAGAAAGGGAAACTTTACAGTGTCTGTTAAGTATAAAATACATAGAAAAACATAATGGAAAAAATCACATGGTGCAAATCACAAAGCAGGGGCGGATCCAGGGGGGGGGGCGATTGGGGCGATCACTCCCCTAAAACCTACGAAAGTAACTTTATTCACTATAATTTTGTACAATTCAGAAAACAACATTCGCGATACAAGGCCATTCTGTCGTGCATTGCCTTGTCACTGCAGTGTTGTGAAATATACTTCATCTTTTTCACAGTAGCAAAGCTGGTATGAGACTTGACTACCAAATACTACTGAAATCGCCCCCCTAACTTTACTGGCTGGATCCGCCCTTGTCACAAAGAATGAACAACACAACATGAGTTAAACTAATTCCATTTTTTAATTTGCACCAACAAGCCCAGAGAGCAGGTAGATTTTGTACAGATGTATGAAGTCAAAGTGAGATCGAAAGTTGATACGGTCAGGTGTTTCTGACCATACCTTGGGTCCAATGCATTTGAGGGAGCATTGCCCTTGAGACGGGTTTACCCTGGGTAAGAAGAAATTTTTTAAAGTTGCAAGTCTGGTGGGGTAATTTTGAACTGTCTGAATAGATTCAAAATAAAATGTGATGAAATAGATTGTTTTCATAAGACTGCATAAACTTACCAGCATACATGGTTAAAATGTGATGAAATAGATTGTTTTCATAAGACTGCATAAACTTACCAGCATACATTTTAAATATATTGTTCATTGTTAGAATGTGATTTTGAATTGCATTTCATCCAACGTGGATTTGTCAGATGTGTTCAGAAACTTAACAGCTATATTTTGTAAATTCACAAGAGGTTGAATAGCAGTTTTTGAAGCCCGCCCCAGCTCAAGAGAGCGTAGTTTAAATAAGGGTGCATCAATGCATTATACACAGTTTTTAATAAAGGTTGGATGGTATAATGTCTAAATTTGCATGAAATTCCACATGATTTGGAGAGTTGTGTGGTTAACTTAACAATACGTGGTTTCCAGCTAAGCTTGTTGTCAACTATGATGCCTAGGGCATTTATGTCATTTTTTTCACAAATTTAATAGCTGTTAATAGAGATATTAAATGTAGCAATGTCATGTTTAAGTCTGTTTAATATAATATAATTGGTTTTGTTGTAATTACCGTATTTATTCGATTGTTAGCTGCCCTTGATTGTAAGCAGAACGAAATGGTGTTAAAAAATTAATGTTAGCGCCCCTTGATTGTAAGTCGCACTTGAACATGGGTTACCTAAACCTCGCACTTGAACATGGGTTACCTAAGCCTCGCACTTGAACATGGGTTACCTAAACCTCTGAGATAGTTTCGCGTACTGGCACGTTTCGCGTTTTGGGAACCCTGATAATGATGCTGACACCCAGTAGTGTGTTTAAGGGGAGGCGAGCGAGGCACTTGCCTCGGGCCCCCCCTTTTTGGGCCCCCCCTTGAGGTATTACGCACATAAATTTTCCTTATTTTTGGTGAAAGACGTATTATTCACTCACGTAATGTGCTGCAAAGCAAATTATAAGCAAGTATTTTGCTTTCAAAGGCCCCCCCTACAGAAATTGTCATGTGCAGGTACTTTGCTTTCAAAGGGGCCCCAACAGCAACTGAAATATGTATGTACTCTGCTGTTAAACTTCATAGAAGGGGCCCCTAAAAGAAACTGTAGTGTGTAAGTACTCTACTTTCAAAGGGGCCCCCAACAGCAAGTGTAATGTGTAAATACCTTGTTTTCACAGGGGCTCCAAATAGCAATTGCAAGTGTAAATACCTTGATTTCAAAATGACCCCCAACAGTAACTACGATGTAAAAATCCTTACTTTCAAAGAGGCCCCAACAGCAATTTTAATGTGTAAGTACTATGCTTTCAAAGGGGCCCCCAACAGCAATTTTGATGTGTAAGTACTATGCTTTCAAAGGGGCCCCAAACAGCAAATGTAAGTGTAAGTAGGCCTACTGTGCTTTCAAAGGGGCCTCCAACAGCAATTTTAATGTGTAAGTACTATGCTTTTAAAGGGGCACCGAACAGCAATTGTAATATGTAAGTAGGCCTGCTATGCTTTCAAAGGGGCCCCAAACAGCAATTGTAATGTGCAAGTACTGTGCTTTCAAAGGGGCCCCAAACTGCAATTGTAAGTGTAAGTACCATGCTTTCAAACGGCCCCCCAGCAGTAACTGTGACGTAAAATTCCCTGCTTTAAAAGAGGCTGCCAACAGCAACTTTAATGTGTAAGTACTATCCTTTCAAAGCAACCCCACCACCATCTCCAATGTGCAAATCAAGAAAAGCTTCAAACCAACTTCTACAGGCCTACCTAAAAAATTGTGGTTTAAAATTTCTTCCAAAAAGTTTTGAAAAGACCCTATCAAATAAGAGCAAATATTTATACCAAAAGATAACGTTTTGTGCAATATGAAAATTTTTTATACCAAATGATGTTTTTAGAGATTGGAGTGTTTAATTTTTTGAACATGCCACAGTTTAACAGGAAATATCCAAGTGGAGCAGAAAAAAACAAGGAAAAAGTAAGAAAGCATAAAGGCTGATGAAAAATGTAAAGGTCTCCTGGACAGATTTGTTGTTGTAGCGGTACTGGTGAGCCTACAGAGGAGAGTGCAGGTCAAGCACCCAAGTTGTTAACAGTAGCTATATCTGTCTAGTGCATAATCAGATGTGCCATACACAAAACTCAAGTTTTGTAAAAATGAGGTTGATAAATACATGCTTTAGAATATTCATATTCTTATCAAGTGATTTCTTTTTTATGTCTCTGAAATGAAAAGGTTAGACAAATTTCTCATTTCTTGTGATGTTGTACCTCAGTAAATATTTGCATCAGAAAATAAGACAACATGCAATTGTTATAGCAGTGACCATGCTACATCTTTTAATTTATAGAATATTATCTTTTCAGTTTACAAAGTAATTTTGTATTATTGCTGTTGTGCAGCAAAGACTGCTAGTAAGCAAAGCTGCATTCATGCTTCTTATCAAGCAGCAGAAATGGCATTTTTTGAGTATTATGAGTAGGGCAAGTTTTTGTTGCAGTAAAAAAGTGAGAAAGTTGCATTTATTTTCAACGAAAGTTGCATTTATGCGCAGTAAGCTGCATTTACGCGCACATTTGACTGCGAAGGACTTGACACAACCTATTTTCGTTTGCGCGGACTTGGCCTAAAGCCAAGATTTTCCGCACTTCCACTTCAATTGAGCCCGGGCACTGTCGTACTTGACTGGGTTTGTAAAACTTCTAGCTT
>Ga0210059_1010221_pt1 | contig 14521 bp, 7 predicted proteins | sample Ectturendosymbi2_FD_188042 | JGI IMG/M metagenome (GOLD analysis project Ga0210059, IMG submission 188042) | Ecteinascidia turbinata endosymbiont from Florida, USA - Sample 2 (SPAdes) (version 2) | ecosystem: Host-associated > Tunicates > Ascidians > Unclassified | place: Key West, Florida...
CAAAATGTTTACAGGGACTCCCTTAATGCTTATTTCTAAAACAAAATATTTCGATGTTATGGCACATTGTGAGGGCGAATGGCCTTAACCACAAAATATCATAATCTTTAATTCTTTTTTTGTTCAATTCCAATTGCTGACACAATTTCGGCAGAACTGTCGCAAGAAAGTCTTCAACTGGAGGGCTTTGTATTTGTGGAAGGGGGCTACACATTCTGATAATGAACACTCAATTCACAACACAGCAAGCACTTGCAAATTTTGAGAATTAAATATAAAATTATCCAATGCACTCCCGTTTCGATTTTTAGTGCAGTGGTTCTTAACCTGTGGTAAATTTACCCATGGGAGTAAATTTCATCTTCCAAGGGCGTAAATTTACTGGACCATAAATAGCAGCCAATGAAATTTTTTATAAATCATCTTAAACTGTAAGAGTTTGTTGCATTCGTATTTTCAATAAATTAGCACCACTGAGTGTATCGGGGGTAAATCTACTATTATTGTTCGATAAAAGGGTATTATATGTAAAAAAGGTTAAAAACTATTAGTTTAATGCAAATTGATAAACTTTGTCATAAGCTTGAATGAATTTTGCTTGAAACGCATGAGCACCGTGTTTTCTTCTGGCCGAAATACTCATGCTCATAAACTTTCTGATGTCTAGACTTTTCAATCTCCTGGTACATGGGCACATTTTTAGATTAATAACATTTTACACAGTTTCTCATACAAGAATTTGGGGTGATGTAAAAAAAAGACATAACAAGTGGAGAAAGGGGAAAACAATTAACCGGACTCTGAAAATCACTATGGGGGCGTCGAAACACTGAGGGGGCGCCGAATGGCTGCGGGGGATTTGGAAAAGTCCCAACAATGTCACAAGTACTTTCTCCAATACAGTATACATTTGCTTCCGAAAGACCTCGGGTTCGGTACGAACACGGGGGTGCCAAAATTGCTTCTTGCCTCAGGCGCCATAAAAGCTCGTTACGCCCATGATTGAAGTTTTGTTCGAGGCACTAAAACAACAGAAATCCTGCCGATATGACGGAACTGATTTTCGATCCCATTTTGACAGAGTGGATGCCCCATGCGCTGTTTTCATACCTTATACATGAAAAATTTCACAAAATCTTAATAATCTAAACATGTATCATGTATCACGAGATTAACAAGTTCAGACATCAGAAAGGCTAAAGCATATAAGCATTTCGGAAAGTAAAAAACAGATAAGAACAGTTTCGAAGGAACATTTCGAAGGAACATCACTTGAAGTAATAGAAAATTCATCAACTTCCAATATTAAAACAAAAGTTGAACGAGACGCACGACTTTCACTAACCACAGGTTCCTATTTAAGAAAAACCCGTTTTCATTTTTTACGTGATTTCAGGAATCTGCCATACATGAACATTTGAAACACAAAAACTTCAAAATGTTTCGCCAGCAATTCCGGAAACTCATCAGAAATATGTTTCCATTTCATTCCTCTTCCGGTTCCATTCGATTTTAACAAACTGACTGATGTTTCGCACACTGACCACAGACTGTTGTCATCCTGTTGGCATTCCAAGTTCCGGTGCCTTTTTTCATGGGATTTTCGGATTCTACAACACTTGCAGATATGAAATGACACAAAAATTATTGGCCGATGATTCCGGAAAGTTATAAATATGAATGCAGCATTTCATTGATTTTTATCGCATCTTCAGATTTTCTAGTTTGAGTGACGTCTCGCCCATTGGCCTTGGAATACTGTCATTCTGCAAGCATTCTAACCTCCGGTGCCTTTTTTTGATGCCATTTTGGCAATCTGCGACACGTGTAGATGTGAAACAACACAAAAAATGTTGGCCAATTATTCCAGAAAAATATAAAAATAAGTATAGCATTTCGTTGATTTTGACCGTTTTTGAAGTTTTTCTTGTTTGAGTGACGTTTCGCCGACTGACCTTGGAATGTTGTCATTCTGCTGGGATTCCGATTTTCGGTGCCCTATTTTGATTTGATTTTCGGAATCTGCGACACTTGCGGATGTGATATAGCATGAACAATTCTTTCAGGCTCATCGTTGGTATTTGCGTTTTTTCGAGAGAAACACTACGTGTTGTTTTCGGTGTTGCGTATTCTGCCAGAATGATGATGGTAATTTTTCAAGCAGTTAATAAAATAAATCATATTCAGATATGCTGTCTGATCTGTAGTGTCTAAAGTTTTGGTATGAATTTGATAAGTTTTGTTCATAATAATAGTTACAATTGGTAGTTGAAAAATGGCAAATTTATGGCAATAAAAATTATTGCTGAAAAAAATTGGCAATTTTTTTTTAAAACAGTTATTTTTGGCAATATTTTCCTAATTTGGCACCATCTGGCAACCCTGGCTGCACATGGTATTACACTTGTGATAGTAGTAGTTGCATAACATTGTTTTATTGTTACATCACAAAGTGTTCATAAGCTACCACAAAAACCTTGGTCATGATGGTTATTATAGTCTGTTGGCAGATGGTTTATTTTAAAAAACTTTCTTTGTAGTAAGAATATTTTGACGAAAATAGTAAGCTATCAACAGCCTACTTGTCTTTGTGTCAGGATAGCATTCGTCGTTGGAACCATTTTGCTTTCATGTGAATTGTTTTCACTTTGGTTTGGTGCAGCTGTTTTTGTTCATGCGGGGCTGCTGCGGGCACAATTGTGTGTGGGAAATGGTGTTTCATTTTACATGTGTAGAGTCAGAGTGTAGTTCTGTGGAATTTGCACGTTTAGCACAGAATATTCAACATAGCAGTGCAAGTGTGCGATTGCATCTAGTGGTGCTTAGGTGTCTCTAGTTAATAAAAACACTTGGTCATATTTAACCATATTTAGTCCCGTCGCCACGGGGGTGCTTTGGATGGCTTAGCCCCCAAAACCAAGCCCCAAGACCCCTTAATTGAAATATGAAACACTGTAAATCAGTGGAGCTTTTGTCAATTTTTAGAATGTCCAGCAACCCTGCACAAACGCAAAGCCCCTTATTGATGACTTTCTGGAGACGGTTCTGACGATATTCACAAGCCTGTGTTAGGTTTAATAGGGTTAATCATAGCAAATCAATCTTCATTACAATGGAACGCTACCATGCAAGAGAGATGTTTATGTTAGCCCCCCTACTTTTTTTCTTGGCCCCACAGTGCCCCTCCACTTTTTTCATTCTAGAATTGCCACTGTCTCCTATATTGTATGTTTAACATACAATAGAACATAACATAATGTTAATGACAGTTACACATGCCTCCCTGCGTTTTTCAGTTTTTTTTTCTGCCAGTCTTTTGTTGACTGTTGCATTCTGGTGCCATCCCTCGGCTTGTGAAGACAAGTGGGTTGAACAAAGACTTCTCTATGTCAATCACTCTTTGGTTGTACTTATCATTCTTTTCTTTTTCATGTTGTTGGTAGATCTCTGCCAGGGACTTCCCATAAAAGGACTGTGAGTGTGATGTAGAATGTGCAATCCTTATGTCAAAGACAGTTTTCTCACACTCGCAGATAGTACTCCACAGTCCTCTCGCAAAGTTATCCAACCTTGCGTTGTCAGTAGTGTTGACTTTTCTTTCATAGTGGTTTGGTCCAGTTCATGTACGCTTTGACCTTCCTTTGCCATTGTTGTTGACCTTTGGTGAAGAATTAAGTTGCAGCAAGCAAGTAAGTAGGCCGAAACGTTTTGGTGCAGGTTAGGTCTCACCAAAGGGTAAGTATTTTACTAGTTAGCACAGGGATAGAACTAATTGAATTCTAGGCATGCCTTGGCAAGCGCTTGGGGCTGAAAAATTAGTGAAAAAAATGAGAAACAACATTTGGTACTTACAATGAAGAAATCTTAATTCCAATACTTAACCAAAGTAAATGGCTCTGAATCATTTTTTGTCAAAAACCACACTGTATCATAAACTTTTGTTGTAGTAATTCCATTTAAAATGCATTGATTCCATTTCTCTGTCAGATTTGTTATTAGGAAGTGGCTACTATAAGTCTGCCAGCGGTTACATTGTTCTCAATAAAACAAAGGGCTGAGTTTGTTAGTCTAGCAGCATCATGTTGGTGGTCCAACAGACGTGTGTATGTCTGCTGTACGAATTATTTTTGGTTCGGCTCTTACCATGGCACCTTTCGTTTTGGTAGTAGTGGTTGCACTTTTTATGGGATTGCTTTTTCTTTATTTTTTCAAAATTTCCAAGCTTTTCTATTGACATTTATGGTTTAGGTTACAGTTTAAGGGGTAAGCTTTAGGGGTTAACTTTAGGGGTTAGCTTCAGGGTTTATGTTTATAGGTTAGGTTTAGGTTTTAGTACATTTCTGTCAAGCATAGTGTAGTCTACTTCATATATACTTGTTGTGCGTTATTATCAGGTTATAGGTGGCGGGCAAATAAGTATTCAAAAATAAAGGTCCACTGGCAGACCTATAGCCACTGCCTTTTTATTAATGCCTTGTAGTTAACTATGATATTTAAGTAATGTTTATTTGTGTTTATATGACTTCAATTAATATTTTTATCATGCTTTGCTAATGGGTCTATGTTTGTAAAGCGAATTTTGCTTTTGCTAACTGTTTTTTTACTCAACCAATTTTTTTCTTAACTTCAACAAGACAAGTTTACACAGTTTGCCGCAGTAGTGGAAGAGCACAAATATTCAACTAATTTATTTTCACTTGTGAGTTTTTTGATATATAGTTGTACAAATTTTGAAAGCTCTTACTATACTCACATTATTTTCTGAGCAATCTTACACACTATTATGTCTACTTTTTTTAGTTATGCTTTTCAACTTCGAACTGTCCTTTGTACATATAATTATCTTTATAGGGTATGTAATTTTGAACATCGCAATTTGACATCAAACTACTGTGGTTAGTATGTGGTAAAAAATCATGTAATTCCCTCTTTGACATATTCATTACTGGGTGGTTTTGCACAAAAATATGCAAGGTACTAGGTGGTTTTGTGATTTTTTCTTATTGTCAGTAAACTTGCTACCTGAAACACTTAGAACCAGTGGAAAATACCATTAGGTACATTAATTCCTTCATTGATACCTTCACTGCCAAGTGGATTTTCCCTTTAAAGGTATAATTTGCCCATATTGGCGAAGTCTTTGCAACACCATAACTCGTCAGGTGATTGAGCTAGAGATCTGTTCAAACCGTCAAAAGATATGGCAAGTCTAGTTTGCATTGAATAAATTTTTGAAAGTTTTAGGTTTCAGGTTTTTCGTGAGTGATATCATAACTGGGATAGGTTTAGGCCTTTGTGGCCGAGCCCTCATCAAGCCCTATGCCCCAATAGCTAGATGGAAATTTTTGATTCAAGTTTTCAGTAGAAACCAGGCTATGAGTCTCTGAGCCTTTGAATTTTGTTTAGCTTTCTAGCATTTCAATTTCAAAAGTTATGGCCAAATAAACTAAAGTTGGATAAAAATTCCCCAAAAAATTTTTGTCTAAATTTTGGTTATTTTGCAATAAATTTGGAACCAGAAACGCTAGCAAGCCAATCACAGGCTCAAAAGACACATATTTTAGCCTAGTTTCCAATACAAACTTTAGTCAAAAAATTCCCTCTAGCAGTTGAAGCCCAGGGTTAGGTAACCTGGGTCTAAATGGCCTTGAGCCACCCCACTTTTAACGTGACCCACAAAAACCTGAATTCCAAAACCTCACAATTTTTTTTAAATGTGAACTAGAAGACTTGCCGCATCTTCCGGGGGTTCAAACAGCTCTCTAGCTCAATCAGCTGGTGAGTTAAGGAGTTGCGAAATGGCGCAAAAATAGCAGCTCAAGGCGGGATTTTAAAGTACGAGTATCTCGTACACCGGCAGCAAATGTGTTAAACAAACAAGCAATCATATATAAATCTCTTGTAAACAACCTTATTCTTGCCCTACAACATAGGATATAGTAACACTAACACTAACACTCAACTCATGCTAATTCAGCCATTTTGGATAGATTCCCTAATTGCTAGGCTCTTTCAGAACATCTGAAAGCAGTGCAAAATGGCATTTGATGCATTACTTTATATCTTATGCAAGCATTAAGCAATCACTTAACACAAACAATTTTCTTGCTCTTCAAACTGCTTTCAACACTCTGAAACTTATTTGCAACAATTAAACGTCCTGCAAAAAGCTCTTTACCCTAACATTGCTGAGTTAGATAGGAGCTGCTTTCTAGTTCTCTGCTGTTTACAGCAAGCCAACAATTTTTAAGAAACTTTGTTTTTTTCTTTTCACAGCCTACATACATACATTTCTGAACTCACAAGAAAAAAATTAAGGCCAGTACCTAACATTATGATTTTCAACCAGATATGTGGATCTATGTAAGTTGGCACGTGGCAGCAACGTCATGAAATTTGTTGATCGATGTAGACTGGTATCAGAAGTGTTAAAAGTAAGACAGTGTCCTTTTTGCCATCAGAGGCAAAAGCACTGCTGGAGCTATTTTACTATTAGACAAACCCAATTGGTTAAATTAGTCATGTGACAAGGACAGTATGCTTAGATTAGCATATATGGTCATGATCTCTGTCATATGACCTAAAACCTAAACTCTAGGCACAAAAGCTAAAGCCACAATTTTTTTGAAAAAGTACATAAAAAGCGCTCCCATCAAAGGTGTAATCTCTGCTAGCAAAGCCTAAGCAAGTGGTGAGAGCCAAACCAATGATCACTTGCACAGCATACATAGACACTAACCACTTGACTGCATTCACTGTGCTGCTAGTGTCATGAACTCAACGTTATATCACAGAAAAAGCTAGATATAGTTCGAATGGCAAAATAGTCCTAGCAGACCTTTTGCCATTGTTGGCAAAATGGACATTACCAAAATGTAACTTTCTAGGTTTCACGATTTGTTGCGGTTCAGACTGAGAACTTTGCTAAGTGTGTTGTGCTAGCTTGAGATCAACATTCAGCAGTCTAGCGTTAATTTTCCACAGATATTTCCTGATTTTCTGCTAGTGTAGACACAGTTTGTATCGCCAGATTTCATTATGACTTCTGTCTTACGAAAGTTCTTGTCTCATCGCTCCAATGTTTTGAACTTCCACAATGCAATGAAGGTAAGAATGAGTTATTGTTCTATCTTCACTTATGAAGTGGTGCTTCATTGCTGAGGTAATGACAAAAACAGATCTCGATGATTTCAAAATGATTATCAAAAGACAAAAATGGTTTAAATGTTGATATCGCAATTAAGAGTTTCACTGTTTGTTGATTTAAAGTTTTGGAAGCAAACCCTGGTACAATCTTTGGAAACAGCCCACACCACAACTAATAGTGTAGTAGCTATATTTTTTTTCTTGGCTGTGGAAATTTGAAACATTGCACGCAAGATTTCTCAACTATAAAGGCATTGCTGCACACTTAGGGTGAAGAAGACAATTTGCACTAAGCTTTTATGTTGCCACAGACCATGAAATGAGTGTGATTTTATCAATGACAATGTTTTTTAACCTCAGTGTGGCAGGTTATTTATAGTTTTTTTCTTAGAAAATGAATTTACAAGAGCATAAAACATTCGTAAAAAGGTATTTGAAAGTATGCATATGTCATTCTGGTTCACTTTTATTTGTATACATCATTAATTGCATTACCACCCATTATTGTTTCAAGCACATGTTGCCTCAGAAATAGGTGCCAAATGTGTGATACTACTGCAGAAAATGCCAAAATCAGAACATGTGCCTGCTGAAAATATATGTTTATGATTATTTTTGTGATATGATATTTTCATTAACACCTAATATGAAATTGGTTGTGTAGTCTGTACGCTCATCTTTGTCTGAGATCACCCTGTTTGTACTGTAAACAGATATGTTTGGTATGCACTTTCATAATTCTAGTGTGTGAATGGTGAGGTTTAGTCAAGCAGAAAAATATGTCTGCAGTGGCAACAGCCGTATTTGTCTGAAACTTCAAAATTTCAGAGATGGTCTTGGCATTAATGCACTTGATACCAACACAGTGCAGTTGTGCATAACCAAAGTTTCTTGAATTAAACATTGTACTGTGCTTATTAGCTCAGTTTGTGTTAAGCATGGAAACAATGTTGCACGATTTAGTTTGGGTTAGAAAACTGGTCTCAATGAACATTATTATCAAAATTGTTTGCTGTAAAATTGCCTTGGTTTCATTTGTTCATGATAAAGTTGTCATGTCACACTTGTGCTTGCTTCCCAATAACCTGTAAAATCCTGACAGTTCAAGTTAACTTTGATTGACTGACAAAAGGTTTTGGCTTAAAATAAGCCACTCTCTTAGCATGTTTCTTTGCTGCTATTTTTTGTATTTAATTGTAAGAAATGTGGTTTGTGGTTAATGGCAAGTGCCATTTAAAAAGTGCAAACTACTATACGTAATCAACACACGTTGATTCTGTAGTTACTAGAGAATGGGCATGTGGAACTAAGCTGTTTTTTGTAATCCTTTGCAATCTACTGCTATTTAAACTTGCATGCTAGAAGTTTTATTAAAAAAGGTTTCTTCAGGAAACAGAGTCCCCTTTACTGATTACGTGCAACGCAACAGGTGTCCACATTCATGAAGTTACCTTTCCCATTCTAGATATTTTTGAATGAAATCGAATGATATTGTAAACATACATTGCATTTGTATGTGATTATTTGCTTTAAGCATTTGTGTCCCCAGTTGCTCCTGCAAAATAGGTTGTTAGATTTATTAGGGTCACTCAAATTCTGACATAACAAATAGTTTTTGCTGATATGTCCTTATGTGTTAAATTTTATGTGTGGCTATATCTGTAGAACTTATAGCAAAGCTCTTTAGAATTTTTTTCTCTATTTTTCCTTTGAAGTTTTAAATACGAAAATGATTTTCTCAAACCTCTTTTTCAATCAGTTACTAAATTTCGTTTTTTAACAAATGTTTAAATCAGGCTTTGACCACTGGGAATGCAGCGTGCATGATCTGCCCAATGGAAGTGGGAAAGCCACTCATGTATAGAGACCAGAAAGTGCAGCAAGTTAACGTTTTACTTACTGCAATTTTAAATCATTATATCAGGGCTGAGTACGTTTACCCCAATTTATCATGGTTGACTACTGCTGTTTTGCAAGAAAATGTAATGTATAACTGTAACAGTGTTGCAATACTATGAGATGCAGCATCATAAGAAGCTTCCCTTTAACGCAGGATGACCATAATTTAATTTGTCACGAATGGAGACGGTGCGCAATTTTGGTTGCCATTTGCAGTCATAGCGATTTAGATATGTTTCATATTACAACATCTTTTGGGAATTCTTTCCTCATGCGAAGTTTTCGCTGAAACTCATGTAAAGGGCAATAAAAAAGAACAAAACTTTTCACCGTTCATCTGGATCGTTTTTTCGCAATCCTTCACTTTTTCCCTTTCGGTTTGCCGATTATTTCCGATCTAGCTTTCGGAAACAAACATTTAATTTATGTGGACACGACACAACAACCGGGACTGTCCCGATCAATATGGTGGCACGTCTGGTCACCCAATCTATCTCGGATTCTAGGACTACCCGTCAATTGGACCTTAGTATTGTTTTTGAAATGATGGCATAGCTTTCTTATCTTTTTTCTTACCAGGCGCTGTCCATCACGCCAAATGCGATAACACAGCAGAAGTGCAGAAACCTTTCCATTCATGAATACATCAGTCTCGGTCTCCTGAAAGAGGCTGGAGTAACCGTTCCAGAGGGAGGAGTTGCCTCTACCCCTGAAGAGGCTTACAAAATCGCCACAAGTTTAAGTCAGTTTTATTTACATTGATTTGTGTTTGGAAGCGTTAGTGAATTATCATTTTAATGAAATTACTCAGTTGTGGTGTTTGGTTATACTTGTGTGTAGCCAGTTACACGAAGGTAATTTCCTGTCAGTACCAATGCTAATACCGCGTAAAATTTGCTACTTACGTGAGTGCTTTATTGTTGAGCAAAGCGCAAATTTGGTGATTTCTAAAGCCCTTGGTTGAAGCAAAGGGAAAATAAAATAATTTACTTTGTGTTCCGTGATATTGACGTTATGGCAAAAAGTTTTTATTGGATTTTACTTCAAACCTAACACCAAAACAACTGTACCTTTTTTCACTAAAGTGTTTAACTTATAACTTTTGCGTAACGTAACTTTTTATTGCGATTCGTGAATCTGGATGATTTCGCCTGGAAAGCTTTTTTGTTAGATTTTAAACCATTCTTTCCTAGCGCTTTCACTTTGCAGATACTGCAGACACCGTAGTCAAAGCTCAAGTTCTAGCTGGTGGTCGCGGCAAAGGACATTTTGAAAGTGGCCTGGAAGGTGGCGTTAAAATAGTTTATTCGTAAGTACTACTTGATATTTGTTGTTTAGCCGTATGAAATTATGCTTAATATTAAACAAAAACATAATTATTTATATTAGAAACTACAGTGCAAGATATAGATTGAAATAAAATTTTAGACTTTTAGAAAAAACGAACTGTTTCGTCCTCAGAAAAAGTTCAATCATGCCACTTAGCAAGTCTTCCAAGTTCTTGCTCAATAATCCTTTCTTTCTAGCCCTGAAGAAGCCAAGAAAGTAGCAGAGCAAATGATTGGAAACAAACTTTTCACGAAACAAACCGGAGAGAAGGGCAGAATGTGCGACAAGGTCTTGGTCGTTGAGCGAAGATACGTCCGAAGGGAATTCTATTTTGCCATCGGTTTGGAACGAGGCTTGGACCGATTTGTAAGTTTGTAGGTGATGTAGGAGGGTTCGCTTGGCGAAATTATCTTTGCGAGGCTGGCGTGCCTTATCTTATCATGCGATACCTGGGCGTCGTTTATGTGTACATAATATTTATTTTTCATGTCGTTTGAAACTAAGGTCCAGATGTAGCGTCGACGTCAAAAAATTTCGCGAACTTCTGCGCTGTGCAGAGGTGTTCTCAGGGAGGTGATGTTCGGTGCAATTGCGTCGATCGAAAGCTGAACGTTTCGCGGTAAATTGCTGTCGCATAAGACGCTGAACCACCGATTTACAAGCGTTTGTGAAAGATGGTCAGTTAATTGGCCAAATTGTGCCTTGCGTGCACGCGGACGGAGGGCGCCATTGCCAGGTCAACTGCGCCAAACGATCGACGCAGTCCGGGCAGAACGCACTGGTTGTACGCAGGGTCGCATATTTTTGGGGAGGGCCGAAATGAATGAACTTGTTGTTGTACTCATCAACTAAACATGTTTTGGACAATTTCGAGGAGCCAATTACCCGGTCTCCCCCTGTTTGTCTGTCTGCGAAAACTAGAAATGTAGGAAATGCATCACAAGCTCAACGACGGTAAGATTTATCAGCCAGTCACTCGTTAATCAGATTGGCTTTTACAGCAGTGGATGCTTTTATTCGTATCAACCAAAGGTGGAAAACTTGAAGTGGGCGAATCTTGAAGCTTTTACTTGTTTTTTTATTGGATTCTCTGGTGTTTAAGAATACACCCAAAAAATTATAAACGAAAAGTAGTAACATTAAGTAAGTCGTTAATTTCGCCAGACTTGAAGTGAATCCAGAATTAGTTGTTACTACCGACACGTAGCAAAGAGAACATTCGTGATTAACATACATCATCAGATTCTCGGATTCTATCGAGAATATCCGGAGATTGCAGCCTGCAACATATACAACATGAGCGAAACATTTTGAAACTGATTCAGCAACAGCAGCTACAGGAGCAACCAAGCGATTTGTTTAGTCATTTTAGAATTGCTTACAAAATAGTATGCCACTGAAGCGGCTTGCCTGCGCACTTAAGCACTAGGCTAAAGGAACCTCCCAGCAGCTTTCGTGCTACTAGGCATGTTATGCTTAGCGCGCCGCATGTAGCAACCACCGCGCTGCTACATCACTACCCCTTCTCTCTTTAAGCGGGAGCCGCGCTCCGAGTGCTCTGACAGGCGAAGCCTCGCACGAGGACCGCGAGCTTCAGCGCACGACGCAGTTTCGAACTCCCCACCACGCCGTGCCCCGCATGTTCGCGCCACGTATATATATTATTGTTCTTCGCGCACATCCCGTTCGTGGTGAACCGCACATTCAACGTAACGCCACCGGGGAGGTTACAACAACACCACTTTAGAGCTTGTGATGACATTTCGGAACTGTGAAAGCTGCCCTGTAGAAACAGCTTGTTCACATCACGTATCACGCGCACAAGGCGAAACGTTTTTGTGGTGTTCGTGCTGAAGACAGTGACATACACTGCGGACATGATCGGGAATACAAAACAAAGATAACCCCGCACAGTTGCATGCACCCAAGCGGTTAAATGGTGTCGATTGTCCACGTCAGTAATATGACCTTGCCAATGCAAGCAGGCAAGTTTGAACAGCGCAAACGCGTGGTTTCTACTAGTAACGTAACGATGCTTAGCGTTTTCTTAAAACAAGCTTTCAAAATTCTTCCTTCTGTAATATTACCACGGGTATGGCTCGGCACGCTTCCACACCTGGACAGTATTTGCTCCGTTCCGAGTCGTCAATCACCGCAACCAGGGGTGTAGTGGGGCGGGAACGGCGTTCCTACACGTTTTTCAGGTTTTGCTTTAAAATGAGTTTGAACATGTTTCAAAAAGGGCTATTTCTTTGGATCCGTTCCCACACATCTATTTTGTCAGGACTACATCCCTGGCCATAACCAATGAAAAAACAACTGGAAAGGTATTTCTTCTTTGCTTGACGTGGTTTGACGGTTCTGTTTTCGCGCACTCCACAGCAGACTTTCGTTTGCACGCCCGTTCCAGTACATTCTGCATTCGTCTTGTCGTCATTGTTACGTCACAGAGGCTGCGACTGTGCTTTTGCAGGGCCCGGTCTTTATAGGAAGCGGCCACGGTGGGATGGACATCGAAAGCGTTGCCGAAAATAAACCTGACGCTATTATTAAAGAATACATTGATGTGAACACAGGTGAGCATCTGCGTGGATTCCAAGCATAAGAATGGCTACTGTCGAGCGCGTATCAGCCGATGTCTAGTTCGTTTAGTTGCTGATGTACAATTGTGCTGTGGGCTAAAACGGGCGCTTTTCTGGCAAAAATAAATCGTGCGGATTTGCTTGGGTGTGCTGTTCGTTTACTTTGATTTCCAATCCACTGTGAAACCGTAGACAACGCAGAATTGGAGGCGACGTTGATACAGAAAGAAACAAGAAAATGAGACTCCGCGTGCTCTCCACTGCTAGACAATGCAGTTTGTGACGAAATAATCAAACGAATGTGTCGTTGAGCCTTCGCCGTGAAGTTTTGTGAAAAGTCACAAGCGGTTCACTCAGCTCATTGCCAACGTCTGATCATACGACTGACTTCGTTAAACTGCGCTGAGAAAACCGTTGGCTGCTGGCGAATGTACTCGCGTTTTGTTTGTTCCTTTTCTCGATCGAGAGTTGTTTTGCTGACATGTGTGAACTATTGACGAAAGCGTTTCCGGACTAGCTGCCGCCGTTTTCTGCTGGAGTTGTTGATTACAGAAGAAACAACCTTTATAGTGAACGACAAATTCAAGATTGCTGATGCTTGTTGCAGAACATGCGCAATGTTGCGTTTTCAGTTTCAAAGAATCAACTTCGGCCCAACGTTTTATGCGAACCCGTGTTTGAACAACACTTACTCGGAAGCTTTCCTATTCGCTGCAGGTGTGACAGAGGAACAATGCTTAAGTCTGGCGACCAGTATGGGCTTTAACGAGAAGAACCGCGGCCAGGCGGCCGACTACATGATGAAGCTCTACAAGCTGTTCATGGAAAAGGACGCCACGCTGATAGAGATAAACCCCATGGCCGAGGACGTCGACGGAAACAGTAGGGAGTAAACATAGACCATCTCACTTTGCTTCTGAGCCTGCATTGCGCACCCAGTAAAACAAGGTTTTGCATGGATCTGTGTTTTGATGCCTTCCCTGAAACGCCAACATGTTCATAGCAGTGAAAGTTCTGCATTGGCGTCGTTGTTGCTGCATTCTTAGTTTTTTCTTGACTGAGACATTTCGGTCGTTAGTTCCCTGATAGAATTAAAACTCGCAGTAACATTCACTAGCCTATATTTTCGGACACTTTGACCGAATGGGCTTAATTTTTTTCGGTCATTTCGAAAAAATTTCGGTCTATTATGACTGAAAAAAAAACGCAGGCTGCATTCGCAATCCTCACCCTCTATTCCGTAGTTATATGCATTCACAATCCCCACTTCTATTTCGCAGTCATATGCATTCACAAATCCCCCCTCTATTTTGCAGTCATATGCATGGACGCGAAGCTGAACTTCGACGACAACGCGTTTTTCCGTCAAAAGGAAATCTTCGACCAACGCGATTGGTCGCAGGAAGACGAGCGTGACGCCGAAGCAGCCAAGCATAACCTGAATTACATCGGCTTGACCGGCAACATTGGATGTCTCGGTGAGTAGAAAAAGCGCTGGCATTGCGCAACCTGTTGTTTTGCTGCAATGTGTTCTTCATCGGCGAACCGCCCCCCCCCCCCCCCCC
>Ga0210059_1010222_pt1 | contig 14521 bp, 13 predicted proteins | sample Ectturendosymbi2_FD_188042 | JGI IMG/M metagenome (GOLD analysis project Ga0210059, IMG submission 188042) | Ecteinascidia turbinata endosymbiont from Florida, USA - Sample 2 (SPAdes) (version 2) | ecosystem: Host-associated > Tunicates > Ascidians > Unclassified | place: Key West, Florida...
GAAAAGTGAACGTTTTCCCTACGTCTCGGTTCAGAACTAAATGTAGGGAAATAAGGGAAGCAAGGCGAATATTTTCCTTTTCTTTAGATTCAGCACTGAATGTAGGGAAATAGGAAAAACATGGCGAAGATCATCCCTACGTTTAGGGCCAGCACTAAATGCAGGGAAATAGGGTAGGCAATGTGAAGAATTTCCCTAAGTAAGGAAATAGTGATAGCAAGGCGTAGACAAAACCCCAATCCTCCCAAGTTGCAGTATGAAGCATCATAAATAAGTAAGCCTATAGTTTTTGTTAAATTTTAGATTGCCAAACTGTCCTGTGGAAACGTGAAGCCATATTGTAGGTTTTATAGAGACGGTTGTGGTTCAACCCTGAATGTAAAGAAGTAGGGATAAGAAGACGAAAATTTTTGCTGGGTTTCGGTTCGGCATTTATTTTTTGAAGAGAAGCAAATAGCTTTCCTCTACATTGGGCTCAATAATAATAATACTAGTGAATGTTAGATGAAACCTTTCAATGTAGGTTCAGCAATAAACAGGCTAGGTAGAAAAGCCGAAAACAAGCCAAGAACGTTCTTTGTGTTTAGGCTGAGCAGTTACCACGAAGTGTAAGATAAAGGGAAAGGAAAATGCAAGACATGTACTTTAAGTAACAACATATTCGTTGAAATTATTAGGCTAAATAAGTGAGATTTCACGTTGTAATATCTACAACTTTCAACATCCCGATAGCAAGCGTTTGTTTCCATAGATGTATTTCCTGAAAGACGTTTATTTCGAAAATTCAACACAGTGAAAGACATTTTTTAAATATTGATTTCAAAAGTGTTTGTTGAACTGTTGCAAAATTTTGAAAACAACAGCGATGTTTCAGGCCAACTTAGCCTGCAGTAGGTTTTCATCAGTGCCAATGGCAACGGGAACAGGAAAGCAGTAGATGTCACCGAAAGCCCGTGGTTGCATGGCATAATGATAACGACAGTGAAAAAGCAATGTAGCCTACAGAGTGCGTGTGAAGTGAAAGAGGTAAGAGCGATGAAAATAAACTGTAAACTGTACTGAAAACGAAGTAAAACTATGCAATCTACTATTCAACCAAGTATGGCCAAACGCTGTTTTGTTTACTTGGAAAAATATCTGAGCATCTTTAATTTATTACCTTGGGTGAGGAATTTATGTAAGACAATTCGGTAAACCATTTTTTTAATCATTACTGAACGTAACAATGAGATTGCTCACATATTGTGTGGTGTCCCAACTCCAATGCATATTTAGCAAGTGCACTTTGTCAGAATGAAATAAATAAATAGCTGGCGTGTTCTTTTTTGTGTGTCCTTTTCGTTTCGCCAAAGTTCTTTGATTGCAGACCCGATATGGTACGCAATATACCCACGTGTGGCGTGGTGATTCACCACATAAAAGGTTGAATTTGTAGCAGCAACAATAGAGTGTTTTCTGCATTGAAAAATAAAAGGATTCTGCATTGAAAAAAAGCCTAAGGGACCCTTGAGGACCATGTTCCGCAAAAAGATCAGCTGTTTGTTGCAAAGACACAGGATTAAGATTCTCAATAATGCTTGATATGAGAAAAGACCACAAAACTCAGAAAAATTTCTTTTCAGTGGCTGTAGCGCCATGATTACATTTGGCAAATAACGATAGCGCCGTTTGTTTCAAAGCAGCATTCCCCACTTCTGAACTCAAAGCGCATAGGCCCACATATTTCTGAAAAAATGATTGGGCTGATTACCCTTGCTCAAAATTTGTCACAAATCATTTGCAAGCCACCCATTCTTGATAATCATGTGCCACTTTAAAGTCTTCTTACTTGAAAGCAATGCAAAACAAGAAGCCTACATGAATAATACGCTAACAAGTGAAGTGTCCACACTTTCTAAAAATCATTGGGGGCTATTGAAAATTTTGTTCCACAAAAAAACTTCCAAAACTTAATTTTTCGTCCAGGAATTTCGTAGTTTTGCATGACAGGCAATCCGCCACATCCACATTTTCCGATCTGCTGCATTGGAAACCTAAAGCTTGCACAATCATTTCCCATACCAAAGCAATAATAATTTATTTTTCAGCAGCATCCAAAACTCTTGTTTTGTCACATAACTAACCACTTTCTTTTTCTGCAGCGTCCAAAATTCCTAAATTTTCGATATTACCGCACAAGCATATTCACAATACTTCATAAGATGAATATGCTTGCTTTGAAAACCAAAGTCAGTTTCACTCAGAAGTGTGACTTGCACTAATTTCATTCAAACAAAAATTAAAAAGATAAAATGCACCTTTCTCTCTTCACCAAAGCGCTTCTATTGACAACATGTCTACACATTTTCACCTAGATCCTACACTCATTAGCAGGGGTGCAGAACAACTTTTTTAGATAACAACTTTTTTATGTTTTGCAGCTGTTTCAAACTGGCTATATTGTTTGGATGCCTTACCACAATTTTTTTCTTAGCATTATGCATCTATTTTGTTAGCACTACACATCCATTACCGTACAACCTTATCTTCGTGCTCAACCTCCATTGAGGAAAAGCTCTCAACTTGCTTTCCTAACATGTAGTGCTGAACCTAACGTGGGTAAACTCTTTGCTTTGCTTTCCCTATTTCCCTACATTAAGTGCTGAACTTAAACGTGAGGAAAGTCTCCGCTTTGCTTTCCCTATTTCCCTAAATTTAGTGTAAACTCTAAACGTGGGAAAAATCTTCCCCTTGCTCTCCCTATTTCCCTACATTTAGTGCAGATCCGAAACTTAGGGAAAGTCTTTGTCTTGCCTTCCCTATTTCCTTACATTTAGTGTAGATCCGAAACCTAGGGAAAGTCTTCGCCTTCCTTTCTCTTTCTCTACATTTAGTGCTGAACCTGAATTTAGGGTAAGTCTTCGCCCTGCTTTCCATATTCCCTACATTCACTGCTGGCTCTAAACGTGGGGAAAGTCTTCGCCATGCCTTCCCTATTTCCCAACATTTAGTGCAGATGCGAAACGTAGGGAAAGTCTTCGCCATGCCTTCCCTATTTCCCTACATTTAGTGCTGGCTCTAAACGTAGGGAAAGTCTTCGCCTTGCTTTCCTTATTTCCCCACATTTAGTGTAAATCCGAAATGCAGGGAAAGTCTTCGTCTTGCTTTCCCTATTTCCCTACATTTAGTGCTGAACCTGAACGTAAGGAAAGTCTTCGCCTTGCTTTCCCTACTTCCCTACTTTTAGTGTAGATCCGAAACGTAGGGAAAGTATTCGCCCTGCTTTCCCATTTCCCTACATTTAGTGCTGATTTTAAACGTAGACAAAGTCTCCGCCTTGCCTTCCCTACATCTAGTGTAGATCCGAAACACAGGGAAAGTCTTCACCATGCTTACTATTTCCCTACATTTAGTGCTGAACCTGAACGTAAGGAAAGTCTTCGCCCTGTCTTCCCTATTTCCCTACATTTAGTGCTGGCTCTAAACTTATGGAAAGTCTTCGCCCCGCCTTCCCTATTTCCCTACATTTAGAGTAGATCCGAAACGTAGGGAAAGTCTTCGCCCTACCTTCCCTATTTCCCTACATTTAGCGTAGACACTAAACGTAGGGAAGAAAATTTTGTGGGGAAACACTTCCCTATTTCCCTACGTCCCTTTTTCCCTACAATTCGGGTTGTCCCAATAACACTGATCAATTTTAGGGCAACAGTGAAATCGCACCATGCATGATCATAGACGCTTATCAGAAGAGATTTGTATTAAATATCCAGCTCAGACAATGTTTCTCCAGAACCAAGCCTTTGAAATTAACTTAAACCAGATTGTGTCTGGCTTTTTTTTTTTGCAAAAAAGCCAAAGGTGTTCAAAAAAAGCCAGAATTTCAAAATCTGGCTTCAAAAAAGCCAAATTGGCTACCCTGAGCTAATAGTGCACATTATAAACTTGTAATCTGATGTATGCAAGACTCACTAGTCACTACATACAGTACAGTTTGACAGTAACCTAATGAATGATAAACCAGTCTTGATTCCGTGGCAAGCTCACGCAAGATTTTATCTTGATCTTCGGTGTCACGCGGCAAGAAATACATTAAGTTACTTTTAACCTTTACGCAAAAATCGTCACCCTCCGTTATTTTTTTCACTCAGAAAACCATATTTTTATGTGAAATTTTTTAGCAAGGTCTTTCACTGTACACCATTAATTTTGACAGGTATGCCAAACAAAGTTATGAATTTCAGATTGCTGATAGAACCAGATTTACTAGACAAAATTCTAATTGTTGCAATTTTTTAATTTATTTGTTTGTGAGCAGACACGAAGTCACAGTATAAGCACACACACTCTCCATAACGCAGGTCGACAAATACAGACAGAACAGAACTTTTACAAAGCACTGGAACTGGCGTAATCACAGAGATACAGACACATTTTGCAACTGCGTTGAAGGCAGAACCACAGGGTTACAGACCCATTCCTAACACTATTGTTAACTAACACGTAACACTTGTTGAAACACTACTGCAGATTAGGGCTCCAACCCCTGAGCTGGTCAAGTCCAGGTAAAGCGCGAATGCATGTGACATGACGCGCCATCAATCAAACACACTGCAATGTTCGAGCACTCATTCACAAAGTAAAATGCGATTGTAGTGTTCAAAGAATTGGGACGAATACAAACAATCTGACTGCATCAAAGCACGCAACCGTATGTTGTTAGACTTTCTGCATCTTTCGAGAAACAAGTACTTGTAGTTTCGTATTAATGCTTCAAATGTAGGACTATTACATTGAACCTGATGGCTGCTTACACTCGCTCTGCCGGGCAGGTTGTATAGAGCTCTGCATCCAAAATTGTAGGCCACACGCAATCTTTGCATGCATGACTTCCTGAAGTTACACCATAATTGTGACGCATACATGGGCCTACAAAGAGAAAGAAAAAGTCCATTTGTAACTGTATTTGAACATCGGGAAGAGGAGGCTCGCAGCTTGTTTGCTGCACAATATTGATATCGCTGTTGTCTCTGAATGTCTTCGTCATCTGAGAGGTGAGTATCCAATATGTACCCCAGATATTTCAATTTATTTAATTTATTTGTTTGTGAGCAGACACGAAGTCCATAATATGAACACACACACTCTGCAGAATGCAGGTAGATAAAAACAGACAAAACAGCACGTGGTACAAGACATTGAAGCCGGCGGAATCACAGGGTTACAGACACTTTTTGCAACTGCATTGAAGATAGAACCATAGGGTTACAGACACATTCTTAACACTATTGTTAGCTAGCACGTAACACTTGTTACAAAACTACTGCGGATTAGGGCGCCAATTCCTAAATTGGTCGAATCTAAGTAAAATGAGAAAGCATTGTGGCATGACACGCCATCAATCAAACGGATACTGCAATGTTCGAGCACTCATTCACAATGTAAAATGCAATTGTAGTGTTCAAAGAATTGGGACGAATACAAACCATCTGACAGCATCAAAGCACGTAACCGTATGCTGTTAGATTTTCTGCATCTTTCGAGGAATAGGTACGTATATTATCGTAACAGAGCCTCAAAAGTGGGAATATTACATTGAACCTGGTGGCTACTAACACTCGCTCTCCAGGGCAGGTTGTGTAGAGCCCTGCATCCAAAATTATATGCCACACGCAATCTCTGCATGCATGACTTCCTGAAATTACACCATAATTGAGATGCATAGATGGGCGTACAAAAGGAAGGAAAAAGTACGTTTTTAACTGCATTTGAACATCGGGAAAAGGAGGCTCGCAGCTGGTTTGCTGCACAATATTGATATCGCAGCTGTCTCTGAATGTCTTTGTCATCTGAGAGCTCAGTATCCAATACAATCCCCAGATATTGGCATTGGTCAACAGGTTTTACGTATTGACCACCCACATTCAATAATGGAGTGGCTGTGCTTTTCGCACTCTTAGCCTTAAACGTCATACAAACAGTTTTGTTGCAGTTGAAAACAATTCCATGCCATTCTGCATAAGCTTGACACACATCTAGTATTCTTTGCAACGAACGCACATTTGGACTAAACACACAAATATCATCAGCAAACATCAAGTGATTTAATAAGATTTCACCAATATAACACCTTGCTTTAATGTTTTTGTTGATTGGATAAATCATCTAAATCAGCAATGTGCCATTAGCGGCCCGCCGCAGCGTTTTCAGTGGCCCGCGGAAGCATTCAGAAAAAATCTTCAAAACTAAGATTTCTTCCAATTTAGTGCTGAAGCTAACTTGTCAGAGACTTGCTTCTATTTCCACTGGAAGGCATGGCCCCCGCTAAAAGCGGCCTTCCAAAAGTGGCCCCCGAGCAAAACTAATTGCCCGCCCCTGATCTAAATAAACAGCAAACAAGTATAGACTCAGTATTCCCCCTTGTCTAACCCCGTAGACTCATGAAACAGTTCAGACAAATGCTTGCCCCATTTTATTTGCGTCGTTTGTTCTTTGTACCAATGTTTCATTAGGCGCACAAAGCACATTGGTACCTTTGTTTGAATTAGTTTCTCAAATAATTTCATGTGTAATGCTCGAATAATTTCATGTGTAGTGCTCGAGTGCTTTTGAGGCATCTAAAAAAGCAGCATGCACTAATGAGCCATGGGTTACAAAGTATGAAGCAGTTTACTTCAACAAAATTATACACTGATCGGTGCTATGTCCTGCCTAAACCAAATTGATTGTCTGTGGTTCCAGAGGAAAGAGAGAAATAAGATAATATGAAGTGTTCAAGTAGCTTTGACACCACTGTGGTGTAATTTGATGTGTTAGACATATTCCCATTCTTGTTTTTGCATATGGGAACTTGTGTTTAAACAGGAGTTGGATATATACCCGTAAGCAATGCACATAAGAAAAAAACAGAGATTTACCTACATACAGCAAGTGCTCTACAGAAATACAACAGGTCCTGGTGCCTTGTTAAAGGGCAGTTTTTGAAGAAGTGATGTCAGCGAAATAACAGAACATGTGGGAATTTCACGACCAAGATAGTTCTCCTTGCAGACTATGCTGTGTTCCACAGACTCTGCAAACTCATTGGCAGAGATTTCAGAGTTTAATATTCGCTTGAAATAGTCTTTCCACATTCTAACAATCTCTGAACCACCAATTACCCACTCACCAATGTTTGTAGTGTTGGGGATCTGGTTTGTGTTGGGGATCTGGCAATAAGTTGACGATTCCACACCTGAATGTTGTAAAACCCTCACAAACATATTTTTGTCGAATTTTGACCAAATTTGAAAAAAAACTATTTCTCACAATTAAGATTTTATTAGATTGCTTATTCAAACTCTAATAAGATTTTAAAATTATTAATCTCAGCATGTCTGGTACAAAACAAATCCGACGACAAACCCCGAAGCAAACAATTATTGTCGCATTCATTGCTAAGGTTTGGGCCAATCTACAGTACTTTATAACGTAGACTCAAGTTTGGAAATGGGCAAGTAGAACAACCATTATATTCAACCATTAGGTTTACTCTATTTCTGATTGCTTTCAATTGTTTGTAGTCGAAACTTTATGATAAAATTACGAGGACACCAAATTATAATTCTATTCCTGCATTTTGAAATCGACTCGACATTAAAACTAAACACATAGATTTGTCTTAACGACACATCGGAAGTTTTATCTGGCATATACCACAGCAAACATTGGGTGCTATTCAAACATAGGTGTACGGGAGTCCATATTTTTGGGATGCAAGAAATGTTTGCCCAAATTTCATTTTGTTTTCCCATATAACGTATAAAGTCTTAATGCTAGGACTAAAACGTACCATTGTAAGCAAATCAAGGTGTCTGCATGCCTAATTACCAATCGTCAAATATCAGTAACAAATCAATTTGTTCGTTGAGTCACGCTCCTGAAATTTTTCATGTAGGCCCTAGGCTGCAAATTAAATTCAAGGCAGCAACGTTCTGCCGTGCAAGTTCGTTGATGTGGGTATCTCCATCTCGTTTATGAACTGCAAACTGACAGATTTCTCAGTCCTGAGTTTGAAATTACTATTGTTTGTACACATCTTCACTATCAGATGATATAAGTAATGAGGTAAGCAAACGCAATCCTAAAAAAGTGTGTCACTACGGGGATTAAAGCCTTATGCCCTCAACTAGCAATCAATATGCTTCATCAGACCTACAGCTTCTTATCATGACTTTAAAACTTCTAAAGTTACGTTATGAGAACCAAAAAACACACCAGTTTAGACAGTTGAATGTGCACTGAAGACTGCATGCTAAGAAGAAATAACAATATGGAACTGATTCAGACATTACAGGTAATACTGCAGCCTATATGATCAACTACCAAGGTATGTGTGCAAAAACAAATTTCCAACGACAAATGACTTATAACCTCAACAAGAATATTTATAGCAGTGTTTCACTGGACCGCATTGACGAATTATGCAGTGCAGTAGACAGTCTAGTTGTCACTGTTCATGAAAACTTCACTTCAAAGCATCAAATTAAAATATTAAGTTGGCAGGATGCAACATGTGAAATTCATTGCATGAAACAAATCGAAAATATGAAAACCTAAACAGTATGATATTACAGCTACACTACTACCACACAATATATTGCAGTTGCAATTACTTGGTTTGTATTCATGAATACTTCACAGCACCAGATTCACACTTGTAAATCTGAAAATATCAAGCAATTTTGAAACATGAAAACTTAGGTCTTAGGTTTAATGCTGCCTATAAAAGCGTAACAGCAACAAATGGAGTCTTGAAAACTTCACAGCATGAAACAAACTTGACACATGAAAACTGCACAGTATCGACTCACGTCATTTACAGCTCCATGTTTGTTATTATAGCTGAAAAACACATGCCAGCAACAACAATTTGATGTTTACAAAAGTTAGGGTTAGTTACAATGGGTTACCACTACATGTTCCTAATTTCAAAATATTTCTAGGTCTACCCGAATTCGAATGAGGTTGTTTGAATTATTCCATATTTGATTTGGGCTGTTGGAATTAACCCAAGTGTTCGTAATAATATCCAAATCTGAATGAACCTCTTCTAATTTACTCAAATGGTTCCAATTGTAGCCTACCCATATTTTAATGAAGCTGTTTCAATTACCCAAATTCGATTGAGGCTGTTGGAATTTACCCAAATGTTTCTGACTGGTATCCAAATTTCATTGAAGCGCTTGTATAGGCTATGTCCCAAATTGAACGAAGTTGTTTGAAGTTGCCCAAAATTGAATAAAGCTGTTCCACTTGGCCCAAATTTTAATAGAGCTATTGCCGTTTGCTGAAAGTTGATTTAGTGTGTTGGAATTTACCCAAATTTTTCCAATTTATGAAAATATTTCTAATTTCACGCAAACTTGAAGAAGTTGTTCTAACTTGCTCAAATTTGATTGAGGTTGTTAAATTTACTCAAATGATTCTAATTTTATCTAAATTTGATTAAAGCTCTTATAGTTCACTTACATCAGGGTTTTTGAAGGTGTTTTAGGGACCCGATTCAGGTGCCTAGAATCAGAGAAAATTAATCATCAGGTCCCTAGAATCAGAGAAAATCGGGTCCCTACAGGTCCATACCGGGAACCTAATATTTTCCTGCTTATTAGATGCTTCTAAATGTACCTGCTTATTAGATGTTTCTAAATGTAGGCCCCATTCGAATTTCAATGGAGCAATTCTATATGGCCCAACTTTGAATATGACTGGTTGAAGTTACCCACAATTGAATGAAGCTGTTGCAAATTGCCAAATTTGATTTGGCTGATGGACTTTACCCAAATCTTTCCAATTCACGTAAATGTTTTTAATTTCACCCAAATTTGAATAAAGCTTTCCGCATTTGCCCAGATTTAATTGAAGCTGTTGGACCATACCCAAATGCTCCTAATTTACTCAAATGTTTGTAATTGTACCCAAAGCTTGAATAACATTTTTTAATTGGCCCAAATTTGATGAAGGCTGTTGGAATTCCCAAATGATTCCAGTGCAAGAAGTGACTATTTTGCCGTGAGAGGCAAAAAAGAATCGTAAAATAGTCTCAGCAAAGCTTTTGCCGTTGATGACAACACAGACACTACCTCACTTAAATGTGAATGTAGCTGTATAATTTGCCCAAGTGTTCAAAATTTTTGCCCAAAAAATGGCCAATTTTCCATCATTGGGGATGCGACCACATATCCTGCATCCCCATGCCGTACGCTTATGTATTCAAATGATAAAATTTGAAAGTTTCAAAAGATTTGGAATGTGTCTTTTTGCATAATTTCGTTATTTTTGGTAATAAATGCATGATTGGGATAGAATTATGCAATTTTTAGAAAATGCATACAAACTTTTTTCCGGTTCAAATAGAATTACCTAAGTTAGGAAATAAAAAACCTAGTCTGTCTTAGAAATTTTAGAGGTTTTCGTTTGGAGTCATTGTAAATTTAGCCTCAAAATGTTTCATTTTTTAATTGCTTGTAGACTTATCCATCAATTCGAAACTGTCTTCCGTCATAGGTGTAGCCAGCGGGGGGGCAAAGGGGCCATGCCCCCAAAAATTTTTTAGAAAATATAGTCATTTTGTGCTTTGAGAGGCGTTTTTCTAAACAAAATACTGTTATTCGCCTAAAATTAAACATTTTGATCCTCCAAATTTTTTAGCCACTAAATTTTTGGGCTGGCTACCCACTGTCTTCCGTATAGATATTGAGGTTGTATCTTACTGAAAAGATTATATGAGCACCAGAGATGAGCACGGATCAGGACTGGATCGGACCGGGTCAGGATTGAAGCTAACTTTGGCCGGATTAGGACTGGATCGGACTGAGAAAATTTTTGTTGTTTTAATGTGATTATTCTGAAAATACCAAAAATTTTAGTTGTGATCCATTTCACGGGTTTGTTAAATGGTAGTGTATATTTTGCCATCAAGTGCAAAAACTCTGCTGGGACTATTTTGCAATTCGAACTCTATCCACCTTTGCTCACATATAACGTTGAGTTCTGGTGAACATAGTTGAGTGGTTAGTGTCTATGCTTGCTGTGCGATTGTTCGTTGGTTCTGCTCTCACCATTTCCTTTGGCTTAGCTTGTAGAGGTTACACATGCGATAGGATTGCTTTTAATGTAGTCTACTTCTTCAAAACGTTTGGGTTTAGGTTTAGGGTATACGTTTATGATGTATGTTTAAGCTTCGATTTAGAGTTTACCTTTAGGGTTTAGGTTTACGGATTACGTTTCGGGTTTAGGTTTTTGGTTCAACTTTTAGGTTTAAGTTGTATGTTTGAATTTTGTGTTTAGGTTTAAGTTTAGGATTTAGGTGTTTGGTTTAGGTTTTGTTTTTAAGTTTTGGGTTAAGGTTTTGGGTTTAGGTTTTGGGTTTAGGTTTTGGGTTTAGGTTTTGGGTTAAGGTTTTGGGTTTAGGTTTTGGGTTAAGGTTTTGGGTTTAGATTTTGGGTTTAGGTTTTGGTTTTAGGTTTAGGGTGTTAGGTCATGTAACAAGAACTTTACACTAATCCAAGTGTATCGTCCTTGTCACTTGACCAATCCAAGCAATTGGATTCTCCTAATGGCAAAATAACTCCAGCAGTGCTTTTCCCTCGGATGCCTAATACTTGACACTTCCTTGTTAAATTTTGGAAATGCCAAAAGGCTGTGTACTTTTTGCCTTAAGAGGCAAAAGCACTGCTGGAACTATTTTGCCTTCAACCAATCATATTTGGCTAAAGGCAAAATAGCTCCAGTAGTTCTTTTGCCTCATGAGGCAAAATGAAAATACATGATTTTACATTGGCGGATCAGGACTGAATCGGACTGATGATTTTCAAAAATTTTCCGGATCAGGATCGGATTCAATTTTATCAGGACTGGACTCGGACTGAAAAATTTCACAGTCCGCTCATCTCTGATGAGCTCTCGTCAGTGATTCGCCCGAGTCATTTTTGTCAAGTCAGAGTCACAAGCCCTTCGAGTCAGAGCCGCGTCAGAATCATCTAAAAATTTTGCGAGTCGAGTAGAGCGAGTCATGACTTGGTCGAGTTGAGTCAGACTCGAGTCACAAGAACTGTCGAGTCACTTCGAGTCATTGGTTTGCAAGTTCGAGTCAATGTCGAGTCAAATGAAATTTCACATTTTTCTATAATTTTTTAATGCTATGAAATGGGGCCCCACATGCTAGGAAATGGCATCCGATAAATTAGAAATTTGTGCCCGATGTTGTTTTATCAAGTTTTATTGCAGGTTATTTATATCTGATTTTTTTCAAGTTGGATTTTTCTTGGTCTTTCCGTCTCAGTCATTTCAACAAATTTAGCTAAACCTTGCTGCAGAGATGACCACGGATCAGGACTGGATCGGACTGGATCAGGACTGAAGCCAATTTTGGCCGGATCAGGACTGGTTCGGACTGCAACTTTTTTGAATTTTGGCGGATCGGGACTGGATCGGACTGAGAAAAATTTTCTTGTTTCAATGTGATTATTTTGAACATATCAAAAATTTCAGTTGTCATTTGATTTTACAGATTTGCTCAGTGGTAGTGTATATCTTGCCATCAATGGCAAAAGCTCTGCTGAGACTATTTTGCAATTGGAACTGTATTCACCTTTGTCCACATATAATGCTTGCTACAGGCAAGTTTTGCCTGAACAACGAGTTCTTGTACATAAAATCAGCTTTACGGAAAAACCAATAAATCGGACAAGACAACAGCAACGATGAGAAGCTGCAACCAATGAAAATTGATTGTCAGCCCGTTTCCATGACAACAGAGACTGGCACACTGTTATCCAAGGACAATAACCGCAAGTCACCCCAGTAAAATTGCGATGAAATACCAACAAAAGTCGCATGAATATTACCTAATGGACAATAACGATCAGGAGGTACACGTGACCAGAAGCACATATGACATGAAAGGCATATGACAGGAAATGTGTCAACGGAACAAGAACTGAAGTTCAGAAGAGGAAAACCCCAACACAAACAAGCCCCAGAAAGTTCCAGAAGCCAATCAAGTTGACCAATCACAAGAAGCATTAAGAAGAAGCAACCAATCAAAACACCTGAAATAAAGAGGCGTTAACAAACTCTGAAAGAATGTTCAACTATAAATACGGCCGAATTTGGTCATAAGGTCGGTCTTTTCAATAAGACTCTCACTTACTATCTGAGTACGAGGACTGTAGCAGTTTACAAAAGCGGCTTGTCCGGGTTAATCCCTGCCAGGCTAAATCGTAAAAAGTGACTTGTCCGGGTTATTCCCTGTCAAACCAGATCAAGGTAAGTGTTCGTGCAAAATTGATGATTCTGGCTGAATTCCTTTTGATAACATGTTGCTAAATTTTAGTCTCTGATTCTCTCCTCATTGTCGGACGTCCTTTGTAACGTCCTTCCGCTTTCCGACTCGGTATGCCGTATAAAAGTTGTTTCAAACAACTTTTGTGCCGTCGCAGTTAAACTGCCCTTGGTCGAGATCCTTCTGGTTGAATCGTCGCGCTTAGATAAGTTTTTATCTAACCGTATCCTGCTTAGCATGTCAGTCAATCTCTTTGTGACTCGCTTGGGTCGAACCCATCTCGGCAGAGGTCCATTGAATACTTTAATTCCTTCTTGAATCAACCACTTTTGACTGAGATTGCTCTCGAACTAACGCAACAAGACCCAAAATTTGATTAATGACAAACTTCCACACAAACGAATGTTACTGGTTTCGCAGAACGAATCTCGAATAGACAGGCTTGAATCATGATTCAGTGAATAGGGCAGACAATCTCAGGGACAGCGTATGATTCGATTATTAAATTAGACAGCATAATAATTACTGAAAGGTATTTACAAAGTGTATTTGATGTGTATCCGAATTACATAAGTATCGAGAAACATTAAAATGTGAGTCCAAGTCGAGATTATTGTATGTGTGAGTTGTAACATGTCGAGAAGTGCTTGGACAATATGGAATATCGTGAATTGGTGAGTACCAATATTAATATGTTCTTCATTTATTTTTGATTAATAAAATGTGAAATATACAATATTATTGTTTGGTAGTTTAATTAATGTGAGTGCTTCAGGAGATCATAATTAGAACTTAGTAGTACGGGTTTGTTAAACAGGATTTTTACCTGCGAGAACGATCCCTGATTCAGTAATGAGAACCCACTAGAAATAAATATTCTACTGAATCTAAAGCATGCCCGTGCCACCCCTCCAGGTCGCACGTCATGTAATACGCTGAGTTCTTGCAGCAACGTAAACCTAGTTGAATGGTTAGTATCTATGTCTGCTGTACGAGTGTATAATAGGATTAGCTGGCAGTACCACAGTCAATAATTTTCTTTGGGAAGGGACAGGCAGTGACGTAGTCAGTCAATGACGTCGTCTTGAGTTCGACTGTTACTTCCGTTTGTGTTCTAACAGCTGAAAATTGGTAGAAAATACCAGCAAAAATCTGAGCAAGTTTGTTTAGAAGAAGGCCATGGCCTCTTCGGTCTCATTCTGGCTGCGCCACTGTCACCTG
>Ga0210059_1010223_pt1 | contig 14521 bp, 10 predicted proteins | sample Ectturendosymbi2_FD_188042 | JGI IMG/M metagenome (GOLD analysis project Ga0210059, IMG submission 188042) | Ecteinascidia turbinata endosymbiont from Florida, USA - Sample 2 (SPAdes) (version 2) | ecosystem: Host-associated > Tunicates > Ascidians > Unclassified | place: Key West, Florida...
TACACGCCCTGACGGTTCTGGACGATGAGACAACCGAATGGCTGCTCAACACCTGCCCCGATATCTAGGCGGGCTAGCAGTGGATAAAAGAACTCTCTCAAACGAAAGAAGAAGAACAATAAGAACATTTCCAGCACTTAAACATCTTTATGCCTTCCCAAACTATGTAGCTTTTCTGTAGGCAAATTCATGCACTCTTATCATAAAAAACTGCTTCCAAATCATTTTGATGAATATTGTATTCCACTCAGCTCAATTCATTACCACTCCACAAGACTAGCAACCTCTAAAAACCTGTTTTTGCCTCGAGTTAACTCTTCCTCAGGAAAACGTTCTCTCAAATGTATTAGCCCAAAAGTATGGTCTTCAATACCAAACAATATTAAATTTTCAACCACCTTTACCTTTAAATGGAAACTTAAGAAACACCTCCTACATGAAAAAAATTGCCAATTATGAACTTTAGCAACATTTCACTTGTCCAGTACAAAATACTGTGTATTCTAGTATTCTGTAACTCTGTTTTGTTTTTTGTGTTTATTTACTTTTTTGTGTATATCTACTTTTTTCTGTAACTCTATTTTATTTTTTGTGTGTATCTACTTTTTCGTATTTTCTGTGTGCACATTCTATGCTTTTCGGCATGAAGTACACTTTTGGTTTTTTACACTTTTTGTTTTTTTCTGTTTTGTCTTGCTTTCTGTTTTGCTTTGTTTTCTTCTGTACCTCATTAATAAGTTTTTGTAACTTTTTTACTTTTTATATCACTATTTTTTAATTTCTTTGTATTGCTAAAAATATTTTAACCACACCAAATTCTTTCATTTAAATTCGATCCACTCATCTATGTACATAGGCATGAGCTTTCACCTGTACATTTTCTTCACCGTGTTCTGCGTTCATTCGTTTTTTTGTTCTTCTTTTCATTATGCTTATTTGATCTCCAACTGTTGTTTCTCAACACTTGTCAAAAAGTGATAAACGGGGTTGGTTGACCAGATGACCGCCACGGTCTTTCGCCAATCCTATATGACACGGCGCCGATCTTTGTTTACACTGATCAGCTATTGTGCCATTGTGTTTTCATTTGTTCTAATGTTCGCTAATGGTTGGTTTACTGCATGCGATGGCTTTTATGGTGCTTCTGCTTGTTGGTTGAGTCATATGAAACAATAAACCATTGCACATAGTTGTTTACCTCTCACATGTGTTCTTTCATACATGCACATATTTGCATCAATACAAATGCGAAGATGTGTTTAAAAGCCTTTGTTCAAAGAAATTGTATGATTTCTAGCAAGAAATTCACCTTTGGCATTTTGAAAATAGCTGCAGACTTCTGATTTATTATCGTTTGCCCTCAATAAGCAGTGATGAATCACAAAGTAAGCCACAATTTAACATGCAAAGCTTAGGAGAAAATAAGGCTGGTTACCGTGCTGTTTTTCCACCGATGAAAACTTCAATAAAACTCCGCATTTGTTGACATTGATTTTTATACCCTCCTGATAATGTACTGCCATGCAAAACAATGCTAGTTCGTTACCAGTTATTTATAACTTTCCTGTTATGCTACTGTTTGTAAACGTAATATTTCCTAGTGAACTTTGCCAGTAATCTAGTAAACCATGCTAGTAAGCCTAATGTCTTCTAATAAAAATTCCTACTTTACAATGGTGTGCCGTGCATTTCACGCTTGAATCTGCAATCGCATCATATCTTAATCGTACTCTCTGCTAACAGCATGACTACACTGCTACAAAAGCTATGGATATTATATTATACACCTACTCATTATAGCTCAGTTCTATTCATATCGCTGCACTACTACAGACCCGGTGTCAAGCGAAATTTGTGACTTGCGAAATTTGTGACTTCACACCTTGTGCGCATGCGCAGAGTAATATTCTGCATACCAAACACGATGATGAAACTGATTATTAGCGCTTAGGAATTCATGTTTAGGTAAGTGTGTCGGGTTAGGGTTTGGGTTAGAGTTAGAAAAAGAAAAATAATTGAGGCCAACGAGTAAGTCCGAACATTTTCAATGCTTAAAGTCATTCCCATGCTATAGCTTGTTGTTGGTCCGTGACATCTAGACAAAATGTTTTAATTTACACAACACATCAAAAAAGTAATTGCCAGACTTTATTTCTTTATTCTGAGAGGCAGAATAACTGAAAAACAATAACAGGTCGAAAATTTCGCAGATGTCAAAAATTTCGCTTGACACCGGTTTGATCATTCTGACTAGAAAGTAAGGTGTTGTGGTACTTAACGTTTTTCTTATTTCCACAACAGTGGTTCTCAACCATTTCGCTGAAGGGAGGGAGCCAAATCCAGACCTACAATTTTGTTAGAGAGTCGCACAAAACATTTACCACAAGTCAATTGACACGTTTTGTTTTATTGCACTAACGAAGTCTGTTACACAAAATATTACAGGTGTTACTGAAAATACCGCCTATCGAAAGCAATCCTTTCCCAGCAAAAAATCAGACACTAATCTCTTGCAGAATATATTATTCGGGTACGAAGTAGGCATCATCAGTTCTTATTCAAATAGAATCTGTTGCAGAAAGATTGCTAAAAGCCGCACAGAAGATGCTTGGGAGCTGCAACGCGGCTTTTAGAACAGCGTTTGAGAACCATTTTGCAACAAGTAGCACCATGCCTGCCAGCTACCGTATATCACAAACTTAGCGATTATTAAACCAAATAAAACATCAAATGCTTGCAGATCCACTGTTGCAGTCTGGTGTCGTAACTCATAACAGTCGCGTTTAGTTTGCCATAAAGAGCACACGTAAGTCTATTTGACAAAACCGTTAGTATGTAGGAGGGGGCCCGGAGCCGTATGTTCCTCTCAAATGGCCATAGCTCCGGTTCCGGTCCTAAACTTTAAACTGAGCCCCGGCTCCTGATTTCTAACTTGAGCTCCAGCTCCAAGCAAAATGCCGATCTCCAGCTCGATAGCCCTGGATTATTTCACGAGAATTCTGAATATAATATTAGCGTCTTAATACAAATGCTAAGTTCAGGTTTTGAATGACTTGTTCCAGCTGTTTAATACTTTCTTTAACTAAAACTATTCAAATTTCTACCTTGTGTTGTTTGCTTTAACAAGCTTGGGGAGCGAAAACGACGTGTCAAGAGTGATAAGGGGGTGATGGAATAAAAAAGTTTGAGAAACCCTGGGTTCAGGCGCACAACCAGGGGGGCGTTTGGGGCATTTGACCCCCCGAAATTTTCAAATTTGACATTTGAAGAAACTTTGAAATAATGAAGTTGATATTTTGTATTCTAATTATTTTTAAGAAACGTTTTACTTAAATATGTCTTTGTCTTACGGGTTGACCATCTCCATACAAGATTCATCTTGAGACAGGTCTGATCGAAAATTTCGTAAATGATTGGCAATATGTTGAATTTGGGAGATCGTTTAAAATGTTGGTAGCCTATTTCTAAGGTATTTTTTATCCTTTGTTTCGTGTACCACTCTGAAAATTATCAGAAACGCAGTGTGTGTGTACGCTTTGATTTTGTTTCTTGCCACCTTCTGAGGAAGAGTTTGCATACATTCTTGCAACGCCAACGATAAATACTGCATTGCTATCACACCAGTGGAGCAACGCTTGCACCCAGTAGGCTATGCCTGGTAATAGAAAGAGGATAGCCTACTTATATGTTCATTTTGTGTTAGCTTTACGTTTGCCTGAGGTTACTGTAGGCTACTATTTAAGCATTTTTGCTTTTATGTCCAGTGCTTAACCGTTGCTGGGGTTTCACAGCCAAGCTCTAGCGTTGCAAAGGAAATTCGAAATTCACAAGAGCCTAAAAGTTATTAGGTGTGATTTAGGTGGTCCTAGCAAAAGTGGCTGGGCGCACCCACATCTGATGGCGAGCCTGGACCAACAGTTCGTAATAAAGTTATAGTTGCATTCCTGCTCAGGCCCCACGAGAGGGGGCTCGCTCCGGGGCCCACAAGAGTCTGGGGGGACCATGAACCTCAATGTTCACAGTGGAAATGGGCAGTTATGAACAAAGTTTTTATTGTTATAACTTTGCTCCTAAAATCTTGTGCAAATTAATTGACTAAAGTTGTGGTTTTAGTGGATATACCATGTATAGCCATTTCTTTTGGTTGGAATTATCTCAATTGCTGCTGTTTCATTGTTAGCCTAACGCACTATGTACTGTGTAACATGACGTAATGATCGAAAAATACTTTTATGGGGTCACAGAGGACTTTAATCAACTCAACAGTGTCATGGAAAGACGTCAGTTCTTTCTTTTGTATGTAATTGAGAGCAGGGGTGGATATTAGGGAAGGCGAACGAGGCGGTCGTCTCGCCCCCCCCTTTTTTCAGAGATGTCGCATGGCCCCTCTTTGCGACTTTCGCACTTAGTTTTTGCATTGTTTTGTTTAAAAGCTGATGAACTACTCTAGAGCCGCAAACTCTGGAGCAAGTCATATGTTTTTCAAAACAAAGCAAAAGTGCCAAAGGTGGCCCTTTAACAACTTTAATGTGTAGACAAATAAAAACGTAAATCAAATAACTTCAAACAATTTACAATGTGAAAAGGACTTTCACGAAGAAGCAAATTTCCAGACATTATAAAAATTTGAAATGCTTCTAGCAAGTAAAATTTTTTTGTAGCATGTATAAAATATAGGGGCCCTTTTTTGATGTAACGTGAACAAACATAAGGGCAATGGGTCCTTTTTCAAGGCCATGCATTGTGCAAATGACATAACGCAAATTGTGCAATGTTTTGGGACAACTTTCTGCGATTTTGACTCGGGCCCTAAAGTCTAATACCCACCCCTGGTTGAGAGTTGTGCATGTTGGAATTTCTGTGATTTTTAATGGCAGATGTCATGCCTAGGAAGCAGAGTTGCATTGTTACGCTTTCGTAACACTGAAATTATACCCAAACAGCCATTGCAATAGGTATGCTAAGAAGACGAGTTTTGATTTACAGAAGGATTTCGGGCATCCTGCGTTTACAGAAGTTCAAGTACAGTGTGACGCCGCCCACCGGAGGCTGGTAGAAAAGCTTAGAATGTGCAAAAACTAGCCTTAATATTGGACTGTAGAAAACCGGAAAAAGTGCTGTTTTCAGATGAAAGTCATTTTTTCTTCCAGCGAAACAGCAGATTTATTAGGATCAGGAATCGTGAACAATTAAGTCCTTCCCATGGCAATGCGCTAGTAAAGGAAGTCAAAAAGATGTTCTGGGACAGTTTCAGTTTTTCAGTAGTAGCTTCACTCATGCCAATTGAGGATATGATGAATTTATACAAATGCATTGATGTAATTGAAAGAAAAGCCATTCCAGTTATCACAAAGGCATTTCCTGATGGTGGAAGGAAATTCCAATACGATATTGTCCCGTGTCTTTCGTCTGAAAAAGTGAAAACGATTTTCAGGAAGCAAAATTAGATGTGATAGACTGGCCTGGAAACTCGCCAGATCTTAGACCCATTGAGAATTTGTGATCAGTGATAAAATCCTGTTACAAAAATTCGATTGCACCACCATGACCAAGCTAATAGAGGCCATCGTTCAAGTATGGCATCCAGTGCAGCGGAGTCGGAGGTAAAATGTCTGAATCCAACTCCGACCTTTCCAAAATTTCCGACTCCGACTCCTTAACATAAAGTGAATGACGTTTGGCTGCCAAGAACTTTGTAGCAACTAACACAATACTCAATGGAAATCGTGGTACACAGCAAGAATTCTCTGTTTCAACAAAAGCTTTATAAGAAATTGTACCAATTCAACAAAAATTCCCAACTTAGAATGTGATGCAAAAGCCATTCAATTGGACTTCCGGAGTCGGAAAAAATATCCGACTTGGACCTCTAGTGTCGTTAGGAATCCGACTCCACCGAAAACCTCCGATTCCTCGCCACTCCGCTACCCTGAATTGGCATCGCAACAGTAAATCAAGTAAAATTTTGAAAAACTGTCAGAATCAATGACAAAGCGAATACCGAAATTCTTCGTAACCTATTACTGTATTAGATTTAAAGAAGTATTAAATTGGCTTTGCTAGTGAGAATTACTATAGCCTACTATTTTTATTAACTTTGATGTATAATTGCGAAATTCGCAAAGCAACTGTGTGTTATGTGCATCATTTGAAATAAGCCTGAGACCTTTTGAAACTTAGTTATATCATTGGTAAATGTTTATGATGTAAAATACCAAATAGAGTTTATCATTTTCTAGTCACAGTATTGAAAAGCTAGTGAAGCTCTTAATTAGTTATAATTTATGAGGGGCCCCAAAACAGCTCTCGCACCAGTATATTTTATTCCTCTCAAGGGCCCTATTCCTGCTGCATTCATTTCAAGAGTATTTCAGTTGGCAGACGAAGTCTCGTATCTACAATTAAAACAATAGCATCATTGATAAAATATATCCTGACACAGTGGCGATTCTAAAGGGTGACCTGGGGGAGCCTTGCCCACCCCAGATTTTTGGCTGGCCCCCGCTTGCCCCCCCAGTTTTTTTATTAATTTCACGTTCAAGTTCGCTTGACTGACAAACAGCAGAAAACTTTCAGCCAGCAAAATTTCAAGCGATAATTTAGAAGCGTTTTTGCCTATATTCAATATTTCCTAAATGCATGATAAGCTGTGTTTGTGGTTGTGACGGCCAGGTAATGGGAGTTGTTTATTACAACATACATCCAGTGCCGATACTAAAGTGGGAGCTAGGTGGGCCATGACCCTCCCAGTTTTTCGTAATTTCCCGTTCAAGTGCATTTGGTTGACATATATAGTGGATAACTTTCGGCCAGCCATATTTTAAACGATAATTTAGGAACCCTCTAGCCTGCATTCAATATTTCCCAAATGCAGTGACAAGCAGTGTTGTTGTTTTTGACGGTCGGGAAACTAGAGTTGTTTATGACGACACACAGCAGTAGTTGCTCAGATCCAGTGGCGTAATTAGAGGTTTGAGCCGGGGGGGGGGAAAGATTACCTGAAGGGGGCCCACTGGTCACCGTAGATGAACCCACTTGCCAAAACTCAGAAAAAAGTTAAAAAATGATAGTGAATCTCTGGATGTCGTGGATGTCCATACTAGATAAAAATCGAAAACATCCCGAAAAATGCAAAAAAAACAAATTAAAGAATACTAAGGATGAAAATATCAACTATAGAGGGCCCAGTTTTTCTATTTACCTTGTCAGGGGATGCGGCTTGCCCCCCGTCAGTTACGCCACTGCTCAGATCCTGCGAGAAATTTAGTCAGACCGCGGTCGTGGTGTTGAAAAATTCATTTCGAAACTAAGACACAGTCGCAGAAATGGGAAGATTGATCTTTAGTGCATTTCAGTGTGAGATGGAACTGGACTATATTACTTTCGGCAGATAGTTGATTGTCCCAGTAGCAAAAGATTTGTGAAAGCATTAAAAATTGGTTTCAGTTAATTTATACGAATTTATCCTGGCTGCAGTATTCCATTCTGCTGCCTTGTGTATATCACTTCGAAACATCTTACGTAAGTGGCGTTAGATTCATAAAGCGATTGTAGTTTGACGTTGATGTCATTTTGATTAGTGACGAACCGGTCATTTACTTCGGAAGCCGGAGAGCAATTTTTGCCTTTGGGAGTAATGTTGGCAGCTACAGGGTTGCCAGACACCATTTGAGAACAAAGCCAAACCACGTTTGAAAAAAAGCCAAACAGGGAAAAAAAGCCAAATGGTTAAATAATGTGATATTTAAATTCTTTATTAATTGCAGGACATTTTGGAAGAATAAAGGTGTAACATTCTTCCTCTTCCACATTTTCCGCTCGAACCTCTGGCATTATGGGTTGCCAGATATGCGACAACCTTATTCTTCTATGGGTTGCCAGATAACGTTTGAGAAAATACACCAAGCACTGTCTAAAATATCCTAATAACACTGTTGGCAAGATGTTTAAGAAGCGAAGACACCAGTCTGATGGCATGTGCCAACTGCCTCCCAAAAAAGTCAAATATGAGAAAAAGACAAACAATTTTTTGACGCCAACTGTCTCTAAAAAAAGTCCAATTTGTGAAATTTGGCGTCAAAAAGCAAATTTGTCAGCCCTGGGGAGCCGAGGCGGCCTGCACTCTCTTTTTCATTTGCTGACCTGTGAGTGACGAAAACGATTCTAGCGCCCCTGAAGTAAAAATCCCGCCTTGCCAACACACGTTGTTTTGGATGGCGTGATCGGTCAAATTTTGCATGTACTGATAGACTGGGTCCAAAAAAACTCTTAATATTGCTACATTGATTCGGGACACTGCGTTGGTTGGTTTCAACTCCCCTCTGCGAGCTTTGCACTTGGTTTACAGCGGATTGCCACTGCCCTCTTGCGAAACTTTGAGATCGGAAATGTGAACTGTTGTAGTCGTAACGCTTGTGTGTTTCTGCCGTTAGAAAACATCGTTAAGTTTCTGTAATGTGTGGGTACAGACTAGCATGTGCTAGGCAGCAGTGTGTGAACCAAAGAGGTTCCTTAAAGTTACGCTCAACAGGATAATTTCTCAGGATCGGTTCAGTATTCGGCCGTAGACAGATCCGTTGCCCAGCTGCGGGTTCGTAAATAAGTGTGGAATCAGTGTGGCGATCTGGAAGTTCCGACCCGGCAATAACCAGTAGCGAGAAATCGTTACAAGTGGTTCGTGAGTGCGGTTTTAACTCTACCCACACATGTTTTGCAACCTCATAGGATTTTGTTCGGATTTTCTACAATGATTCAGAAGCAATTATTTCGCGTATTATACCTCATTGCCTAGTAGGTCAAATATTTCTATCAGAAAAACACTTGAAAGAATTCGAAAATCATATTCATTTAGTAAAAATGATTCAAAACATGAAATTAACTTTGGCAAAGATTTTGCTTTGGAAGGAGTCGAAGCTGCTTACATCGTTCGAACAATTTTTTTGATTTATAGCTGCTTGAAAAGCTGCGCTTGATTGTTACTGGTAGCTGCAACTCTTCCCGTAACCAGCGCTTCATGCGAGAAAAAATTTTCAACAATTAAATTCGTGAAAACATTTCCAACAAACTCCATGACCAGCGAAAGATTGGGTGACACTGATCAACGTTCAGGTGAAAGGTACGAGCTGAAAAATAGATTTAGATGATTTCGTAGACGAATATGACAGTCGACATGACAATCGAAAGATTAAGTTGCATTGAGGTGATGATGACATAAAATTCTAATGTAGACTGTGCAGGGATCTGTGTGAGAATAATGCTGTTCATTGTCTATTTGTCTGAATCATTTTAGAGTTAGTGCATGTTTCGCTTATGGCAAGACGGTCATAAATCAAAGCAGGGTTGAAAAGTCAGATTTTGAGGATCAGTCCGAGGACAATTCAGTGTGAATATTAAAATGAACAAATTTTGTTGGGAATATTCTTTGAAATAAGTTTTACGCCTGCTGTTACGTTTTGCTATCAGGTACACGCCCCTAAAACCGATACACGCATTCCTACTACGCCGCTACTGTGCTACTTTAGGTGCCACTTGTGCCGAAACCTCTCTGAGGTTAACTGCATTGAATAGTCCTCACGCTATTCACGCTGACGATGGGCATTACACTCGCAATCGAAGTTGCATAACATTGTTATGGTTGCATCACAAAATTTCCATAAGCTTCTACAAAAACGGATTGGTCAATAGTCGCCAATAAGTTGGCAAATGGCTTATTTTTTGTGTGTTTTGTAGTAAGAATATTTTTTCGAAACTAGTTGCCTATCAACAGCCTACTTGTCTCTGTCAATATGGAATAGGTGGTTGGAAGTGGAAACATTTTGCTTTCATGTGAATTGTACTCACTTTCGTGGAGTTGTTTTCGTTCATGCGGGGTAGGCACAATTGTGTACGGAAAATGGTGTTTCGTTTGACATATGCAGTGCTGTGGAAGTTGCATGGTTAGCACAGAATATTCGGCATAGCAGTACACGTGTGTGATTGCGTCTGCAGTGGCGTTTAGGTGTCCCTAGTGAATAATAACGTTAGTTCATATTTAACGATATTCACAAGCCTGTATTGGGTTTGACAAGGTTAATCATAGCAACTTAATTTTCAAAACAACGAAAAATCACCAGGAAAGATAGACATTTATTTTGGCCCCCTACTTTTTTCCTTGGCCCCGCAGTGCCCCCCACAGTTTTTTAATTCTAGAATCGCCACTGCATACATCAGTGGTTGCTCAGATCCTGCGTGAAATTTAGTCAGACCGCGGTTTTGGTGGTGAAAGGTTCAGGTAGAAGCCAAAAAACAGTCGTTTTTAATGGGAATATTGATCTATTGTGCATTACAGTGTGAGGTAGAACTGGATTATATTACTGTCAGCAGATTGTTGCTTGTCCCAGTAGCAAAATGTTTGCGACAGCTTTAAGAATTAGTGTAAGTTAATTTATCCGAATTTATCCTGACTGTAGGACAGTGGGCGGGTGCTCTGCTGCCTTTTGTCTCGTATGACTTCGAATCACCTTAAGCAACTGGTCGTGACTTCAGTTTAAGTCTACCTACACATGTCCTGCAACCTCATGGAACTTTGTAACGACATTTTGTAATGGTTCAGGAGCAATTTTTTCGGGCATTTCAGTTCTTTGACCCAGAGGTCAAACATTTCTATCTGAAGAACACTTGAAAAGATTCGCAAATGCATCAATTAGTGAAAATTGTTTAATTGATTTAAAACATGAAAGACTTCTGGCAAAAATTTGCTTCGGAAAGAGTTGTAGCTGCCTACATCGCTCGAACAATTTATTTCATTTATAGCTCCGTACAAAGGTGTGCTTGATTGTTTAAACAAGTTGTTACTAATAGCTGTAACTCTTCCGGTGACCAGCGCTTCATGCGAGATAATTTTTTCAAAAATGACATTAATATAAACATTTCTCAGAAATTCCATGACCAGTGAAAGATTGAGTAGCAATGCTCTACTTTCAATTGAAAGGGTACGAGCTGAAAAATAGATCTAGATGGAGATTTTGACAGTCGACATGATAGGACTAAGTTACACTGAGTTGATGTTGATATGAAATTCTAACGTAGACAGTGTAGGGATTTGTGTGAGAATCGTATTGCTCATTGTCTATTTATCTAATTATTTCTTTTGATTTATTTGAGGTGGTGCGTGTTTCGCTTATGACAAGATCGTCATAAATCAGTGGTTCTCAATCTTTTTTGTCCCATCAACCATCTTTTGAAAGAGTATCCGATGGGCCACTTTGCTATGCTGGCACCTCGTGAACCACTAGTCGAAACTTGCAGATAGGTCAGTAAACGTCTTATCAAAGATTTATGGAACTCTCTTTGGATAGGTGGACCGCCTGGACCCCATTGGGAATCACTGCCATAAATTAACTCAGGGTTTTTAAGGTCAGCTTTTGAGGATCAGTCAGAGAAAAATTTAGTGTGAATATTAAAATGAACGACTTTGTTAGATATATCTGCTGAGCAATTTTCTGCCTGCTGTTGCATCTTGCTGTCAGGTACACGCCCAAAACACCAATACACGCAAACCTCTCTGCGGCACGGCTTTGCTAGTTTAGGTGCCACCGGTCGACTGGTGCCGAAAACTCGCTGCGGTTAACTACATAGTGCAGCGCTTTTCAAACTTTTTTAAGCTTACGGCAAACTAATACATTCTGAATTTGGCTGCGGCACACACACTTCCTAAGTTAAGATGAAAAGTTAAAATCCAAAGCAATGCAACGCGGACCAAAAAGATTTGCCGCATAAGGTTTTGTCAAAACAGAAAACTTTCGGGGCACACTTCAGCCTCTTCAGCGGCACACAGTTTGGGAAACATTTTGTCATAGTGCCTTGAAATGTCCTTACCATACACACGCTGCACATGGTATCACACTTGTGATAGTAGTTGCATAACAATGTTATTGTTACATCAAAAAGTGTTCGTAAACAGATCAGTCATAGTCACTAATCGGTTGGCTAATGGTTTATTTAAAAAAAACTTGCTTTGTAGTAAGAATAGTTTGACGAAAATAGTTGGCCATCAACAGCCTACTTTGTCTCTGTGTCAGGATAGCATTCGTCGTTGGAACCATTTCGCTTTCATGCGAATTGTTTTCACTTTCGTGCAGCTGTTTTCGTTCACGTGGGACCGGCACCAGCACAAGTGTTTACGGGAAATGGTGTTTCTTTTTACATGTGCAAAGTCAGAGTGCAGCGCTGTGGAAGTTGCATGTTTAGCACAGAACATTCGACATAGCAGTGCAAGTGTGCGATCTAGTGGTGCTTAGGCGTCTGTAGTGAATAATAACGCTAGGTCATATTTAACGATATTCAGTCCTGTCGCCACGGAGGGGCTTTGGTGGGCTTAGCCCCCCAAAACAAAGCTCCAAGACCCCTAAATTGAAATATAAAACACTGAAATCAGTGGAATTTTGTCAATTTTTAAAATGTCAAGCAACATTGCACAAACGTAAAGTCCCCTACTGAAGACTTTCTAGCGACGATTTTGACGATATTCACAAGCCTATGTTGGGTTTGATAGAGTTAATCATAGCAAATCAATCTTCATAGCAACGGACAGTCAACATGAAGGAGAGACATTTATGTTGGCTCCCCTATTTTTTCCTTGGTCCTGCAGTGACCTCCCCACTTTTTTCATTTTTGAATCGCCATTGTCCTGACCATAGTCTCTTGTATCTGACAGCTTCACCACTCGCAGCATCGTCTGCAGAAATTATCTCACAGCTAATATATTCAAGTGAAGTTTAAAAAATCTTGATAAAAGATTTGACGAAACTTCTAAAACAAGACGGAAAGTTAGGCAGCTTTACTAGCATATACATCTGACACAATAAAGCCGTGACTGCACTGGTTGAATGCTGAACCAGGCGTTTGTATTAGGCTACTAAATTTTATTCTGTCCTTATCGTTCTGTCTGCATCTTGATTAAGAGCAGGCCCGTAACTAGCTTGGGACACCAGAGCGGATGAAGAGTCTTCTGGAAAGGGCCCAAATTTTTAAACTATGTCCAACACATTTCTAAAACGTTTTTAGTGTTGGCTTCACTTCGCTCCCCAAGTTACGGGCCTGATTAAGACAAATAAGTTCACATTTTCGAAAATGTTGCGAAACGAACACATCTGCGATCGTTTGCGAAAAAGTTGTACCACGCTTGAATAAGCACGATGACGTCATCGAATGAAAGTTCATGAAAATTGCACCCCCCGGAATGAAGAGCTGGTTGCGCCCCTGACTGGGTTAGACCACGGGCATGCGAAAACTTGCTTCTTGCCCCGGGCTCCATCTAACCTCGTTACACCCCTGCTGATACAGTATCAATGATGCTTACACCACTACAACTGCCTTCTGTTCATCATAATTCCTCCTGTGACGTATGTGCACGTGATGCTGAAAAAAATAGAATGCGAAATGAGAGTTTGGTCGACAAAACGCAGTCAAGAAAGACTGAGGGTCCCCACTACCTTTCAACAAAGTAAAGAAATAAAAATGTAAGCCGCCATTAATAAGTCGCAGGAAATGTTGAAAAAAATTCATAAGCCGCGGCATGGCATAAAATCGAATAAATACGGTACTCAACTGCACATAAAGTTAGTTGCAAGAAGAGTTCATAAAATTAACACTAAAGTGTATTCTAAATAAAAAAAGGTATTTCCACAGGTTAGAGCAGGATTTCTCAACCGAGGCCCTCGGCCCCTTGGGGGCCACGAAGCGGTTCTCCGGGGGCCACGAGCAGAGGCTTTTACTAATTAGCTCTGCCGTGATATTGCAAAACCCAAGTGTAACAATATTAATTATGCGCCAGTTGAAGAGGAAAGGGGGCCACAAACCCCCTTTCGGTTGAGAACGGTTGAGAACCACTGGGCTAGAGGGTGACTCGACAAGAAACAACATTCACCCGAACATAACCTCAAACCAGAGATTGCAAATAAAAACACTAGAAAAATAACATGTAAATACGGCCAGCCAGGTTGTGTGAAAGGTGTTTCGAAACATTTGTCGTTATTTTCACCTACATTTTCAGCTGCTCTGGTTAACGCCACTCCTTTAACGTTGCTGCTTGAACGTTTTGCTGGAAAAAAAGGTTTCAATGGCGGCGTTTTAGCTAACACTGCCCATTCTTGCACTTTTTCTCCTTTGCGCTTCTTAGCTGCTGATGGCATTACAGATTTCGGCATTCCGCTAGCTATACGCTGCAATCTCGTTTTCTGCTCTTTCGTTCTACAAATCGACTGATTAAAATCCTTTCTGACGGACCACGCATTGCACGCAATAACATGTGGTGTAAATGGCTTGATCAGCTTTATATGCTTCATGTGTTTACAGAGACGGCGCTAGTGCTTTTTAGTGGAAAGACCAAGATCAGTAGAAATCGTGTGATCCAGGAATTACTGCTCCCAAAGCAAGCGGTTCTTTTGCGACTGTACTCCCAAGAAAAAGATGACATGTGTTAGCCACTCATAGTAAGCGATGTCCCGTAAGCACTTTCTGGCAAAGCCCAGTTGCGGAACTA
>Ga0210059_1010224_pt1 | contig 14518 bp, 10 predicted proteins | sample Ectturendosymbi2_FD_188042 | JGI IMG/M metagenome (GOLD analysis project Ga0210059, IMG submission 188042) | Ecteinascidia turbinata endosymbiont from Florida, USA - Sample 2 (SPAdes) (version 2) | ecosystem: Host-associated > Tunicates > Ascidians > Unclassified | place: Key West, Florida...
GAGAAGGTTCATAAATAATCGATTTTAAAGCAGATACCTTGCAAAGGATATCAGTAAACAAGTAACATTGAAAAATGTATGCATTCTACCTGTGAGCATGTGCACATATTGCGCTACGCGGTTGATAAACTTGCTCGGGCATACTCTCTCAAATGACTTCATTGAAACAACATTTTTATGGTCGAACGCTGTCAAGCTTCAGCTCTGTTGAACATACATGTGTCGCTATATTTTTCCTTAGATGGCCAAATGAACATGTTACAAGTAAGCTCTTATACAGGTCAAAATACACAAACCACCAACCAAGAAAGAAAATAAAACAAATTAGTTTTAAGTTTTAGCTTAACCACTTGGGAGCATTCACTTTTCTCTTCGTTATCTAAACACTTCATACTACCCTGCTTTCACTTAGGTACAACAAACTTGCAAGATTTGACATTCAGTCAACATGGATTTTTTAACACAAAAATGTTGCGAAAGAACTTCCAAGCGAATACGATTGGAATTGTACGACAAAAGAACCAAAAGTCATTTGTGCGTTTTAAGGAATATTTGTTTGTTTCAAGAAACTTATTTGTCTGTTTAACGTTTTAAAGAAATTTGCTACTGTACGTAGAAGACCAAGCGAAGCTGCTGTGTTGTCTTCAACTAATTGGATCAAATCGTTGCGAACCAGTAGGAGAAATATGACCAGAAACCATAGGTCGGGATTATCGTTCGCGATCAGACAGTCATCGTGCTTCACCGATGCCGCGCAGTAACGTGCAAGGCTACCTGACAACGCAATGAAATCCGAGTGTCTATTTTACTGGGGAATTGAAAGGTCACAGTGCGTTTTTTTTTTAATTGCCGCTGACTCATTCAAATCGAGTCGGTCTATGAAATGCCAAGTGTTGACAAGTCAATCAACACCAGCACGTGTTTGCTGGGCAACGTCTTTGTGCAAAAATATTTAAATCATGAGTCGGCAGTGGCGATTCCAGCAATCGGGATCAACCCGAGCCTTTGACTACGCTTTATAGTGTAGAACGCGAGCTTGCTTGCTTTGCATGTTTGTGCTACCACCCACTTCACTGATTAAGGTTGTTAACTCTAGCTCTTTCCATTGGGCATTATCAGTGTTCATATATTTTCGTTTCATGTTGGCCTTCCGCATGCAATTTGCAGGTGACGTGAATCAAAAAATATCGTTCACAGCAACGGTTCTCTCGAATACGTTCGCTCGCTCTTTACTCGGGCTCATCCATTGGAGCCCGAGCTGCCCTCTGCAATTAAGTATTTTTCAATTTAATTCATATCAGATTGAATGTTTTTTTGGAAGCAACTGGTTTGCAAAGAACATTGGATTTGAATTCCAATCCAACGGAATATACCCATTCCAGAATAATTTCAAACGAACGATAAACTGTCTGGTAACTCGGGCTAATATGAATGAGCCTAAGACGTGGAGGATTAACTGGCGTTATTATTGTTCTGTGACGTGCGTTACGTAACAATGGACGAGCTCCCATGAGAATTCTCGTTCATTGTTGCATAGCCAACGTCACAGAGCAACGATAGTGCCAGCCAGAATGAGCAAATGGAAATTTCAGTGATACAAGCCCTGAACGGTTGCATTCACAAAGTGTAGGTTGCGTGATGAGCCCAAGGGACGCTGCTGATCTGGAATGGCCCCTGAGTGTAGGCATGCATGGGACACCGTTCGTAAAGATATTATATCTGACTGATTTAGCACAAAAACTGCTATCTCTGCGCATATTTAGCTATCTCTGCGCAGAGATAGCTATCTCTGCGTGCATTTAGCTATCTCTGCACAGAGATACCTATCTCTGCGCGCAGATATAGCTAAATGCACAGAGATAGCTATCTCTGCGCAGAGATAGCTAAATGTGCGCAGAGATAGCTAAATATGCGCAGAGATAGCAGTTTTTGTGGTAAATCTGTCAGATGTAATATTTTTACGAACGCTGCCCCATAGACATGCAAGTTAGTGCGCTGAAGCCTTTCTGAATAGCCATGATCATCTCTTGTTGAAAAGTCAAGCTGCTTAAATTGCCAAGTGTGACACTTACGCACGTTTGTGGCACAAACAGTCACAATTGGTGAACAAAAGTCTACCCGGAGTTGGATTAGGTGTCGTTAAAATTTTCTCCGACTCCGACTCCTCAGATTGAAAATCCTTCCGACTCCGACTCTGACTCCACGACTCCGACTCCGTCTCCGCAGCCCTGCGAGTAAGTCCGAAAAATTTTCAATGGTTTAAGTTATTCCCGAACTAGGCTATAGCTTGTTGTGGGTACCTGATATCTAACCAAAATGTTTTAATTTACACAACACACATCAAAAAAGTAATTGCCAAACTTTTTTCTCTTACTCTGAGAAGCCAAATAACTGAGAAACAATAACACGTCAGAAATTTCGCAGAGGTCAGAAATTTCGCTTGACACCGGATATTCAACCGGCAACCGGACTGTGATCTGCTGCACTCTCTTTTCCCGTTCCCAGTCCCACTGCTTCGGACTATGTTTGCACGGTTCGATACGTTCGACTACTTCGACCAGTCACTGTGTGCTGTGCGCTTGTAAAAGTTCCAAGTTCCATATGTTCAGAGTTGCCACATGGTGCCTAACAGTGATGCCACTTCTGGTGTTTTGCCCAGAGGTGCCACTCCTAGTGTTTTTCCACTAGGTCTAGTGTTTTTACATTTCACATAGTGTTCTAGTGTTTTTTTATGAGTGAGCAGAAAATAAGTTATTGCACAGTTTTGTGTAATTGTAACTGTAAGTGAGACCTTTTGATTTTAGAGCAATGGTAATTTGCTAAAAATTCAACCTAATTAAATCCTAATTACACAAAACAGTGTAATATGTTTTGAATTACACCGCTGCGAAATTGTGACGGTTTCGATGCCAGCGGTTGCCTGCACTGATTAGTCCACTTATTGAGTACGTGCCACGTTGAATTGCATTGCTTTGCCTGGTCGTTTGTATCACACGTCGATGTCAGATGGTTTCTAGTTTCGTACCTGGCGGTTTTTGTGTTATGCTGCAGATGCTGATGCGTGCTGGTGTTCTTAGTTGAATAAAGCCTGGTGAAAGGTTTTGTTTGTCGCTAGGTTCTGTCGTGACAGAAGTCACATGGTCATCTGTTAAAAGTTTCAATGACCTGTACAAACAAACACAAGTGTTGCTGCTATCTCCCGTTTTCTTTGTTTCTGGTTTCCAATGAATGAGTTGCACAATGTCTTGTCTATGGTAATGGTTGGCATTGTTATATATTTTCTGGGCATTTTCGCAGTGTGTAAGTTTGCTTTTGTAATTTAGTGTTTTTTTATCATGAAATCTAGTGCTTTTCTGTAACAACAGAGTGGCAACACTGGTGGTGCCCCTCCTGGTGTTTTTCCACTAGATCTAGTGTTTTTACATTTCATCTAGTGTTCTAGTGGTTTTTCATAGCTATCCAGTGTTTTTCATGAGTGAGCTGAATCTAATTATTTCCTCAAATTTTATGTAACTAACAACTCTCCTTGAGACTTTTTGATTTTGTTTAATTGTAATTTGTTAAAAGTTCTACCTGATCAGATCACATTTTAAATTACACAAGAGCATATAATTTGGTTTGAGTTAAACCTGGGGTACAACGAGAGGGGTAAGGGAGGTACAATGCCCTGGGCACTGAATCAGTAAGGGAGCGCCGAAAAGTTCCAGCAATGTCACATGTACATTTTTCAGGTCTGGGTTGATGTAATTTCACCCAATCAAAAAGACCCACTTGTTTTTTTTTAAAACCTACTTTAAAAAACCTAACAAAACCCACTTAAACCCACTCTTTACTTTTTCTTTAAGATCTACTACGAAGTAAAAAGTAAATGTGCAGTACACTTGTACAGTTAACTGTAAATCTTTTTAATCAAACAAAACGAACAGCAATGAAAAAATGTAAGGGCGTGGAAAAAAAGAGAAGAATAATTTGAACCATTTGAGTAAATTATACTGGGCATCTTCTTCAGTTTTATAATATCGATGTAGTTTCATGCAACCAATTTTTCTGTCTTTTCTGCATCTAAACCGTTTCTGATGTTGGACCATACCAAACCACATGTACACTCTACAGATGCTGATCTAGCAGGGCATGCACATAAACTTGACGTGAAACTGTAGAGGTTGTGTGGGAGTGACTTTTCACTGTTTGCTGTTCACATGCTTAGGAAGCCTTTCCATTTTCGAGTGAACTGACAAACAATACTTTGCGGAAACAAAGATGGAGTAAATTTCTTTGCCTTCAATTTTAAATGTCATAATAGGCATAACAAGTTATTATTGTGTAATTCTGAAAACAGTGGTATTGCATGATGCCATAAAAAAATGTAGAATGGGGTTTTTGTGTTATTCTTAAAAGAATAAAGCTTTCCTTTTCAAATAACCCTAAAAATGGGTTTTCTTAAAAAAAAACAAAAAAGGTGTTTTTTAAAAAAAAACAGGTTTTTCTCAACCTTGGAAGTACCACTCTTCTGTGCAGACTTTGATTCCACATTTATGTCTGCAATATACTTGGTTTTATCCAGAAGTCACTACGATTATGAATAATCTAATGTTTGCTGATGATATCAGTATATTCAGACCCAGCATAAATGGACAGTGGACTCCAACATCTTCTACAAATTTCATGTTTGTCCTGACTCTGCTGATGAATACTGTTGCAACCTCTTCATTGATGTTGTGTTGAATGTGTGATTCACCATGAACAGGATGTACGCAAAGAACAACACCACATATATGTGGCGCGAACAAGCAATAATAGAGTGATTGCGGTGCATGATCTCTATTGTTGCTTGCTGCCACAGTATGAAGCTTTGTGCACATGCTGCTCGAGTTTTTCCAGTCGCAACAAAATGGTGCTGTGACCAGGATGTGAAGGTTGTGCCTTGTGAAGCCTTCAAAAGAATGTGCGATCGGTGCGTTTCATTGTAAAAAAGAGGGGATGTTGTTGCAACCACTCTGTTGGCGTTGCATTGCATGTGTGATTCACCACGAACGGCATGTGCGCAAAGAACAACACTACATATATGTGGCGCGAACATGCAATAATAGAGTGATGGCGGCGTGTAATCTCTGGTGATACTAACGATTGAACGTAACAACAGCATATGTGAAGAGTGATTGCGGTGCATGATCTCTGTTATTGCTTGCTGCCACAGTGTGAAGCTTTGTACACATGCTGCTCGGGCTTTTCCGATCACAACAAAATGGTGCTGTGACCAGGATGTGAAGGTCGTGCCATGTGAAGCCTTCACAAAAGAATGTGCGATTGCTGCGTTTCGTTGTAAAAAGGAGGGGGTGTTTTTGCAACCACTCCGTTGACGTATTAAATCTGTGATTCACCACTAACAGGATTGCGTGAAGAACAACACATGTATGTGGCACGAACAAGCAATGATAGAGTGATCGTGGCATGGAAGCTTTGCCGATATTAACTTGTGAACGATTGAACGTAACGACTAGCATACACAGAGAGTGATCATGGCATGTGATCTCTATTGTTGCTTGCTGCCACAGTGCGTAGCTTTGCACACTGCTCGGGCTTTTCCGATCGCAATAATACTAAATCACCTTTGTAACAAAACAATTGGTTTTCTTTTTTCCCCCTAAAATAGGAACAACATGCTCCATCAAATGTGTTTTTGAATGGCATGCATGTGCAATTTTCTGACCAAGGGAAATACCTTGAACACCTTGATGTGTTGCTGAAGGCAGTGGCTACAGGTCTGCCAGTGGACCTTCATGTTATTCGTACACCACCTATAACGTGATAGTAATGCATGACGAATGTGCAGTGGACTGCAGTAGGCTTGGTAGAAATGTGCTAAACATCAAACTTAACCCATAAATTGAAATGTGCAAACACTACTACCAAAACAAAATTTGCCTAGGTGAGAGCCGAACTGAAAACCATTTGACCAGCAGACGTAAACACATCCACTACTCTACCACAACGGTTCCTCTGAATTGACAAACTCTGCGTTTTGTTCAAACCACGTCATGCACGGCAGACCTATAACCTCATCTGTTGCTAGATGCCTTACTGAAGGATGGTGATGATATAGTATTCAGAGACAAGTGAAATTGCTGTTCTATGCAGCAAAAAAGTTCCAAAGCACATTCAATCAGTGCTCTCCTGCAGTGAAAAACACTTTATTTCATGCCAATGTATGCTTGCCAGTTGTGGAGGAAATACACGCAGACTAGTATGAAGCGCTTACACATTACATACAACAATGCCTACCTAATTATGCATTACATAATACCCAGAAATGTCAGTGTTCGCCCACACCAAGGTAACCATTGCGTTAGGGCCTTTGATGCCTTGTTGAGTAACAATATGTATTGTTTTTTCAGTGATGTGTATCTTCATCCACCTTCTTGATCTAATCGTTTGAAACGTCTGATGCTTTTTACAAATGTTCACTCCAATTATTTAATGCTCCTGTGTGATAGTGACCAACTGAAGTAGTTGTTGATTGGTTGTTTCAGTGAATGTGTCTCATCAGTCTTGCTTTTGCTTAGCAACAAAACTTTCCACGTGCTTCGTGGGGCCTCAGGATTTCTGTATTTTGTTGTGATTCGTCTATCACTTCCAACATGTAAATGACGTATGCAAGCCAAACATACAAAAAGATTATATAACTGGTGAAATACTAACCATCAAATCCTGCTTTAAATTCAGTAAAAATAGTTGGCTGTCAGCCTCATGCTAAATATGTTTCAAAACATTTTCAAACCTTGATCAAAAAAATAAAAATGCCCCTGTCCAAATGTGAGCACCCCAATGTTTTTTTCTGTTAGTTGTTTACCTCAATTTGATATTGGAATGCCTTCATTTCTCTCCCACTGCAAGATCCCTGTATGATGATGAGTGAATGACATTATCGTTGGGGCACTGTGAAAGTGTTTGCTCTTTTCAGTGTTGATTGTGTGCTAACACCTACTCTACGTGCTATGACTAACCATTTTTGTGCTCTTGTGTTATTCAATTGTGCTTGTGGTATGGAGCACGAGTCTGCGGCAAATAAGTAATAACAGGGAACAGGGAGGCTGATGAAGTTGGTGTGCAGACATTGAAGAAAAGATACAGAGCAGTGGTGGTGGAATGCTTTGAGCAAGTTAAGGCCTCCAGAAAACATAAGCATATTTGAAGGTTTGAGTGCTCTGCATCCTAACAAAGTGCTTTCACAACCTGATCCACTTCCATTTTCACAACTCCCTCTCAGTTTTCTTAAAGGAAGACATATGCATCAGATGAAAGAGCAATATAAAAAACTGTTTTGTTGATTGGGAAAAACTACGTATTTTCAGGCAGCATATTTTCAGACACAGCAGAATTTTGGATCAGTGTGAGAAAATACCAAAATACTGCAGGAGAAAGCACTTGATAAGGTTGCACTGTCTTGCTTATTATTGCCAGTTTTAAATTCAGTGGTGGAGTGAATTTTCTTGACTAAAACTTTAACAAAAACAGCTTGAAGTAACTGAATGAAGCTTAGAATGCTGCAGTAGATGCACTGTTATATTGAATCTGTTTTGAAACAAAATTTTGCAAATATTTGGTTGTTTCTCTTAAAAATTCTCTATTTAATAGGAAACAAATGAATGACAATGTAATTACAGAAGAAAAGCTTCTGAAGATTTGGAATTGTATTGTGTTGATGACTGACTTGAAATATCCATCTTGCATATGGTTACATCATCAAGACATTGCAAGGGAAACACAGCCAGATCTGATTGCAATGAATGTGTTTTACTATGAAATTGATGTTGCGGCAGTGGCTTCATGTTTGATATGTGTATGTTTAACGACTGCTAATTGGCTTTTTTTGTAACTAAGTCTGGCTTCTTTTGTTAAAGACAGGTTGGCAACCCTTCCTAACGGTGCAGTACAGCCAGACAGTAGACACTGCTTTCTTATTTCAGCATTAAAAAATTTCATGGCTTCCTTCTATGGTGAAATACTTCCAGTTGTGTCACGTGCTATTTTGGATAGTGATAGTGAAGATGATGATGACAATGAAGTGTGAGTAATTTTTTTTCAAATTCATGTGCTGTTTTTGTTGATGGTAAACTGCCTACTTGAACACTTGACAACTACTTTTCTGATATTGCATTAGTCCACAAAAAGCAAACAAGGTCTGTTTTTTGCAAACATATCATTTACCCAAAAATTAAAATGTCGTTGGGTCAGCTTTCTTAAAGTATATTAATCCCGAAATTTGGTCTGATATTCCTGAAAATTTGAAATCACTTTCACCTTATTAATTTGGAAAACAATGTCCAACCTTTATAACATTTTTGTTGATTTTTGTTTAATATGCTTGTCACTTTTCAGTAATATTGTTTTACGTTCCCCAATTTTCTCATATTTTACCTTGCTAGTTGCTTACCCCACTCCCCTCTGTACATAAGCATGCTTTTCTCAAGCTCTTTTTTGTTGTTTGTTTACTTATTTTGTCTTTGATGCATTTTATTGCTTTTCTTTTAGTACATGTGAAACGTCTTTAATTTAAAATTGACTCGTATTCTCTTTTGCCAATCCTTTTCACATCAATTTGCTAACCTGATGTTTTTATATTCTCATCAACGTGCAATTAATCTCTGCTCTTCAATCTTAACTATTTTTTCTTCCTGTTGCATTTGTGTTATTTCGTGATTTGAGTCACAAAAATGCATGATTAAATAGTACGATACCATGTACAGAAAACCTTTGTGTGTCTAGGTTTATTGCATAAAATGTAACAAGAAAGTTCTAAGCATACATAAGGTTTTTGGCTGTGTGGTAGGTAGTTACATTGGTCAGAGATCCACTTGAAACTATATGGCTAAAAATTTGAAAGAAAATGCTGAAACAACAGCATGTGAACATATTATCGTGCAACTCAATGTAAAAAAGCCTTAAACTCAATGCTGAATTGACCCTATATTTGTATGAAGCATATATTGTAATGATCTTTAAGCATTCTGCACTCTGGATTTAACAAAGCAGTGATTTTACCAAAGGAAAGAAAAATAATGAAGGAAAAATTAACTATTCATAGAATAAATACAAGGTTGTATTTGTTGAAAACTACATGTTAATAAAAACCTTGCGAGGATTAAACTTTTACCAAGCATAATCATATTTTAGTTCCAGGACAACATGAAACATAATTTTATTGTTTTGTTATTTTTGTAAACAAAAAATATTGCCAAATAGTCACATGGCTAATGGCAGTCTTAATCAAACACATGCAATGCTCAGTTAAGGTGTAACTAGCAGTTAAATAAACAGCATCGTTTACCAAATAAAATTGGTTCTAGGTGAGAAAGCACAACCAGATTTGTACATTAGGTACGCTGCATTACAAAGTGTACTTTCAATTTTTGAGAAAATTATTTTTCAGACTGAACGTGCCTTGTTGTCTGAAAAATACAGTAAGTAGTTAATGCACCCCACATTGTTGAACCTAGTGGGGATTGTTGATGTAAGTGAATAAATTCAAATTTGGGTGTAATAATGTCATCAATCAGTGGGAATGAGGTCATTAAATGTAAAAAGTTATACCAAATGTGATAAGATACAGTCAAATGGTGGTAAAACAGCTTTTCACAGTTAGTAAAATAAGCAAAGAATATTTTGTGTTGATTCAATATCATAGCTAATGAAGCTTCTTATTGTGCACATTGAGATATTGTGATTTAGTCACTGTGTGAAACAGAATTCTTCAATGTATATCAAATGGATCAAACAAAACTTCTTGTGCCAAATTATGTTGGGATAATCTACATCAGACCTGCACAACAACACACAGAGCTTATGATTCACAGAAGCTTTTTCAAATGCAGAAAATATTGCAGAAGCCCTACTCTGTGTGGTTTGTTGTTCCAGAATTTCTTACGAACTAAATGAAATGAAATAGACTTTTGTGGCCAGGCAGCAAATTCCCGTTGATCAATTTGGCCCATAAGGTTTCTGAGTTGTGCAGTGGTCAGGTAGTTCCCCAGTGTAGGATATACTGTGCTTCCTAACCAGTGGACCATGAAGATCTTACAGGAAAGCTGTGTAGCATTTCAAAATGTTACAATCTCTGGTATTTAACTAAAATGTTTGACAATTACATAGCTGATTTTGTATTGATTCTACTGTATGCATCTTTCTTTTGCTAATGTTCTATTGATTAATCTCCTATCAAGCCTCAACTTGATCTCATCATTTATAATTGAAGTTTTCCATTAATAATAAATTGCATGTTGTGAACATTATATTTTTCACGACTCATTATTTTACTGTAATGGTGAGCCTCATCAAAATTCGATAGTAAAAGTGGATCACAAGCTGAAAACGTTGGTCTAATATGAATCTTAAACATGCAATTATAATATCAATCATAAAGTGAGTATATTTCCTCTACGTGAAATGGTAGAAAAAGCAGAATTTTTACAAACCGTACTTTCATGAAACATAACATCTTGATTTTCAAATATAAATAAGACCCACACAATATTTCTCACATTTGTTCTTCAGCTGAGATGGTTTTTGTGTATGATTTATTGTTTTCAGTAAAACGCTGTGATGAAATTTCTTTGTTCACTGAGTTTGACAATAACTTATATTATTCTAGACAGCTACAGATTGAATGGCAACCACACCACAGTCATACTACAATGACCAACTTTAAATCCCTTGTACTGGCAAGTGGAAAAATTGAAAGAGGTTGGCTGGTTCAAGTTACATGGATAACTTTGTAAATAGTAATTGTATAAATCAGGGTTGCGGAGTCAGAGGTAAAGTAAAATGTTTGACTTTTCCAAAATTTCCAACTCCGATTCCTTGACAAAATGGAGTTTGGCTGTCAACAATTTTGTAGCAACTCGCACTCAATGGAAATCGTGGTACACAGCAAGAATTCTCTGTATCAACAAAAGTTTAAAAAGAAATTGGACTCCGAAGTCGGAGGAAAAGTCCAACTCTGACTCCTAGAGTTAGGAATACAACTCCACCCAAAAAACTTGGGCTTCGCAACCCTGGTGGTACAGTATATATATTTAGTCTAAGGCTTAATTTTGAAAACGTGCCTGCAGGCCAGCACTCCCTTTTGACATTTTAAGGCTTGCATAGTCCAGCAATTTAACTTAATGTTTCAACTGAAAATGTCACAAGTAACATTAGCAAGAAACCTCCCATCACAGAAGTGTTGTTCACAGTTAGGCATACCGTATACTTGTATAACCAGCTTGGGGCACCAAGAGGGATGAAAAGTTTTCCAAGAGCCCAAATTTTTTGAACTATGTCCAATGTTTTTAAATTATGTCCATTGTCCAACACATTTTCCCAGGGGGGAAAAATTTTTCTAGGGGCGCTTCACCCCCTGGTTACGGGCCTGTGTATAACTCATCTGAAAACAAAGCTGCAGTCCATGTGAAATGTATTTGTGGCCTGCATTTGGACACTCCTGGTCTAAAATCTATTTAGACTTTTTATTGAATTGGCTCAAAGTGTGAAACATTTTTTGTCATTCGTAATCACATTATAATGGATGAATTTTTCAATGAGTTATGTTAGCTTTTTTAAGTGCATGTGCTTGAAGTATTACTAGTCTGCCAGAAAACTATTAGTGTCATGCTTAAATGGCAATATCTATTCCTTTTCTACGTTGTTTCAACAATCCGTACTAAACATTAATTCAACCATACGCATGTTGTGAAAGGTTTTGTGGAATGCCATGTGGAAAACCTGATAAGTCTTGGTTACCTCAAAGAAAAAAAGAATGAGGAAACTGTGGGCTCTTGTTACGGTAAGTGCTATTACAAAAGTACGTTGTGAAATTAAGCCAGGCAGGTGTTGCTAATAACATGAACGGGACTGTTACGCATGCAACGTCACCGCCCCAGCGCTTTATTCGTTGCCCGGTTTAGAGTACAAGATCGCATCAAAACGAAGCTCATGATAAACAAGTACCTAGACCAAGGTTTCTCAAACGGGGCCCTCGAGCAGAGGCCTTCACTAGATACTGTAGCTTTGCCGTGATATTGCATAACCCAAGTGTCGCGATATATTAAGTATTCGCCTGTTAAACTTAGAAGGGCTCATGAAAGTTTGAGAACTACTGACTTAGACAGTACGCCAGACCTATCCCTCGTAGTAAAATAAAGGTAGAATTTTATGATAAAATCAGTTGTTATCTGCGGCCCGCTGGCGATAATCCACAATTTTTATGCGGCCCGTGGTCGTGATAGTAAATAGGTTCCCCACCCCTGCTCTACAGCGTTACGTTGCCACAACAAACAGCAGGGGTCTTAACCATAAACACCCCCCCATGCAGTAGTGGCCGCTGAACAGGTGTCACCTGTGTTCCTCTGATGAAGAACTGAAAGAAGGCGAAACAATGCCGTCCGGAGATAGAGCCAATGGAAAGGTAACTCAACTCAAGCTCGAAATTAAGCCATCCGTTAGGACAAGGGCAACTTCACGTTTATTTGTACAACATTTCACTGCTGCAACGCTGTTCAGCTGGTTAGTAACGATTCCGACCCGGACACGTCCTTCCATTTTTCACTTGGAAACATGGAACCACAACTACGAAATTACCTTGTGTTAACTTTCTTCAATGTAATTTCCGCACTGACGTTTGCCTCACAGACTGCCATTCTGTATAAGATGGGAGGTTTGTGCCTTCCCTATTATGAGATTTTTTGTTACAGGTAAACTTCTAGCGAGTTTTTACTACTGCAACGACGTAGCTTTCGTTTTTTGCAACATTTGCAATTCCTCAGACGCCCTGTGGGAAATTACTAACAAGGTAAATTTGTCGTTGCTTGCCTTAATAGTGAAAAACCGCTTTGTTGCTACAGCACTTTTCTATCACAGTTATTCGAAAGTGCTGGCGCGGAGATTTCAAACGTCACTATTTTGACATCTGCTTCTATTTACGAATACAAATGGCCGAAGAATACGCAAGTTACTCAGTCGCCTTTCGTGAGATCACTTCGTAACAATCACTGTTCCACCAAACCCTGTTTTCCTCCGCTCGAGCAACCGAATATGGTGACTGGACTTGCAGCTGCAGGTAACATAGGCGTATGTTGTGCTTAATGCACATTGGAATGAAAAATGAACTTACAAATTGTTACTTGCAGCGTTAACTCACTGCACCCTGCACAACATCTCCGCAACTGTTTACGTCTGTTACACAGACACCATTAACGTAGACTCGGAGTCAATTGAAGCATTCCGTCGGTTGTTGCAGCTGGAAGTATTTTCAAACCTTCGCCAAACAAAGGTGCGTCAAATCACGTGCGAAATGCAGAAGATCAAAAATGCAAAAGGGTTTATTGTTTTTCAGGACCAGAAAATCGCGCAGAAAATAGAAGCATTACGCCTTTCCCCTTCAAATACGACAGCACTGTACACGTGACTCTTACAAGGTGCCTTTTTCGGGAAGCACTGCACTACGACCGCCAGAAGATCGGTGATCTGCATGACGGGAGGAGGTCACAGTAGTCCTTGACGTTGCAAGTCCTCAAACGTTTTCTTTGTGACGACGTTGCCGGCGGAATCTTCAAATTCTTCCTCCTGTTCTGGATTCCAACGCTCTGCGTTCTTGGTTTGCTTGATTTTGGTCCACACTGCATGTCAATCGTTTATTGATTCTGCGTTCCCATAATAATTTATGCAGTGCTTATGAAGAACACGATCAGTACTTACATGCTAGAGCATCTTCGATTTGCGTGACGTTAGCGAAGTGGGCAGTATTGGGAATACCGAGGCATCGCATACCGTGCGCGTGTCTCCATTCCTGAAATGAAGAATTCAATAGGTTATCCCACTGGTGCGCATGTGTATGTTCGCGTTTTCGGTCGATGGGAGCGCAAACAATTGGGTGGGGGACGTGTCCTCATTTTTTTCAGACGGTAGGGAAGTATTATGCCATGTTCCCACGGATTTTTATCTTTAGATTGTATTTGGAGAGATACAAAGAGACGTTTGTCACGTTTTGTGTGAAGAGCTTTTCATATTATATGTCACACAAAGCCAAGTTGATGTTGAAACAGAGGTTGGCCTGGTGTCACTGATTCTTATATTTTTATAGTATTTAGCTTCAACAAAATGACCGCGAAAGATTGTTAAACTACTTCTGTCCGACATTTTACGGTATGATTTGCTGTCAGAAGGCTTATTTTCTTGAAATAGCGAGAGTTTCGCAGCTGCACGTGTGAGAGACCACAGTACAGCCATGATTTGTTTCGTGCAGAAATGGTAACTGGCTCTACTGTAACGTTGTCGCACAGACAGTGTACTAAGTTACATTTTCAGGCAAGACTGCGAAGTTTTTGCGGAAGGCAAAAAGCAGCACTATTGTCAATGTGGAGGCTTAGTTTTGGGATGGGCAGATTTGCTGTTCGTGAAGTCTAGCAGCATTATTATGTTATACGTGCAAACATGCCATTCTTTTGATTAACAGAAATATCAATAGCCTATCAATATTAAATTG
>Ga0210059_1010226_pt1 | contig 14518 bp, 11 predicted proteins | sample Ectturendosymbi2_FD_188042 | JGI IMG/M metagenome (GOLD analysis project Ga0210059, IMG submission 188042) | Ecteinascidia turbinata endosymbiont from Florida, USA - Sample 2 (SPAdes) (version 2) | ecosystem: Host-associated > Tunicates > Ascidians > Unclassified | place: Key West, Florida...
CCATTTGCAATACCCAGGGGTGCCGCGAGCTAATACGTTTTTTATTATATCATTGGAAAAATATTTTCAAAATGTCGCCAAAACTCAATCCAAATTGCTGTGGGTTCGCCACTAGGTGCCGCACATTATATTTCTATTTTGTAGGGTGCCGCAAGCCTAAAAAGGTTGGGAACCACTGCTCTAATCATATATCCTTCCTTGGAAAAATATTTCTCGTAGTGTTGGAATTTTTAACTGTAGCTCACGTATTTTCATGCTAGACTCCAAGTCATTTCACTCCCTTTTGTTCATATTTTCCTTCCTTCCTTTAACTCACAACATTTCGTACTTTTCTTCACCCCTTTGCAATAGCAAATCCAAGGTCCAATTGCCCCTCCCAATACGTCTATGGCACCTCTTTGATTTATGGCACCTCTTTGATTTATATGCACCCTTTGGGAGCTTATCGAAGTTAGAAACCCATATTTAAAAACATTCTAAACCAGAGGTTCTTAAACTTGTTCACTTGCACCCCATTTAGCGTTAGTTCTCGGTTTTCTTCTGTTTTGCAGGAGTAGCTCGTCATATCCCATGGATCACTTTTGGTGACCGATGAAATTCGAACGCTACATCTCAGCATACCTGATCCTCGTCACATCCTATGGATTCTTTTGACGACATTGGGTACCAACCCCAAGGGGTGATTTTTTGTTTATTTGTAAGAAGATTAGGCACAAAGCCGCATCTTTAGAGCCATCGGTTTCTAGGCTTTAGAGACATCGGTTTCTAGCCATCGGTTTCCGCATCTTTAGAGCCATCGGTTTCTAGGTTTTGTGGTTGACAAGTTATGACTTAAAAACCACAAAATAAATAAACAAAAAATTGTTTATAATTTGTTGTTTTTAGGCCATACCTTTTGAACCAGAAACACTAGAAAGCCGATCATGGTTCTAAAGACTTGGAGTTTAGCATAGTTTCCAGTACAAACTTAAGTCAAACAATTCGCTGTAGCGGTTGGTGTCCAGGGCCCGCTAACCTGGCCCAAATGGCCTAAAACCTACCCCACTTACGACGTAACCCACAAAACCCAGAAATCCAAAATTCCCAATTAATGCAAACTGGAAGACTTGACGCTTCTTTTCAGGATTTGAAAAGCTCTCCAGCTACATCTACCGGCGAGTTGCGTTGGTGCAAATTCTGCAAAAAGTGGCGCGTAGTTAACGTGATTACCAGTGACCGAAGTAAATAACGTAAATGCTAATTGATTGAAAATTCCCAAAGTGCACTGCAGGCTGCACAAAACCCCCTTGCTGGCTACATGTGGCCCGCGGACTGCTTGTCTGAGGCCCCTGTGCTAAAGGTAATTTTATCAGTAGTACAGCACCATAAATTATACAGAGCATGAAATGACTTGTAACATATTTTTGGCGTTCGTGCGTTGTTCACTCAGCGCTATTTGCCGCGCGCGTTCGATGAACGCCCGCATTCTCCTTAAATCAGAGTGCCTTATGTAAGGACTTGCAATAGAGTCCAGGGCGTTGCTTGTTTCAGTTGTCGCCGCATTTGTTTTATAGTTGAAATTTAGTCGATTAAAGCTGGAAATGTCGAAGCCGATCTGTTGATAGTTCTCGTCAATTTAATCGAAGAAATGTAAAACTATTTGCAGCGACCCAGGGAAGTTGCCATTGAACCTGAAGCCCCAATGCGGCTCAGTCATTTCCCTTTCGATTAAGGATTATTGAGGATTTTATCGCATATCTAGAAGAGGAGTGACGAGAGGTTGAGCTTCTTGTGAATAAGAAGAGGTTGTAATTATTTGTTTGTGGCCCGGTATCTACACTTTTGAGGAAGATGCCGACGCACACTGTATGAGAGCGTTGTAACCATACCAAAGAGCATCTACCTTAAAAGGAAAAATAAAGTTTATGATCGTCATTTACTCGTTAGTCGTGGTCAAACGTCTGAAGAAAAGATATTCGAGTGCCTGCAAGCCCTGAAATTCCCTACTGAAGATTGTGTTTTTCTTACCTGTAACCGCAGATCATCAGTACAAGGAAGAATGTAACAGAGATGGGTTTTATTTGCCATAAATTCGTCAATGTCTTCTCGAAATCGATGACGTTAACGTGAGCAGAGCTTTCAAGTCATAAGCTGACAGTCTTGAGAAGGCGCAGCATAGTCCTTGTCACTGGGCAGAGCTCCGGTGTCACTAGCGAAGGATGGCTGGTTTACGGTGACTCAAGGCAGCACTGACAAGGTAACTGGTGCTGCTATAAATATTACTGCTGTAGGGGCACCGAGAAATCCACCATGTTTTAAGAGTAGTAAGTCGTGCTACGTCTGTAGCAGAAGTCCACATGCGAATCGTTTATCTTGCCCCGCTCAGAAAGCTATCTGTCATAAATATGGAAAAAAGGCCACTTTTTTTGTGTTTGCAGAAGCGCTGGCACTGGCACTACGCCTTGTGAAACGTCCTCAGCTGCTATTCGTTCGCCTTTTATATACAGTAATGTGATATGTTTTCATCGACGCCTATTCTGGTCTCGGTCCAGCTCTGGTTGACGCCAGAATAAACATTTGTCCGCCAGGAAATCTGTGAAAGCGAACTTTGAAAAAGGTGAGAGCCAACGTCATACTTTAGCCTGGCAACTAAAAAAGTCAGGCAGTTTTTGTTTGGGGGTCGGAATAGTGCTCATACAACGACGACGATTAAGCTGTCTCATTGTCAAGGGCGTACGCAAGCAGGGGATTTTGTGGTTAGCCCCCCGCCCCTGAGCTTGATATTTTACAAAAACTTTATTACCTGCGCAAAGGATATTAAATTGTTTTCGCATACTTTTCTTGTTAATTTGTCGACTTAATGCAATTACCACGGAATGAATTTGCATGCAAATTTCAGTCAGAAATAAATTAGGTTTTGGTGGGAATTTGGGTCATCGTCTACGTCCAGAAACCATCTCACCACTTTTTGCAGACCTTTCTTCCACTACCCATGTTTAAGATTGTGCTCCGCGATAGTTCACTTTTTCCGAAACAAATACATACACTTCGTCTGTTCAGAGCAAGCGCTGAGCTTGCGCTGATCACACAAAGTATATGCAAACCGAACTTTCCTGCATGTGTATGTGTATTGTGTAAGGTCTTCACTCCCACATGCAACGCCCTAGACTTTAAACATGTATCACAGTAACAAAGAATACACAAACACATGCAAGTACACGAGGATATAACGCCGTGCCATGTAACCTGGACAGCTGCTCCACTCAGCCCTCACCTGTACACCGAGTGTGAATGAACGGCATCCCAAATCGAGACACCCATTTGTCCCTGCCGCACATGAACTCATCAGTTCATCTGACAATAACAACAGAAAATGCGCTCTGGGCGGATCACCAGTGGAATGCGGAATGGTTGGAGAACACTACGTGATTCCGTACTTTCATTTCCGACACCGGCACCCAGACTCCTGGAATGACCCTGACAAGAACAGAGTGGGTCCGGCGTAACCGCCTCCGCACTGCTCTCGGACGTTGCCGCTCCTGTTTACTCACATGGGTTATGGTCCCCTCTGCGGCGTATGAGTGTGGCGCAGAAGAACAAACCTTTGACCATGTTGTCCTTCACTTTTCAATCCATCGACCTACACATGGACTGCACGGCCTGACGGTTCTGGACAATAAGACAATCGAATGGCTGCTCAACACCTGTCCCGAGATATGATGCGGCCTAGCAGTGGACAGTAACAACTCGCTCAAAAGAAGTCAGAGTGCTTTGAGCAAGATTACACTGAAATAACCGCTGCTGTCATTTCACTTGTTAGCCGGCACAAATAAAGGTCCATAGGACAGATTTCATTGAAAATACTTCATAACACCTTGTTTACTCAACTAACTCATCTCCCCTTATGTTGTTAATTTGCAAGATAATAATGACATGTGTAGGAATAGCCTGCAGTAAACTGCATCTGCTGGCTTGCCAGAAACCTCACTGCTATTGTTGCATTTCAAAGATAAATACATTATTGTTTTTTTGCATTTCACTAGAAAAAAACGATTTGTAAATACTGCTTAAAAGAAGATATATAGCAGTCGTAAACCTTCTAGTAACTGACGTATCCACAAAATAAAAAAAGCAATTCCTGTGATACAGCAGAAAGCAATGGCACTGCGCCACACAAAACAGAGCCCTCCAGTCTGCCACCATCATCCTCAGCCTGCACTGAATGGTTTACTATCTAAGTTAACGAAGAGAACAGAGCAATTATTATAATTCATAAATTAGCCTATCAGAGAAAATCTTTGTTTTTTTGGAATTTATAATCTGGTTCCTGTAAAACTGTAAATTTCACTACTGTCCCAGCTCCGGATTCGGTGTTTAGGCTATTCATATATCCGACTCCAGGTCATGCCCCAGCTACGACAAAAAACGTAGTCTCTGGCCAGAATCCACTCCGGATCCGTGATCACCTCTGGTTGACGTAAACAGTACATGAATATGTACGTATGTGATTGTTTATGGACGTACATTTTGAAACTGTGCAAAGAAGAACAACGTTTCATTTAATTAGAGTTAAACATGCGCTAACAAAAGCTCATATGTGCTTATCATCATAAAGCAAAATAAGATTGACAGACTCACTGAAGATCTGTTCTATCCACAATATCTTTTTAAAACAGCTTTGCATTCACCACCGCATTTTTTAGTTTTGAAATTGCATTAGCTGTCCAGCGAAGTTGAAGATCAACTGCCACTATTTTCCAGTGATGGTCCCTAGTCATTTTTGTCGAGTCTGAGTCACAAGCCCTTCAGGTCAGTGTGGAGTAAAAATAGAACAGTCGTTATAAAGTCTTCAATGGGAGGGTTGCTTTTTGTGCAGGGGGGGTTAACATTAAATTTTGATAAAATCTCCACTGATTTAAGTAGTGTAATATTTCAATTTGGGCGGGTTGGAGCTTTGTTTGGGATGACTAAGCCCACCAATGCTCTCTCATAGCACGATAGCATGGAAACGGTTTGAAACATTTGGGACACTTCACTGGTTGCGCGTTTTCTTTCAAATGCACAGCTGCAGATTGTAAGTGGCGCTTTAAATTACAAGCGTTGGAAAACATTTTATCGCATTCTTGACAGTATAACGTTGTTTCTTCACACCGTGGTTGTGATTCGGTGGTTTGCCTGAAATTGCTACAAATTAAGATAAAACTTTCGTTACACCGTCTAGTTCGATTCGGTAACACGCATATCCTAGCAAAATTATCGATTCACTTGTGATAAAACAATCAAGTACATATGATCGACTTGGCAGAAGCTACCTGTTACTGCTGGCGCGATGTTCGTTATTCTCGGATCGGGTTGTCGAAGCAGAAGCCGTACTCGAATCACTGCAACGAGTAAAAATAAATACAGTCTCACGCTCCAGCAAAAACGGGAAAGACCATTACAACAGATTCGGCATTTTCGAACATAACTTGAAAGAATCTAACCTGTAAAAGCTCACCTGACGTTATCTGAAGTGTATGTTGACGCTGGAGGTCTGTGGCGTTTTCTTTCCGGTGATTTGTCAACTCCTGAATGCGAGGTAGAGGCCAAGTATCTTTACAGATTGCTGGAGTTTGAAAACGACTTCTGGCAAGGGTGACAGATAAACTTTAAGCGTCCTCACGGTGCACGCTTTCGATATGCGCTTTCAAATGATTCTTTCTCGAAAAAGTACGGTTACATTTCAGACATTGAACTTTCTGCGACACTTGACCATGCACAGTAGTCAAGTGCCTTTAAAGATCACTTTCATTATCAAAAAGCTCTGTACAAAGGTGACAAAACTCTCCACTCATCTTTCAACAGCGTTCAACGTTACTGACGACGGGCAAAACAGAACTGAATGCTCAAGGCTGTCAACTGTGGAATTTAACTGTTCATATTGACCTAGTTTCAAAACGTTGCATCATTTCTGTAATGAGATTCCGATGACGAAACAGCAATCAACTACGCAGGATTAAATCGAGGGGGTACGCCAAGACTTACTATTTGCAATGGATCGTTGCATATATTGTGACGTAAATTTAAAGTTTTACACCGTCCTCTGTCAGGGGACGTGACCGACCGAAGTTAGTCGGCGTCGGTTACGTGCATGTATATTTAAGATTAAGAACTGACACGTTTAGGCATGCCGTTTTGCAACACAGTCTGTTACAAGTTGGGGCACAGGTGGTGTATTTGTTTAAAACGTGACATTTCTTTTCACCACAGTTGGAGTGGTGTGGTGACCAAAGAAAAGTTGCAAGCTATCTTTAAAATATGAAATTAATAACGAAAATAACTTTGCAATGGTTGCTACTTTCGTTGAAACAAGTCGTAACGAAGTGTTAACAAAGACATAAAAAACAGACAAATTTTGTTAAAATGTTTTTCCTCAAAAATGATGCGGTTATCCATTTTGTTACAGAACAGGGTGAAACTGACAAACTGTAAGGGGTTTCGTGCTTTACGTTAAAGCAACCATAATGAGTAATTTCTTGTTTGATTTTGTTAAAACACGATAAAGGTTCAAAGAGGAATGCTACACAAAAGAACTGATGACGTTAGCAGGCTGTCAATGTTTTGCTTTGATACTAACATCCACATGGTCATCGAATGATGTTCAAGTGCAGCGATCTTAGCCGGTTGCGTAAATATTTGCTTATTAAAATAAAAAATGGCATGCTCTGGCACGCCTTGACCTTCGACAATCAGTGACAGGTGAGAACATGAAGCGGCCTGTGTAGACAAAACCTCCAACGAGTTAGTTAACTTAAAATATGAAACTAATAACGAAAATGAAGTTATTAACGTGAAAATGAAAAAAATATTACCATTAAGCAAAAAAATTATGAAAATTTTCAAAAACACGAAAAATATAGGTCAGGGGTAGGGAGGTTGGGAAAACCCACTCGCTACCCGATCTCCCGATCTTCAATCATCCGTACAATGTTGCTGCTGACCCTCTCCTTTTACTACTACATACTTCTATAGTTTTCATCAAATCTTAAATTTACTGATTTAAAAAAAAAAACTTAAAAATAAAATCTGTTTGCAAGACAAGGAAATTGTATGCCACTGTTAGGTTTTCATTGTGGAGATTTTCGAACTTCATGATCCTTTGTAATTTTTATCAGTGGAAGCAGCAAATGCAGCAACAATAAGTTCAAGTTTATTGATTTAAAAATTTATAGATGGCAGGGTAGATTTGAATGAGCGGCTGTTTTTCTGCAAGTAGAGAGTAAACATAAGGAATGGTGCAACTGAAAACACACCAGGTGTCTTGACACATCTGGAGGCATTGCCACAATGTTTGCTTGGTGATAACGTTGCGACTACCTACTGTTTGTATTTCAAAGTTTAAAGATATACTTTCTGCTGAGAATCACAGGTAATTTAAAGCACAGGACAGCAGAAGTGAAAAATAAATACAGTAGTACAGTGGCAATAGATAAAAACATTTTTTGTGTTGCCAAATCTTGCAAAGCATTAAGAAACTCACAAATCATATTTTTTGTTATAAGGTATAAAACAACACACTCCCACTCGATGTAATTCGCTGTAAAAACAGAGAGACTGAAAAAATCGACCACCTAATGGCGTTTCAAACGCCTGATAACGAAATTTTCAGTATTTCGTGCTGCCACACCAAGTACAAATTTTCAAAGAAAACTTGCGCCAATCCACGTTTCATTACAAAACATTTGCCTAAAAATCAGACATCGTTATTAGTCCACTATTGTGGGTTTCACCAACAGGTGTTGGCTGCCACTTGCAACAAAATCGTTTGGAACAAACCGTTTTCGGAGAAACTTTGATAATCTGCTGTCAATATTTATCAAATATTTATGTTTCGCCACAGCGAATGATACAAATTTGTGAAGAAGCTCACGTTTTTCACAAGGTCTTTCCAAACTAATGATTTTTAAGGTGGGTTCAAATGAATTTCAAGTGTACGGTGTGCGGTTGCCAGGGATTTGACGAAAACAGATCCCAATCATCCAAAAAAGATCTGCAGTTGGAAACACGTTTGTATTGTATTGACAATTTTCAAAAGTTACTGCAGTAGACGCCACACTGTGTAAAATTTCGTTTTGCTGTGGCTGTATTTTAACAGGAGCGTTTTGTTTCTTATAGAACTATGAAATGAAATTTTAGTGACTGCTTTAAGATTCCGTTGAGGGTCATTGGTTGTCCAACAAAACAGACGCCCAGAGACCATCTATCAGTAGGCAGAGCAGAGTGGTAGCCGGATGATCACCTGTTATTTAGTCACTTCTAGTTCCGAATTCGCATGCCATTGCAGTGAGTCAACAAAAATCAATACAAAAACTTCACAGTAACTTTGCTGGCAGTGGCTGCAGCACTCCACCTGCAGGAAAAAAGAGAAACCAATTCGATTAATGTATCTTCAACCACAAGCGGCGCTTAAACGCAGATGAATTAAGTCATAGGAAACAACTTGATGATCCTTGTGGTCCCTAATCCCAGAAGAATAAACATCATCATGATCCAAGACAACACCTTCCGAAACGTATTTTTGTTTTGCAAACATTTGTCATCAGATGTAGAACTTCCACGCGGTACACGGCACTGACGCGCTGTGCAATTTTTAATACTGACACGGCGCGACCAGTGCACTGTGAAATTTTCCAGAACCGTACCGCGCGGAAAGCGACCGCGTAAGACAACTATCTACAAACTGCCAACGACAAATAGTCCATTGCTGTAGATTTTTCCACTTCAAGTTGCATCAGAATTGTTCAAAAACAAATTAACGTCAAGAAAGTTTTCTGAAAAGCAATTATACGCCGTAATGAAAATTTATTCCAATCTTGTATATAAAAATGCCTTAAATGCTATAAAAGTCTGTAGGCTTTGACATAAATAAAAACAGTTTTTTCTTTACACTGATTGGTCAGCTAACTTGCATATTCACTTTCTCATAGGTTACGCTTTGGAAAATAGAGGTTGATCACAAGATGTAGCAAGTAATTATGAACAAAGACATTTGCTCAGATTTACCCAAAACAAATAATCATCATGCCGCATAAAAACTGTTAACCAAACAGAGTTCAGCCGCATTCAATTTATTTTACTACAGTTGCCAGCAACATCTGCTTTTGTATGTCAGAAGAAAAATGTAAGCTATATCCCAGACCAAACGCTAGTGCGTTGAAAATCCCCAATTACAAAAACTTGCACAGAAAATTTTAGGTTAACTTTTTTGATGTGTAAGCTAAACAAATACTTCAGCTCAAAGCACCGAAGCTGCTTGAAAAACCTATTCCTAAACTTAAGCTTTCAGTCGAATCTGAACAAAGCAATATGGTTTTCCAATTGTCCATGGCAAAACTTACAGTGGGCGGGGAGAGCTTCCGCCCTCTCGGCTTGAAAAATTTCAGATAATTGAAGAGTTCTAAAAAAGCACGAAACACCTGGCAGTAGGACTCCTGAAAAAAAATCTACCATCTTATCACTCTGCACCTCTACCCATTGCAAACTCGAAACGAACAAAAAAAGAGTTACTGAATTCTTATATCAAGCTGTTGACCTACCGGTGACAAGCGAAATTTCTGACCTATTTGTTCGTCAGTTTTTTTTCTTTTAGTAAAGAAATAAAGTTTGGCGATTACTTTTTTGGTGTGTGTTGTGTAAATAAACCTTTTTGGGTAGATGTCAGATACCCACAACAAGCTACCGTACGGGAATCAAGTACAACCGCTAAAAAATATTGGACTTTGTCTTAGACCTCAATTATTTTTCTTTTTCTAACCCTAACCTAAACCCTAATCCACACATTTGATTACAAACCAAACCCTAAGCCCTAACCATCAGTTTTCTCAGCGTATTGAATATGTAGAATATTACTCCATGCATGCACACATGGTGAGGTCAGAAATTTCGCTTGACACTAGCATCCGATTGTTCGATTTTTGAAGAAAACGAGTGCTTGGTCGAAGCAAGGTAACTATAAAACAGATTTGGCAGAGGTTTCAGGCCCAATTCGGACAATCTGAGTTTGTTCATGTATTAAATAAAATATTTTTTGTCGGTCAATGACGGTGTTATCAGTTGATTCACTAGGAATCACTGCTGCGGGAACGACTGTTCATGGTTTCGTCATTCGAATGGTAATGATCTTACGACAGAGCATCGTACAATGCTGTACATGATACAATCACAGTATACGAATACGATACATTAGATATAGGCACACTGGCACATGCATTTTGAGTGTGTGTTTCATTTCCCTAATTGCAATCTTTAGTAGATGCGCGCCGCACGAACATGCAGATTGCTTGGCCATTTGAGTGCGCATCTTCAAGTGCCTTGCTCAGCTGCACAGCAACGATAACACAGGCAGGTGTAAGGAGTCAGACCCTTCGATCCGGAACCGTCGCTTATAACCATTGCGTTGCGCCATCGAAGTCACGTACATATTTGCATCTGTAAAGGCAAGTACCTTAAAGTTTCTTGTCTGGGAGAACACAACAAGCAAGGAACTTCGCTCCCTTGAGTTAACCAGCAAGTTTACTACAGAATTTGCCTATGACGGCACCACTAGAGGATTGCATAAAAAAACTTATTTCCGAATTGACGTTATAAGCGAATTGAAATGCACGTAAAAGATGTTATCGGGACCAAACAAAATGTAACGTTATAGGCGAATTGACGTTACATACGAAGCCGTTATGAACAAATTCAACAGTATAGAACAGATTTACAAGAGCTAATGGAAAAAAGAGCATTGACTGTCTTCAACATTGTGAGCAGACAGTTTCAAAACCATTAGCGGACGGCCCGAAGATTGGACTGTTAGCAGCCCGTGCCATCTCTAATTGGAGACATAAGCCTTAAAGTTTTATTCTGCCATTCATTTGAACTACGCGCATTTATTTGTTATGCTTTTAACATGTCACATGTCCGAATTCCATTTTCAGGCCGAAACTTGTCAGCTGAAATTCTTGGAAAGGAGAGAATTGAGCAGTGACGTAGCTACAGGTTTCAGCCAGGGGGGGAAACTTTGTTGAAGCGGACTCGCTAGCCATTGTAGGGCCAACACTCAGAAAAAGCAAATACTCAGAAAACAATTTGCGAAATGATGGTGAATCCGGATGTTAAACCCGAAAATACCCCGAAAAATGCAAAAAGACAACAACCTATTGAAAAACAAAGAATACTAAAACCGAAATATAAGCTAAGTGGGTGCTCGGTTTTTACAGTTAGCTTGCCAGGGGGGCGATTCGACCATCTGTCACAACGTCAGTTACGCCACTGTGAGCTAAAGGAGGAATACGCTGAAAACGCTGTAAGGAATACGCTAAAAACGTAGCAGGCTTGTTCATTGTTCACGGGCGAAACAGTTTGAAGTAAGCGACTCAGACACCGCCAAGCTTTATATGAGCTGTTAAAAAAGTCGAGGAGAGGATCAGTACTCAATAAGCTTGCTCAGTTAATTTGATTTCATGTCCTCACAGCATGAGAGCAGAACGAGCTGTAAAGGTAAACCAGTGGTTCCAAATCGGGGTCTAGGCTGCCATTGACAATGCTCAGAGGTGCCTGAATGTTAATACGTTTTTCAATATATCACTAAAATATGTTTTCAAAATGTCATCAAACGTTAAAGCAAATTTCTATGGGGTTTGCCACATTGGCGCAACAAATTCCGTTTTTCTTCTGCAGGGTGCCGCAAGCCTACAAAAGTTAGGAAACACTGGAAACACTGTCGTAAACCAAAGACAGAGCTCATAGCTCTGAATTGCACAGGAACTGCCAATTATGATGCCAGACCCGCAATTTGCAAGTTTCTTGTCACGAAGAATAGAAGACTCAGCAACCATGACTTGGATCAAACAATGCGACTTTGTCAACACCTTCATCCAAAGAGAAAGCAATGCGTGATATTCCGCAACGATTGGGTTAAATAAACGAACAAAATTCAGTGAAACTAAAGGTGTTGTTATTCGGTTTTCACTTTGACACGTGCCGCCAGACACGTTGTCAGTGTGTACGAGATTGTCATGAAAGTATAGAACAATCGGGCCACTTCTGATGATTTGCCTCCTCCTCCCAGTTCGACGCAGGTCCCGCGAGAGGGGGTACCGCTTGCCGCCGTCCCGGGACCCACAAGTGTCTAAGGGGCCCATGAACCTCAAAGTTCAAAAATCAAATGCGCAATTATGCACAAAGTTTTTATTGTTATAGATTTGTTGATAGAGTCTTGTGCAAATTGATTGACTGTGAATTGTGCAAGTTGATTGACTGTGAATCTCAAAGTTCAAAAATGAAAAAACTTTTTCAGAGAAAAAGTGTTTTTGATGCAGCTCCGCACAATAAACATTGCTAATCAAAACTCATGAATTTCGCTATCAGCAATTGCTTTACGTTCAACATGACCAAATGATATTTTGCTTTCGGTTTTTGACCGAATCGAAGAAGATATTTCGATGCGTCACTCATAGTTCTGGAGGAAGAAGAACGGCGCGGTGGTGGGTAAGAATTCAGTGGCCTGCTGCAAGGTTTTACCTGTTTTTCAAATATTTAATGGCTTGCTTGGCTTCTGCTTGCAAGTGTTTCCAGGCCAAGTAGAAATTGTTTCCAGCAGCCATTCACTTCGTCTTTTGAGATTTTCAAAATGCGCCAAAGTCGATCAATAAAACAGTATTACAGGAAGATACAATTCATTGAATCGAGCATTTTACGGAACCTATGTCACGTGACTATCTCGCTGAACTCAATTTTGCATTTGATGCAAGAGTTGGTTGGCGGCACGCATTTACAGTTTAAAAACGAGATTTGACAGAATAAATGGTACTAGACCGATTTAACAAAGAGGTATAGAAAAGCTTGGAAGTGTTTTGTTTTATATTTTGATACCGTAGTGATTGCATCCAAGTTACCAAATAACATAATTTCACATTTTTATTTTTTCAAATTTGAAATGTGTCCTATTGTCTTTTTCTTCAGTTCAGTTTGCCAAACAAAGGACTGTGAAATGTATTTTATGAAAATTTGCTTCATGCTTGAAACAAACTGTAAACGTTATCGTAACTTAAAATAAAACAGTCGTTTTAAGTTTTTGTTTAGAGTGTAGAATAGTTTGTCTTGCAGCTCAAGAAAAAACAAAAGCAGATCGAAAAAAGTCGTCAGTTTTTCGCAAAAAGAAGCGAAGCAGGTCAATGTGAAATTGACGCGTTTTCAAATCGTGAGTGAATGGAATCACTGTGTTGCACCGCACGTGTTTCGCCCCACAACGACGCGAGAACAGGTAAAAACGGCGGCTGATGAAGAGTCGTGGGGCCGATTATGGGCTCAAACTGTAGTAAAGGGTCAGCGAAAGATTTGACGACAATTTCTCGTACGCATTTATTTTATATTAAGAAAATAGTTTTAACTGGATAGAAAGGTTGCGATTGTAGCTGCAAGGAGTTTTGTGAGGTAAGCCAAGGCCTGAATCTGAAGCACTTTCGCCCAATTTCGAAATGTTGAATCTTTTTTTCAAGACTGTACGAAGTTTCAGCAAGGTTTTGCGCAATTTTTGCACCTGATTTCGTCACACATTTTTAACTCTTTGTGCCTTTTTTTACGAAGTACCCTCCAATATTTTGCCATTTGTCATCAGTGGGAGGCAACTGCCCCCCAACCACCCATCCATACTTGCCAATACAGCTTACGAATAGTGGGTTGGGTGGAGTTTTCAAATCTGGTGTTCAAGCAATTACTCTGAAACTGTTAAAAGAAAATACTGTGTCAGTAGCTGTTTTATATATGTAAAAAACACTTGTTAATTCCCTGCTTCCGTACGTTGTTTTGCCGCTGTTCAAATATGAGTTGTATTTGGCTACAATGTCGTCCTGAAACAAATGCAATTTGTTTACACCAAATCAACTTACATAGTTTATGTTTTGTTTTTTTTTTCATTTTGAAATACACGGGTTTTAAAAGCGAAATAGACTTATGACAAACATTTTTGCGACGTTACATTTGCAAGAAAAACATTTCAAAAACCTTATGGTAAACAGTTAAACTTTTAAAAGACTGAAGTAAGAAAAAATGCTGACGAGCAGTTCACAGATACGAGAAGAAAATAAATCCAAGCGAAGCGAGAGTAAAACTGATGAATCACCTTAAAAGTTCTCAACGAATCCATGAGTTGCTGAAATCAAGTTGGTTTTCTTCCTGGAAAATTGGTGTTTCTTGAAAGAGAAGGACTTGGTTAATTGCCATCAATAACAAACTTCAATAACGGAATTAAGAGAGACCGATATGGTTACAGAACAACGACTTAGTGAAGAAGAAAGAACGTTTCATGAAGTGGTGGAATTAAAATGTTTTAAGAGCGGGTTCTCTCACTCCAGGACTCACTAACAACAGGTTCTCTCGTTATCACAGTCTCCACAGGCAAACCATGCTGGTTAGTCCGATATATACAAGTAAAAAAGGTTGATCTTTGTGTTGCCAACTGCGGCAGTGGCGTAGCCAGTCCGAACCTGGAGGGGGGCAAATATTTGATTTTAGG
>Ga0210059_1010227_pt1 | contig 14517 bp, 10 predicted proteins | sample Ectturendosymbi2_FD_188042 | JGI IMG/M metagenome (GOLD analysis project Ga0210059, IMG submission 188042) | Ecteinascidia turbinata endosymbiont from Florida, USA - Sample 2 (SPAdes) (version 2) | ecosystem: Host-associated > Tunicates > Ascidians > Unclassified | place: Key West, Florida...
TGATCAAATTCTCGTAGACTCGTGTAATAGGGGAGGAATGAAAAAAAAGTTTGTGTAGTAGGGGAGGAATGAGAAGTTCCAAAATGAGCAAAGGGAGGAATGTAATAAAAAAGGTTGGGAACCACTGTCATAAAGGATCAAAAACTTACACCTGAAAAAAACAACTATTTGAGATGGGACCCAGTTGTGTGAGGAAATTTAATAAATGATGAAAACAAAAAAATGAAATATAGTAAAACATGCAACCTTACAGTAGGTTCTAGATCATCGAAAGTTGTGAAAAGGTAAAAGATGATTGCTCACAATCAAAACGTGAAAGATCGACGTTCCCCAAACTTCCCCTGTCTGTATTTGATCGCTGTTTCAGCGTTTTTGAATGTATCAAAATAAAATTTCCTACTTCTTATTCTTGCAATGGCTACCACTTAAACTTTTTATCTGCTTTAAAGAAAACTTAAATGTTTCATTTTTCTTGAAACAAACGTGCAATCAGGTGAACAATTTTTGCTGGTTCCTTCGTTATATATTATTCTATTATCTCTGATTACAGCAAAGCAAAAGTTGTATTAGTACTTCTTGATGATTTAGTACTTCTTGATGGACGCGCTTGACAACTTGAAGATTTTGGCGCTCTTGTAGCTTGCCGGATGGGAAAATTCACGGGAAGAAAAGTCAAGGTGTTCAAGTTGTGAAGGGCACCTACGGAAAACAAAGTACAAACTTTGCCAACGGAGTGCAGAAAAACAAAATTAAACTGCTGGGACTTTACGTAACCGTAAGATTTACTTTTAAGACTGAAGACTAACCAGTACGATGGAAATAATACTTTTCATGAGAGTAATTTTTCGCAAAGCGGTTTACAGGTTTCTCTAATCGCATGAAAATCTCCCAAAAGATTTGGTAAGATTTGAAGCTGTAGGCTACAATGAGCAATTTTTTTCTTATTCACAAGCAGGTACATCCAAGTAGGCTATGTACGTTCACGTACCGTGAGCTAATGAGTACAGATGTCGTTTGAAGCAGAATGGCAAACGAAAAGGCTTGGAATCATCTGAACGACCATCGTTGTGTTTGAACAGAAGAGGTACAAGTTAGTTTTTGCGAAATGATACAACATATGCAATTTAATGGCAGTAAAAATTCAAGGTCTTGGTAAACTTATATGTGTTCCTAGTTATAATCTTTTCCAAACAGCAGAACGTCTACCCGTAAGAAATACATTTTTAATGTCAGTGTTGCGCAACCATAGAAATCGCACTTCACAATGTTGTAAAAACAATTTACACACTTCTCGGGAGAAACAAAAATGTTACAAATCAAACAAATTGACAAAAGTTTAACGATGGCGCGTAATCCAGCTTGAACATACCATATATAAGATGCATGAAAAACATCTAAGAGGTAACTTAAGTACGGAAAAAGAAAAAGCCAACCTGATGCTGGTTCAAAAACCTCGTCCAGAGTAGCTCTCCTTGGCATCATAGGCATTAAAACCTGGTTCTCCTCATCGGTGGGTGATGCTATTTACAGATGAAAATAGACATAAAAAATGTGGAACATATAGGAAATGGAAATTTGATAAAGTCCGGTTGATATAATATTTATTAGGTTCAAAGCAAAACGCTTTCTGTCTCAGAGCAAGGATTAACTCATCAAGCCTGAATTTGCACAAGTGGATTAAATGGTAATTCTGCACAAAAAATTAAACATGCATTTTGCAAACGTTGCTCCAGTCCTTACTTTGGGCACACACTTCAGAACCATTTCTTTCATGAGTTTCGTGATCTTCATTGTGATTTAACAGCTGTGATGTATCATAAGTTGTTTGATTTTCTTGCATAATATTCAACCCAGGTAATTGAATCTGCAAAAACTTTAAAATGCCATGCTTAAAATTAATATTATTTTGCTTCACTTTTTATTCTATGCCAGCAGCAACAACAACACGAACAATTTCGTAGGTTGTACAGGCATGTTGGTGCAAGGAAAGAACCGCAATTTTGAAAAAATAAATAGCTTTAAAGAGATCACCTTAAAACATTGCTTGCTCTTTCTTCTGTTTGAAGTTCTTCCTGGTCAGCCTGCAGCCAGAAAATCAGCAAAACTTTGTGGCGGGAAAATGTGTTTTTTATTTACTTAAAAGTTTAGAACATTATGCGCACTTGGTCCTGGCCAACATCCTGAAAATAGCATTTTGCAGTGCGCATCGTAATTAAAGACTATATTTCGTAGGCTCGATTCTTGTCTATTATCTCCTTATATTGTGATCCAACTTCACTTAATTTTTTTGACTTTTAGGCTTCTGTACGTGAATGTCACCAAAAAACACATGATAGTATTTCTTTCTTCCCATGTAGGCGTGCTGCTCCATGTCCATAACTCGGGAATCTTCTCTCAACAGAATGTCAAAAAAATGAAATGTTGCCGTGAAATAGCCTTTCAGCTGGCCATGTTTACTAACACAAAAGTACAGCTGATTAATCCCAGCTGCAGTACGGGTCCGGCCGACTGCAGTACGGGTCCGGCCGACAGTACGGGTCCGGCCGATCGTATTACAACGGTCCTAGCGTTGGTGATAGATGCCCTTTGTTTACTGTGACGAAACCAGACGAGAAAAGGTGGGGGGCAAAGGGTACCTAATTCTTCGCAGCAAAGGGATACATTTTTATGCAGTTTTGCACCGATTTGGGGAGAAGTTGGGGCCAACAAAATTTCTGGAAGGTTGTTCACTATCCTGTACAAACACTTGGGATTACTTACACTACCAATTCACAGGTTTGTGAGTTTTAAAGCTGAAGCAGAATATCATTTATTCATAGCCTTGATTTCATTCAAGTCTACATGTCGACGTTAAAGTCGTATGCGATCATTATCGTTGCAGAAATATATACTGTACTTACGCTTTTGGAAAGATTCGTCAACTCCAGTTCCACTAAAAAAGATACAAAATCCCATAAACTTGATTATTTGATACTCAAAACTAAATTTCGCTCATAGATTTTTCAAGTTGGCTAACCTTCTTTGCTGGAAGGCCGTGACGTCGGGTTGTTGTCCCACAATCGGTTCATAAGATTTACCAGTACTTCAAATATCCTTTTCTCCTTTTTGTTAACCAGTTCAGCTTCAGCCTGTTTTATTCTTTCCATGCAAGGCTTGGTTCGGGCGAGAATGAGCGCTGGTAGTTGAGCAGGCAACGCACAACCATAATATGGCGCTCTGTTGCAGAGCAACTCGTACAGAACCAAAGCAAAGCTGCGACGAGGAAAGCATGGCAATTTTGAGTGACTACAAAAAATAAATACGGCTTTTGCAGGAGTAAGTTACATTAACACGTATCAGTAAAAAATTAATTGTTCAAAACATAGCTCTGAACTTCCGCTTAAAATTTGATACGTTTCTATCAAACAAGTAGTGGCAGCCTTTTCATTGGCATGTTTATGGCATTTTTGCAACTGATCAGCTTGATAATTCACAGCAAGAAGAAGAGCAAAAAAACAAACCTACAACATGGAGGATTGAAAATTTGCAACGGTTTCGCTTTTCTCTTTGCAAGTTCACACAGTTCATTTATGATTATGACATATTGTTTGGTTTTGAGTATTTTCCCATGGATCCTAACGAGATTTATACACGAGTTTTGGGAATTTCACCAATGTTTTGCTTTGCTTCATATCAACACACCTGTACATATCCATCGAAGGACTCTTTTCCAGGGAAGGATTTTCCAAAAATTCGGGAGCCACATATATCAAAGTTTGCTGGTTTGTTGAAACGAAGTCGAGAGTAGTAGACAAGGATCCGGTTGCCAACAGCAGACTGGCAGCGCCAAAGTCTGCAAGTTTCACTTCGAAATTTCTTGTCAAAAGAACATTTTCCGGTTTCAAATCGCCGTGACAAAACGTGACATTGTCTTTGAAGTTGTGGATATACGAAAGGCCGGACGCGACGCCTCGGGCGATTCGCAGCTTTGTGTTCAGCCGGATGTTTGTTTCGGCGTCAGCTGCCAAAACATCATGCAAGTTTCCACGATCAATGTATTCCATTATGATGCCCACTGCGTTGGGCCACTTGGTGATGCCAATCAACTTTACTATGTTCGGGTGGTCAAATCTACACAGGACATGGGCCTCGCGACGAACCCTGCGAAATGCAAAAAGCGGTAGAAGATCAGTTTGCGTTAAAGGTGCCTGACCAACTCAAGCGGTTATTGGACGGGAAAGAATTTTTTCGAAATGTTTCGTCAGTCACCAACTTTACTTAAACTTTGAGGGTATATTTTGAAAGTTTCGCATTTTCATTTTATGCGCTGTTTGTTCTAGCAAATGTGTTTCGATCTTACCACACACGTAATTTATTGCTTGTTTCAACCTGGCATTGGGCCGGACTCATCAGAAACGTACATTTGTTTATATTAACATACCGGTTTCTCTTTTTTCTCTTGTTTTGGTTTATTTGCTTGACAACAACGGCATATTCGGACTGGAAAAGTTTCTAAATCTATCTTTCAGCTGGTGTGATGCTTTTAAATTTTAAAGGAAATAAAAGCCAAGCATTGTTGCTGGCACTAAATGATTTAAAAAATCTCGTTTTTTGTCTCACAGTAACACCATTTCATGTATCAAGTTTGTGAATAATATCACGGTTACATTATACTTTTTAATCCTTTTAAGACATAAGCACATATAAAGATGCTCAGTATTTTTTCAGCATTTGTGTAAGTAATATTTGGCGCTTACTATAGACAACCCGTCTAACACTTCGATACAAACATGCGGAAAAAACGCCCCAAACAGCCTGCTGGCACTTCTACCGCAATTGCTGTTCTGAAAGTACATTACAAAATCACCTTTTGATATGAGCATATGTCCAGTCATCTCACGCCATTGCAGCCAACATGCAACCGGCAAGCAGTTAGTCACGACACCATGTAATCCTTGTGCTCCTACGTAACGGATATCGCAGATATTTGCCATTGCGGTTAACAATTTTACTGTTCAATGTTTACAAACAAGAGCAAGACGTTTCCTTCCGCTCGCATGTCGCGGTACTCATGTTGTTGGCAGTGATTACCGAAACGTCTCAGGCAATTTACAAAACTGCCTACAACGTTAGATTTATGTTGATGAGCCACAGAATGATTAGGGTATTGTCAGGTGTCGATTTTTTTACCGTTGTAAAGGTACGCATCAACTGACTGAACCAAAATATCGCAGTAATACTATATATTCAATATTATATTACTGTATTTAATTTAATTTATTTGTTTATGAGCAGGCACGAAGTCCATAGTATGAACACACACACTCTGCAGAACGCAGGTTGGTAAAAACAGACAAAACAGAACGTAGCACAAGGCATTGAAGCCGGCGAAATCACAGGGTTACAGACACTTTTTGCAACTGCATTGAAGACAGAACCATAGGGTTACAGACACATTCTTAACACTATTGTTAGCTAACACATAACACTTGTTACAGCACTACTGCGGAGTAGGGCGCTAATTCCTAACTTAGTCTAATCTAGGTAAAATGCGCAAGCGTTGTGGCTTGACACGCCATCGATCAAACAGACACTGCAAAGTTCGATCACTCAATCACAGAGTAATATGCGATAATAGTGTTCAAAGAACAGTGACGAGAACAAACAATCTGACTGCATCAAAGCACGTAACCATACGTTGTTAGCTTTTCTGCATCTTTCGAGAAACAGGTACTTGTATTTACGTAGCAGAGCCTCAAAGGTAGGAATGTTACAGCAATCTGAAACTACAGATAATAGCATTCCTACCTCAGTAGGAATGTTATTATCTGTAGTTTCAAATTGCTGCAATTCGTATGAGGATATGCTGCCTGATTGGTTGCGAAAAATCTTGAACAAAGTAACGGTGTGCATTATCTTTCAAAAACGCGAGTTTGCATTCGTTTTACAACGAGACTCACATCTCCCATTTCTTTTCCATTGTTTTGCACCCACCGGTGATGGTGAACCGCTTCACTGCAACCGCGCTCAACAACCTGTGGTGACACTTATAAACGACGCCGAATCCTCCGCAGCCAAGGATTTCACTGCTTTCATCGCATGCGTGGAACTCATTGCAAGCGTATTGAGGAACGCGCGAAGATATTCTTTTCTCCTGTTAAAACGTTTCGCAAACCCAGGAAAATCGTAGCTTGGTTTTTATCGAAGTTATTTGTGGCAATCTTCGGTTGAAATATTTTATGGTTGTACCTCAAGATGTTCTGCTGTTGCTTCTGGGCCTCGTCTGAAATAGGTCTGATTCCTCTGTTCACAGGACCGCATGTTATAGCCTTCCCGCCTGTTTGAATGAAATTAGGTGCAAACATGAAGAGAACTGGCAATTGAGTGGATCTTGCCGACAGGCCCGAGGAAGCAATAAATTTGACATGCGCAGTGTCCAAGCTAAAATATCTTTTATAATCCTTGTTTCGGAACACCTCGAAAATTAAAATTTCAAGTTCTGAAATATGACTTCAGCTTGGGGAAACTGGTCGGGAAATATTGTGACGAGCAAAATCGATTGGTCATAATCGATTACTAACACTTACGCTTCATTTGGTTTTGCACAGCTCAGGCTGTCTCTGGCAAAAGAATCACAACACTACCCAAAGTTCAATTGGATCGATCAATAGAAATGGACTGTGGAAGTATTTAGCGAGAAACGATTTTTGACAAATGTTTTTTTTTTTTGAAAAACAAGAGTCACAAACAGTTTGTTTGAACTTCCGCACCCAAAGCTCAAAAGTCCACCACAAATGCAAACATAGACACGGTTGCTCATCACACAAAGTTACCTTTTTTATTGTTGCATGAGCACAACGCCGCCAATGGGCTATAATTCGCAGTGAGGTCGAATGATATCAGCTGATTTGTTGCCTTTAGACAGATTTCGAAAGGAGGTTCAAACCTCCATGCATTGGTAATTTGAAATAGCAACAAGTTTTACTTCGTCTATAGAGTTATGGTTAAAAAAAAAGAAAAGAAATAACACGTGTCATGATAGCAGGCTCTCAAACAAGAGAACTACATTTAGCGTTTATTACTCCAGCAATTTTCAAAACTGATTTTAGGCACAGCTTGTCGACTTTTAAAGATTTTCAGAAAATTTTAGACTTCTGCCTCGCACTAAAAACATCTCTTTAGAAATTTTGTGATATCAACACCCTAATGACTACAAGCTGCTTAAGTTTGCCATTAAGTTCTTAAAATTAAGTTTTAGGATCAAACTTCATCTTCACGCACTTCACACCGCCTGCATTTTCTTCTTACTCGCAGCGCCAAGAATAACACCAAATAGAAAAACGGTAGCATTGACCCGGTTCCAATTATCTTTGTTATGAATTTTCTAAGAAACGAAACAAAAACGATGACGTTTTTTTTCAAGCAAACAATGCGATGTGAACTTGAGTGCGTACTGCGTTTCCGTTTATACAAGTACAGATCCTTGATGCAAGAATAATTAAATTTGTTTTGACAGCAAACGCAGGCTTTCTCAGTAGCTCATGAACAACTAAAAGTTTTGATGAGAATATCTTAGATGTAATACGCGATGAGACCAACTTACTTTACACCTTTCAATACAGTCTGTATTAACTTTGCAACAAGAAAGTAGCAACCGCATGCTTTTCAAAATCATCATTCCTGCTCAATTACACATAAAAAGCACTTTGTGAAGAAGTCAGAAATCACTGGGCAAATGTTTCTAAAAGTTAAAATTTAAATTTCAGAACTTCTCTGTTTTAGCATTTTCTTCTCATCCTCCTCACCTGCCTTGTTTTTATGATTCCATCAACTGTGCGTCTTTGCCTTTTTGCAAGGACAAACTTCCTCTGTCGCAACGCTTCGTTTTACTGATTTGTGTGGTTTTGCTAGGCTTCGCAACATTTACGTGCGACCTGCCATTTGCTATGAAATCGCCAGAAGCTATAACTTTTCTAAAAGGAGAAAGCAAGCTGCATTGATTTTGTTTGCTGTGACGTGGTTTAGGAGTTTAACAACACAGTTTATTAGTAGTTCCTCTTTGAGGTAAATTGCCTTTCACTTCCTAATTCTATTACTGAGGTTTCATGCACATTACTCCCGCCTTTTTCTGAGACTGTCAAAGCTGACATCTAGGCGGAGCTTTTGGCTTTATTGCAAGCGAAGCATTCTGTGGATATCCCAAAATGAATAGTGTGCAAAAATAAATGTCGGTTTTATTGGATCGTGGCAGAAAATGCAAACGTGATCTGAGTGGCAAATACATGGCAGATAGTCGAAACAACCCATGTTCTAAAGTCTCATCGTCAGTTTGCAATCGTTGCTTGCTTGACAGCGTGACTCGCTATATCAAGAATTGATTGACTAAAATATCACAAGTGCATCATGCGTCTTGGGGACCAATTTCCCAACCTAGTCATTGAAGGGAGGAGTAATAGCGAAATGAGCGATGCCGCGATGGAGTTGCAGCGCAAATGTGATCTTTATCTTTAGCTGGCGGTCTCTTTAGTACTGTTGCGATCGGAAATCCCGAGCGGCATGTGCGCAAAGCTTCGCACTGTGGTAGCAAGCAACAATAGAGTTCACATGCCATGATCGCTCTATTATTGCTTGTTCGCGCCACATATATGTATGGTGTTGTTCTTCACGTACATCCCGTTCGTGGTGAATCACACATTTAGCGCAACACCACCGGAGAGGTTGCAACAGTACTATAGAAACGCAGACCACCGCTAGAAATGAAGCTGACCCATTCGTCCTAATCAGCAAATCAGACATATTGAAATTTCCGATTTACGTCTAGATCTACGGTCCTACTAACCAGTGGCGTAGCAAAGGAAGGGACCCTGGGTCCCAGGCCCCGGGCGACACCTTCTGTGGAGGGCGGCAATTGTTAATTAAAAATTGTTTTTCAAAAGTAATTTCAAATCTTTTCAGCTTTTGTGCTTAAAATCCGTCTGTCTCAAAAATTCGGAAATGTGGTTGTGGAGCGAGTAATTTGATAAAAATGTTTACTCAAAAATCTGTGTGAAACCCACGGTGCTAAACTACCCATGTGTTTGTCCTAATCAGGATTTTTTAACATACTCACTTGGGGTGCAGTTTCCCCCCAGTCCCTGGACCTTCCTCCGAGCCAAGACTATTTCCCCTCCCCAGCCCAACAGAAGTCCTTTGAATAAAGGACGGCATTCGAGCGCAGGCTATCAAACACATAAGCGTACGGCATGGGGATGTAGGGGATGCGATCGCATCCCCAACGCCGAAAAATTGGCCATTATTCAGGCAAAAATTTTCAAGATTTGGGCAAAGTATAGCCTACAGCTACATTCACATGCAATGAGGTAGTGTCTATTTTCCAAACTGAGGCAAAATAATAACCAAATCAACGGCAAAATAACGGCCAAAACGGCAAAATAGTCTGAGACTATTTTGCCATTCTTTTTGCCCCTGATGGCAAAATAAACACTGCCCTTGAGTGACCTGGTATCATGTGGTAATTCCAGCAGCCTTCATGAAATTTGGGCCAACTAAATAACTTTAAATAACGTTTTGGGTAAAATTAGAAACATTTGAGTAAAATAGGAGCATTTGGGTAAGGTCCAACAGCTTCCATGGGCAAATGAAAAAAGCTTCAGTCAAATTTGGGTGAAAACAAAAACATTAATTGGAAACACTTGGGTGAAATCCATCAGTCAAATCAAATTTTGCCAATTTGCAACAGCTTCATTCAATTGTGGGCAACTTCAAACAATCTTGTTCAAAGATGGGCTATATAGAAAAGCTCCCGTAAATTTTAGTACGTTCAGAAATGTCTGGATGAATTATAAGCGTTTTATTCAAATTTGGATAAAATCATTTGGGTATATTTTAACAACCTTAATGAAATTTGAGCAAATTGGGACTACTTCGCCAAATTTGGGTGAAGTTAAAAATGTTTCCACAAATTGGAAAAATTTGGGTAAATTCCTACAGACTAAATCAACTCTGGCCAAATAACAATAGCTCCATTCAAATTCGGGCCAAGTGGAACATCTTTGTTCAATTTTCGGTAACTTCAAACATCTTTATTCATTTTTGGGGAACTTCAAACAGCTTCATTCCAATTTGAATAATATACAACCACTTCATTTAAATTTGCATACATTTAGAAACATTTGGGCGAAAATTCCAACAGCCTTAATCATATTTATGTAAGTGAAAGAGCTTCATTCAAACTTGTGTACAATCAGAAAGATCTGGTCAGATTGAAAGAGTGTAATTCAGATTTGCGTATATTATATATCTTTGAGCAAATTACAACAGACCAAATCAAAATTGGGCCAACTGAAACAACTTCATTCAAATTTGGGTAGAGTTAGAAACATTTTATCATTAGGAACATGTAGTGGCAACTCACCATTCCAACTAACCCTAATTTTTGTCAACCTCAAATTGTTGATGCTGTGAAGTGTACAACTAAAGTGTAGCTGTAGCTGCAAAACGTTTTGCGGTAGTAATGTGGTGTAGCTGTGACATGATAATGTGAAGTTGTCGTATGCTTTTATACTGTTTAGGTTTTCATATTTTCCGTTTCTTTCATGCAATGAATTGCATATGTTGCATCATCCCAAATTTTATTGCTTCAATTGCTGTGAAATGAAGTTTTCATGAACAGTAATGCATAATTCACTTATGCTAATGCAGTGCAGTGAAGCACTGCCATTTTTATAAAATATTTTTGTTGAGATTAAAAATCATTTGTCATTAGAAATGTGCATTTGTACATATTCCTTAGTACTTGATCATATAGGCTACAGTATTTGCGTGTATCAGTCACATATTGCTATTTTTTCTTAGCATGCTGTGTTCAATCCTTATTTAATTGTCTCAACTGGAGTGGATTTTTGATTTTCATAATGTGACTTTAGAAGCTGTAAACATTTAAGTAGGTTGTAGTATTACAAGTACAACATGTTGCAGTGAAGATTGCCAATGTGGAAGGTTAAGCTACATGCCATGCATTAGATTGCCCCCTTTCCCTCTAAATACCTGAGACTTGACATATTTGCGGCAATGTAATAGTTTAGATCGTAACCGGATATTTTACTCCTTTTCCAGATTGATTGCCATTGTGGCCAACACAAATGCACACATCTATGCTATAAGTTTAGAACGTACATAAAAATTTGAAAATGAAGATTCTGAACAACACCTTCCACGCGTGGTGGCATGTACAGCAATTTTTGGGAGGATTTTATTGTAATTAGCCGATATTTTTCAACGCAATAAATATTATCCTTGTTCATAATGTAGCTATGCAGAATATTGATTGCTAATTGAGGGCGTACGACTTTGAACCCCGGTAATTGGTAAGTCTAACTAGGCATGCAGAAATCTTGATTAGTTTACAATGGCACGTTTTAGACTTAACATTAAGACTTGCTTTTTATACGTTATTTGGGAAAGCAAGATCAAATTCGGGCAAACATTTTTGCATCCCCAAAAATTTGCACTCCCGTATACTTATGATCAAACATTACTTTTCCGGTAATTTGAGGTTAAAATTGTCCACCCATTTAAAATCTGATAAAAAAGACCCTGCTTGAAATCAAGGTGTGTCAATGCTATCTTAATCCTTTTTCTCCTATGGTTCAATCCTTACCAACGGCACATCATTACGTCACTTGATACCTATCGGCGCTGGCGACAAACATTTCTTGGCACGTCAGTGTTTAACCTTCTGTGGGAGATTTTCAATGAACAAGTGCCTCAAGCTCTAGCCTAGTGATTAGGTGGACTTATCAACATCAATTTTTGGCGGATGAAGTGATGAACTCTGCAAAGGTAAAGTAGCTCAGTTTCAATAGAACCGATAGTTTTCTGTATGACGGAAAGACATCGGAAATGACGTTCTTGGAGTGCAGTGAAGTTGGTAGCAATGGCTATACCGGAGAAAGTTGTTCAGTGAGATTTCCGTTGAACTTATTAAGACGTAATCACTGTTGAGCAATAAAAGGCGGATGTCCCACGTGGTAGGGTTTCGTAAAATAGTTTTCGTCTAAATAGAAGTTTACTGCCAACAGACAAAGGTAAAAAAACACTATGCATGCGTAGTTGGAACAAGCCCAACCCATTAGCTAGACCACGTTTGCAGGTCATGGTGGAGGCTTCAAGCCAACGCTTCTCAACCAGAACCGGTTTTAAGCCTATTTGACAAATTTTTCTAAATCAACAGCAGCTTAAGAGGGCCCAGTGCAAGTGGCGGCAGAGTTTACGTTTGAATATTTTGTATATTCTAAGAAAAATAAACCATTATTTAAACGGGAAGTGAACAATGAAACATTCTTCGCGTTACTGAGATCAGATTAAATTTATATTACAGCCTATACTATATGCAGTATACACAGTATACTTGGTTCAGTTAAAGACGGGGATGCAACACGAAATAAAAACACAAATGAATGTTCACATTTCTAAAAGTAGATACAGTATGCCACCGATGCTTCTCTTGTCGGTGTGTTCTTCTCTAATTGGGCCCCACAATTATATATTTTTTGTATTGTTTGTTTGATCCTTTAGAATGGGTACACAATTAAAGTTGGCTTAACGTATACTGAAAGCCTACAGGGAAGAAAATTTAACGAAGTGTGCCGGGTCCAAAGATGCATAAAGAAAATAGAAAGAGCAAATGATGAAGAAGGTGGCAAACAAGCAGAAAAAGCAAGGCCCAATAATCGATAATGATAGGCAAGACCCATTTTGGTTTGTGATTGTCTGATTCTGATGTTCAAGATGTTTTAATATTCTTTATACCTTTACCAAGCAACAAACATGATCTTATTTCATTTTAAATTTGAGAGGTGGAAAGAGCGGTACTTTTGCGGTCGGTTTCGGGAGACATTAGCTTTGTACGCTAATGGATGACCAAAGTTTAAGAAGCTTTAGTCGTGGACGGTTCGACGCAGCTAAGTCCACATGAAAGGATACATTTTCGAAGGCAAAGCTACTGCACTTGAAGTAAGAGAGTGCATTCTACAGAATATCTTAAAATTAGATAGAAATGAATTTAATTGATATTCAATAAAGACGTGAAAGTGATTGCCATTTGTTTCATAAGATACCGCAAGGCCACGTTCAAAATTAGGTTTCAGAACTTTAAACACCAACTGCAGTAAATAGGAACCTTGACGGATAAGCGGACGTCGTTTTTGCTAAATTTAGCTGGTAAGACACAGTTTCAGGTACGAAGGTTTCTTCCCGCAGGAACTTTAATTGCATAAGTGCGTTGAAAATCGCCACGCTGAAGTGGCCCGTTGCACAAAGCAGACGTCCGCTTCAGAAAGCTCAGGCTTTAATTCTCTATAACTTTGAGCAAGCACCGTAGCGCAACAAGTTGAAAAGGAAGCAACAAAAACAATTTATGATACCCAGTAGTTGAGCAGACTGGAAGAGCAGTGCACTCTCTGTACCGAAGGAGCACGTTCTGCGGTAAACAAACAGAAAAGCTGAGCGATCGACGATGCTCCCCCAGCCTTGCAGGCTGACCTTGCAGCAGAGCAAGCTAAGGTGCAACTGCCAATTATTACGCGATCATTCAACAAAAATGTACACAGCACTGCCTGAAAACAACTGCGCGTTCGGTGATCTAAATCATGTTATATTTTTCAGTCAACGTTTCGGAAGCCACTTGCATCCATCAGTGGGAAAAACCGGCAGTAAAAACAGGTGAGAAATATTGCAACGGTCGTACGCAAAAGATACTACAGCTGAAGTAAAATGAGCAAAACTATCACATAAAGTCATGAACTATACAGTACAAGAACATCGTGCCACTGGGCAAAAAACTGACGCATGATATAAATCAAAGATCTCCAAACTACGGGCCGCGGGTCAAATCCGACCCGCGAAGCCATTTCATCGTGCCCGCGGAGACATTTTGTCAATAAAGAAAAACAAAATATTTATGAAAATCTTGTTGATTTGGTAAAATGTGACATATTCTGAAACAATCACATTACGCAAGATGTCTGGCTCTCTGACTGTTGTGTGATAGGTAGGGCAACCAATTTTTTGACCTAAAAATTTAAAATTTTGAATTTATAATTTGCAAATTTTGACTTTATTTTCACCTATCAAGTATCTGCATTTGCAAGTGCAAAATAATTCAGCCTTAGGTGTTGAGGTTAACCCAGAACCATATTCATGCACTCTATCAGGGGCGGGTCGTCTAGAGGTGCTGCCGGGCTGCAGCCCTCCCTGAAAAATGTAAGGCAAAAGATTCTGCCAAACGGCCATACTCACCTTAAGTCTGGATTTAGTTGCGAAATTTCACAACACAATCATTTTCGGTACTTCCGACACCATTTTGGCTCAACGTTTCCTAGGAATCCAACAAAACCAATGTTTCGCTCTCTTCCAACGACGCCACTTATGCGACGACGTTTTCAGCACACTTGCCGATGAATTTGGCGGTTTCGGGGCTGTCTTCGGCACAGCCCTAAAGGAAAGAAACCAAACAATTGGCTACAAAAAACATGGTGG
>Ga0210059_1010228_pt1 | contig 14515 bp, 11 predicted proteins | sample Ectturendosymbi2_FD_188042 | JGI IMG/M metagenome (GOLD analysis project Ga0210059, IMG submission 188042) | Ecteinascidia turbinata endosymbiont from Florida, USA - Sample 2 (SPAdes) (version 2) | ecosystem: Host-associated > Tunicates > Ascidians > Unclassified | place: Key West, Florida...
CACTTTTGCAGTAGTAGATTTTAGTGCATGGCAGGGGTGTACAGGTTTTCGAGCAAATTCTAAAGGGTGTACCAATACAAAAAAGGTTGACAACCACTGGTGTAATCGACCTGCCACAATCGCAACATGAGCACAACAGCTTGCTCATTACGCCTACTTGCAGCCAGCTGAAAATGAGAGACGACGCATGTGTTCAAAGGTGAACTACGCTTGCCAAAGGACGTTTTTACTGCATGTGAAAACCAGGTATATTTTTGCATGATATTATCAGGGTGTAGTGGGGCGGGAACGCGTGGGAACGGCGCTCCCACACCTTTTTCATGTTTTGCCTTAAAACGAGTTCGAAGCTGTTTTAAAGTGGCTAGTTTTTTTGGGTACATTCCCACACCTCTTTTGTTAGCACTACATCCCTGGCACTAGCGTACGGAGGGGTGTGGCCACTGCGCCATAACCCTCCCCTCAGACCCTAAAAATAAAAAATGTATAAACAGTTTTCGGCAGTGTATACCAAAATGTCTAATTTTAGGCGAATAACACTATTTTGTTTAGAAAACGCCTCTCAAAGCACAAAATGACTATATTTTATACAAATCTGGGGGGAGGCATGGCCCCTTTGGCTCTCTCCTAGCTACGCCTTTGCTTTGGACCTCACCTCGGAAATTTTCTGCGTACGCCACTGGTCTCTGGATATCATCAATTATTTTCCACAGCAGGTCGGAGCAAGGGTCACCTCTACAGTTGAGACCTTAGAAGGTCTGTCGATACATATCAGATCGTAGGCTTATGTGCAGTAAAATACAGTCACCAGAAAATGTCACCAGGATACCTGTTAGTACAAATAGTCTAAGTTCGTTTTACAGAGGGACAAGCGTGGCTCATGGCGTGGGATGTTGTTATTTGGCAGGTGCTTAACATTTAATGTCGACGATCATCACAACAGGAGGTTAATTGTGAAGGTTGCCGTGACGGCATGTTCATATGGGGAACTTAGTGAAAATCGAAAATCAATTTTAATACTTTTGCTTCACCAGTTTCATGTGTATCTGGTTAAACTTTCGTATCAAGTAGAAGTGCTTTTCAGAACGAAACTGCTGCTCTGAAAGCGAACACAAGTTTTGTCTCCGGGGAACTAGTTTGAATATTTTCTTCTGAGGTTTTAGAAACCTGTCGAGTCTTTTCCGGTGCCAAGGCACATGTCACGAGGAAAAATATCGTTTTGAATTTTTTTTTAATTGCGTATTTGATCAAACAAATTCAGAAAGTTTGCTGTTCAGTGTATAGTGTGCTGGGAAAACTATCTGACAAAAAATGTTTTAACTTTTTTCTTTCAGACAAGTGTTCAATAAAACCAGTTTTCAAAACAATTCGCATTAAAAAGTTTTTTCACCAATACTTTTCAAGTCTTAAACATATACTTCATAAAAATCAATTTGGAAAACACACTATGTATCATCGGAATTAATTTTGCTGTCTCATCCCGTATATTTCAACGGCGCCATCATGGATCGTGTTGGTGTTTCTAGCTGCTATCTACATGACAATGACAAACCTTAACCCAGTGCGGGTTCATCGCTTGCGTTCAATTATTACCTTATTTTCCTGAAAAGGCAAATCGGATGTGTATTTTAAAAAGCTAGTCAACAGTGCGTGAGGTCAGGATGATCTTTCCGGGACGCTGATAAGTCATACTGTGATCAAACTCATGCCACGCAAACGATTGCATTCATTCACGGTGACGCAGCACACAACGGCTTGAAGCTTACAGCATTCCAGTTTAAGCATGTATTTCGCATCACTCTGCAGTTAGCATGGGCTGCATCAGCCCAATAGCTAGAACAGTAAATGCTTTGCAACAGTGCATTGAACGTAAGCTATCGACAACACCAAACTGACATGCTTAGTCTGTTTACTAAAGTTATGTTGTCCCAAGATTAGCAAGCTTCATCTGGAAACCACTTTTTTCAGGGACAAAATGATTTCTTGTAATTTATGCGTCCAGCTAAGCCCAGCCACTTCCTTAAGCATGTTGCTCATTGGGATATAAAAATCTCCAGCCCTCGAGTAAGGCGAGCCAACGGGTGTCCATTTTAGGCTAACGCAAACTGAATATTGTATGTTTATTTGTTGTCGTTTGTCTACGCTCAGTTTACTGGGATCTGGACTGATTCAATTTTACCTGTTTAGTTTCTGCATGGCGTTCTCTAACCAACTATGGGATAGTTTAGGATGTTAGTCTTATTCAGCAAGTCAAAGACCCCTATTTGCTTTCTCGTTAAACGTGCAAAACATAATGCTCAAGAAATGGGTAGGAGTAAAGTTTAGGCAAACGTAAGACTTAATCAGCTTATTAGGTTTGATTTTATTTGCGTCAACTATTATTAATTAAAATAATGCTAAGAATGTGATAATTTAGATGTGTATGTAGGCTATTCTGACTTAGATCACAATTTAATACCTCGATGATGTCTGAAAACGTATGTACCCAATTCCTTCATCAAAAGAACTAACCTTTAGAGTCAACTGAGGCTTGACGTACGGATTGATTTTTGGATTTGTCTTGCATCAAAGAGCAGCAAAAGCCGTCATGTAACATTCGCACAACTTGTGTAAAGGAAATTAAACTGCTGCAAATGGAGATGAATTCAAAATTGTTTGTTTTCGTCACTCTGCTTTAAATTGAAAGGTTACTAAAGTCAAAAACTTTGTTTTGGTTGTTTCTATTACTGAAGTCTTGAAAAAATTTAGTACTTTCAGAAAAAAGCTTTGAAAATATTGTACGCAGTAAATTTTTCTGCGAAAGTTTTTGTTTATGATGATCACTTGTTGAACAATATTTTTCTTAAACTAAGTAGATATTAAAAAACATCTTTGTACGTTTGAATGTTCATACGGTTTGAGGCAAGTAAAAAATTTTGATTGAAATTGTGAAAAAAAATTTGCTTAATAAAAACAAGTGATCACGTTGGGTATACAAAATGTTTGGAAAACTTAATTTTGAAAAATAGAGTATAACATTTTTTTATCAAATTCATTTTTTTGCTTTTCATGCCCAGGTTATGCCATTGGTGACGTTTGTCATACCGTTCAATTTCCGCCTTTTCATCGGATTTCGTGCTGCTGGTGCATTTATCAGCGTGGAGATAGTTTGAAACGATTCGCGAGCTGATTTGGACTAATGTGAAATCCGCCCACCCACTCACGCAGCATTTCATTTTTAGCTTGCTGTATATTTCCGGATCAAATTTACTACAAGGGCAGTGGACCTGAATGACCTGATCATGAAAGAAAAGACCGTGATTCAATTTCTAAGTTGGCTCAGCTTCAACTACAAATAGCATGTGCGACGTCATGTTTTACTCAGGTGAACGTTGTGGCGGATACATACTCACCTTTGGCATGTAGTGAAAAGTACCTTTGAAAGGCTAATCAGTTCAGGGATATTGAACCGTGCAAACGTCATCTTGCCTTCTTTATACAATTAATCACAACATTAACCATACAGTTGCCCTTCAAAGAATGTCGGCTAAAGCCTAATTTCGTTTTGACAAGCTTTAACTAGATCGGATTTCATTGACAGAGAAGGCGTTCTTTGACTAACTCGTGTGTGTCAAATTGTCAATTAGCCTGGCGTTCTGTAAGCAAGGGTACGAAAAGATTGGTAAACTAAGGTTATCATCCCCATACACAAAATAGGAGGCAGGAGGGAATATAGTAAGTACCTAGGAATCTATTTCCTTAACATCCCTAGAAAATTGCATGCCAAGTACATTGACAAAAGATGCCGCGAAATAACTGAACTAAAGCTGGAGCATGCCCAATGCGGTTCTCATCCTGGCCGTATCTACAGACCAAAATTTCACTCGCCAGAAAACATTTGAGAAGTCTTGGAAGTATGCAAAACATGTCTGCACTTGTTCGGTCTATATTGAGAAAGCATATGACCGGGTTCCTCAAGACAGACTTTGGTGAGTTTTTCGGTAGTACGGTATTTATGGCCGCTTTTTACTGGCAATCAAGCCGTTGGAATCCTGCTCAGACGTTTTTGCCCGTGTCGACGGAGTTATTGCGTACCACAAGCGCTTACGGTGGGTGTTCGATTTCGACAAGGGTGTGCAAAATTTTGGGGGCACGGAAAATTTGGGGAGGCATTGCCCTTGAATGCTCCCCGTGGCTGCGGGCCTGGTCGTCAGATGGTGTGTTTTTTTGCTGCACTGTTCATGTCATCACATCTGTAACGTTGCAGCAAATCAACTTTTCAGTTGTAATTCGAAACTTTTCAATAAGCATGAAGTTTAAACAACGTTTAGCCTCTGGTGTTATTAATTCTGAGGAAGTCCCAAAGTTACTGATTTTAAGGTTTAGGGTACCAATTTATCAGGCTTTGGTTGAAGTAATTGAGTTGGTATTTTTTTCGGCGTAAATGATTACACACATGTGCTATACTTAAAATGACAGATTTTTATCTGTGTAATAAGTTGCAATTATTATGAGCCTGGTTTGAAGCGTAACAGATTTGTGCACGCGGTCCATTAGGTCACATGGCATAAAGATGCACTGCCTAAAAACTTAAATTGCTACAGTGTTTTAAAATTTGCTACAAAGTGATTGTAGGAGTTACAGGGATTTTTGAATATCAAAAATACACCATTTTAGATGACATCTGCCATCTTATCATCATTGTTTGAATCGCAGAATTATGTGATCCATCAGCTTGATGCAAAAATGTTACAAATATGTAAGTTTTCGAAATGTGGGAGGAAAGACAAAATTTATTTAAAAATTTGGCAGTTCAATACTAGCATCAAAATGAGTACAAAAATGCACTCAATGACATTTTTGAGCGTAAAAAAGCTCAGTCCTTAGACTTAGAGGGTCAAAAGTGCTCAGCTAGTGAGTGAACAAGTTCCTTTCAAACAAATGTAGAGACAGCAAAATGATTTGCTTATAACTCATGATACCTTTCGCAGGAAATAAGATGTAAAAGATATTTCTAGTAAGGTCAGGTACCGCCATTGTTGCGTCAGCGTCATAATGCGGCCCTTGGATTGGGTTACTGTATAAGTCCTCATTTGGCCCTCAGAGCAATTTGAGTTTGAGACCCCTAGCATAGTGTATGTCTTTTTGAACTGAGCATTTTCATAGCATAGTGCATGTCTTTTTGAACGGAGCATGTGTATTTTTGGCAAGACACCACTGCTGCTGAAAGTCTATTTTTGGCAAGACACCACCAATTGTACGCGATTTGCGTACAACTTGCGTCGAATGTAGACAAAGGAGCAGCAACTTATATTAAAAAACCGTTGTAGGAAGCGTAACTACGATTTGCGGGTGGTATAGTTTGTTGGTACTGTATTTGCTTCATAGATCACAATGTACCCTTGAACTTTTCTGAAATCACGTCTAAGCTGTGAGCCATCAGCATATTTCTATGGCAATGTTGACGAGAAAAAAACTGGTTTATCGAGCCATTGGACCTTTCACTTGACCCTGCATACAAGTGCGCTTAAATAAAGCTGTGATGTTAGGACAATGCTTCTCAACCCTTAGGTCGCGACCAAAAAATGGGTCGTTGTCATTTGAATTTGGTGGGTCGCCGTAATATTGTTATTCATTCGCGCAGAAATTTCATAAAGTCGTATAGATATAAGATAGATACTAAGCGCTCAATATTGCATCATTTGTTTCTGACGCGAGAAGTCTTGCACTCCGCCAATTGCTACCACGGTGTCATTGTGACATCACAATGCTTACACATGATGGTGTTGGCTAGTGTCAAGCAAAATTTCTGACTTGCCAAATCGCTGACATCACGCCATATGCGCATGCGCAGAGTGATCTTCCAGGTCGTGCATTTCGCAAGCGGTGGCTGTTGACTGAGATTTCAAATACGCGGTGAACTGATGATCAGTGTTTAGTGTTAGGCTTTAAGGTTAAGGGTTAGGGTTAGCTTTTGAGTTGGGGGTTAGGATTAGAGTTAGAGTTTAGGGTTAGAAAAAGAAAACTAATTGACGTCTAAAACTAAGTCAAATATATTTCAGTAGTTAGATGTTCCCAAAGTGTCGTTTATTGTGGAATGTGGACTATCTGACGTCTAACCAGAAGTTATTCCGAGAAGTGATATAACTGACACGTAAGAATAGGTCAGACATTCGCAACGCAGGTATCAGAAATTTCGCATGGCTATGTGGCCGTGGCAGGTAACTAGCAGTTTGTGATCCCTGTTTTGGACTTTTCTGAAAAAATTTTGACATTTTCAGGAAAAGCTTCGAACGTTTTCGTTATTCTGTAACTGGCAACCCTGGTTGTGATTTGTTTCGAATTTAATAAGCTAGGTCGCCGAAACTACTGATATTACTTTACGCTTAATGTTTGGGTCGTCGCAAAATGAGTGTGAGAAACACTGGTTTAAGACAATTCAATGAAAGTGATGAGCGACCGGGTTGCACCTTTGCTACGGTTTGTTGAAGGCTACAGAACAGACAGTTTCCCTGTCGAGTTCCTTTGTCAGTCGGCTTCATATGTTCTTAGTATCCAAGTTGATCAACGTTCAGACGTTTAAATTTGATTTGCAGAGCTAAATAGGCCTAGCTGATGCAGTGTTTTCATGAAAACGATGATGCACAGATTCAACGCGCCGACATCAAATTACTTGATATAATTTCATTACTAACCTCGACCATCAAAGCGATGAGAAACTAAACAAAACACTATGGTAGACTACAGCAGTAGGCTGACTTACTGCGGTAATCGGCAACCTGCGGCACGCGTGCCACACTTGGACCCCAAGAAATTTCCAATGGCACGCAGAGATCCACGTTTTGTGTATCACTTTGTTATGATTTACACAGAAGGTATACTGACCTTGACTTGTATAAAAATATGTGTTGTTGGCGCACTGAATGATTTGAAACCTCAAGGCAGCATACAGCTACCAAAAGGATGGCATGTAATTTTGGTTTTTCTCTAATGTTATGTTTTATTATCAGCTTCTGCCTGATGTTCAGATTATTGCATTTTGTCACCCGGTTTTTATTCGTCATTTCAAACGTCTTCAAATATACACTGATTGGCGCCTACAGCACTAGGACTGACTGAGCTGTTGACCCATACGTTCGCCAACCCTTTGTGTCTGAAATATGTAATTCACACCAATTTGCAGAATTCGAAGTCCTCAGTAGTTTTACTCATTTCAGTTTTTCTTAACATGCAATTAGTTTTCTTCCCACTGCTGTTTTGTTCATTTCATTGCATTTCTGTTGCTTCGCGGTTTGAGTCACAAAAATGTATGAATACATGCATCTAACCACTTGAAAGATCAGGAATCGAATTTGGCGACATGAGTTCACGAGCTCATTTACTTACGACCTGTTGTGCACAGCCGGTGACGTGAAAACCAATTGCATCTCATACGAATCCGAAACTCGAGGAAACTTGAAAGCACGTACCGATGTTATTCACTTAGTGTCTGCTGCAAGCATAGGCATAGGGGACCAAAAATCTGGGGAATAACAGTGGTTTGCACGAAATAATATATTCAAGTTCAAGAAATAGATTTTAAAAAAATACAATGTAATTTCTCTAAGTAATAAAAAAACATACCTAATGCAGTTTACACCCCATTGGTGTCTATTCCCCCATACGTCCTCGCATCCTATGCCTATGTACATAACGCTTGTAAAATAGACGTTTATCACACACACCCATATTACCGTGGTGGTTAATGTATCCAAATCAATTGTTTAGCGATGTTGTGTTTGCTTGCATGATTCAGGATAACAAAAAAGTTAAAATCTTTCTGCTATGGCCCATTTAATCTATAAACGTGTGAAAAGTTTTTGTTCTGCTTTTTGAGGCGGGAAAAAAACATTGAAAAAATTTTGGCGTGGATTGAGATCAAATCGGGTCAACACTTGCACGAAGATTTTAACACAGATACAGTACGTAATGTGCGGAATGCACTAACCCTCCCGTGGCATGGCGTGTGTTATCTCCGTTTTCGGATAATGGTGAGAAGAAGCTGACAATGCTTGGAAGTGACGGTTTTCCCGTTTGTTTGCACACATAGTGCAAAACCACCCGGGGAAAGCCGCTTCGCGCCAGCTCTCCCTCCCACCTGATTGCGATGAACAACAGGGCGTTCGTGCAAAGTGGTCAGTTCCTTGTGATGACGCCACTGTAAACAACCTGTGCATTTCGCACTACAGTTCGCATGATGCTGTCGTTGCCTCGACTGTAGCGTGACTGCTTCCTACGCAACATTGTGCCTACGTCATACTGTTTCCGGTTCAAAGCATGACGTGACACGAAAACGAAATTTAAACGAATAGTTTATTTTTGCCTGTTAGTTTTAAACCTCTAATTCGTCGTTTTTCTGTAAATACGCTGTGACGCGCTTGTTGCGCCATATCCAGCGAGTTAAAGATGATTATCTATGCAGGAAGTCATAGCACATTAGCCAGTCATCCCGCAGCACTGGCCTCAGGTTGTTGAATCATAAATTACATATTGACGCTGAGAGCTTGCATTGAGAGATGGACGTTGTATCCGAGTATGAATGCTCAAGACCTCTGCGATTGGCCGTATTCGGTGCTAAAGGTGTTGGAAAAACAAATATCGCTTTGCAGTACTTGAGTGAACACGTTGCGGAAACGTAAGTTTGAATATTAAAATGTAAACTTTGCTTACTATTTTAATTGGAAGTTTTGTTAAGTTTCGGGCAACAAACAACTTTGCAGCGCATTCCAGAACGAGCACAGTTATTTTGTTGAGTAGCCTTAGTTGAGAAAAGCATTTGGTAGATGGACATAAAATTAGGTAATTTAAGCTATTTGCGTTCCAAGTTAGACACAAAAGAGTATCGGGAGCACGTTTTAGTCAGCGAAATATTAAATAGACTTACGAAATATAAGATCAGCGCTGATGTGTGCTAATATGATTGCTTCTTTACTCGCATTGTATTTACCTGTTACCTGTTATATTTAACACTTCCCTGCAAACACAAACGTTCCCGAATCAATTAGTGTTGTTGGATGAACTCAATTACAACTAAAGGTGCCCGCACGCACTTGACATCCAGGCTCTTCTTGTATGCATACAACGAATTGGTAGAACTAAAAGGCTTGCCTCGTGTATAAATTTAACAGCTCAATATGCCCTTGCGTTTTACAGGCAACCAACCACGATTGAAGATACTTTCCGCAAAAATGTGAGCATAGCAATCAACGATAAAAAGACGCTGGAGTTGTTTCTAAACAAGTGGAAAGAAAGGCAAGTTTCCACTTCTCAAGAGCAGAAAGTCTCGAGCGAACAGGTGAGTTTGTTTTTCTGAACTGGAAAAAAACACTTCCGGCTCCGTGCTACTGGCTTCGTATTTAAAATGCTTCGTCGTTTTTTTTCTTCCGCGTTTTCCAAACGAAACGTTTCAATTAATCGATTAGGATCTTTTTCCCTCCCTCGCAGTCCTAAGCGAAGAACAAATCTTGACTCGCGATAATGTGACGCCTTGGTAAAGATGTTTCAAAGTTTATTTTAAACCGGCTGCTACCAGTTATTTGAGACGCTTTTGATTAATTTTCTGGCACGGACGTTCAAACTCATATATGATAAAAATTTATTTAAAAGTAGGACCGCCAGCTGATATTTTCGGAGCGGGGAAAAATGATTGCAACTTGTTGTCCTAACAACTAAACATGTTATTGAAAATTTTTGGAGGAAATTGCCTGGTTACCCCCCTGGTTGCGGGCCTATTTGGAAGCATTTTGATCTAGAATGTAGACATTAACATGTTGAGATTGTAACTGCTGACTGTTAAAATCTTGTGAAAGGTCAGTACATGATACAAAAAGTTGTAACAAAAAGCGATTGTATGTCTTTTGATAGAAACGAAAACGAAGCTCTCAGCAGAGATCTTCCGAATCCACTTTTGTTCCGGCCAGCACTTGTCTGAAGTTTGCAGTGGAAATCACTGACACGGCAGGGTGAGCTTTAGCGTGCTGTGAGCAGTTCGTTCGTGCAATGCTTGACATCATTAGGGTGAATCGTGATTCAGCAAGTAACGATTTGTGGTTCGCGAAAAACATCTTCACGGCCACTTCGCAATAAACAAGTCCAGCACGACCTCATTTCAAAATAGGCGAAAACAGCTGTTTACACAAAATGAAGCAATTCTGCGAAAGGGCATTTTCAGCGACAAAAACAAACGTTTTCGAATTTTCGCTTTCCTCTTTCGGAAAAGTATGAGGTCATTTCCTGCTTACGTGCCAATTCAAAGTATAGGTTTTGTGAGTTACGGGCAAGTTAGTTACTCTTCATCTGGTTCTACGTGTGAAGAAAGTACTCTGTAACGTGAATTGTACATTGTGCGGAAAGTCACGTACTGTGCGATGCAATGACGGAGTTAACTGTAATAATAATTTAATCCAATCCAGGGATTCCCAACATTTGTCTGACCACGTACTCTTCCGCATTCCGACAGATGAGCATGTACCCCTAAAATTTCTTATGACAAAAAGGCTGAGTATAATTTAAAAAATCCACTGAATTTTTTTATAGAACTTTTAGAGCAGGGGTCACCAACCTTCTTGAAACTGCGAGCTACTTCTTATGTACCGATTAATGCGAAGGGCTGCTAGTTTGATACACACATCTGAAATAAAAAATTTGCTCAATTTATCTTCAATTATGTTCGTATTGATATTCGTTAATGTGAAAACGCTGATTAGGCTAATATTATTTTTAGAACAGGCCGACCTGGTGCCCACGGGCACCACGTTGGTGACCCCTGTTTTAGAGTTTAGAACAGTGGTTCTCAAAATTTTTGAGATCGCGTACCACCTGATGTTTTTTTAATGCTGGAGTGTACACCCCTACTTTCAGAAGAACGTAATTTGCTCAAAATGTACTTAAGATTAATATAGCACATAAACAAATTAGCAACATTAGCACAACACACGAACGAATTATAACACAGAAACGAATTAACAAAGCTTTTCGAATATGACAGGAAAGCTGCTCGCGTACCGCCTGAAAAGCCCTCGTGTACCACTAGTGGTATGCGTACCACAATTTGAGAACCACTGGTTTAGAACTACTAAAGTACACTCCGTTTTTACGTCCCAAAGTTAATTTGTTGTGGCTGTATGAAATACAAATTGAATCATCTATAAATATTTGGAAACAAATGTTGATAAATACGTATTTTCCCTGTGTTTCTAACCTTAAATGTACTCCTTCAGATTGGCAAATGTACCTCTTATAGTGGTAGATGTACCCCAGGTTTTGGAACACCTGATATAATTAAGTATAATTTGGCGAAGTAAGTGTGATGGCGATGTTTTCAAATTAGTAAGTGCAATTGAAGTTGCTGTAATTGATTCCATAGACCAGTGTTTCCCAAACTTTTTCCTCACGCGGCGTCGATAACCTTTGATAAAAATTGCGTGGCCCACTATCTTCTTAGCAAAGGCTACATTTTTATACGCATAAATGAACACACATTGTTTTAACGTAGCGATTTATTCTTATATGGTTCACTCGAAAACTGCACTATGGCCTATTGGTTGAGAAATGCTGCCGTAGATAATGTAACAAACTCTTACGTTTATCTGCAACTGCAGCATGCTTGTCACAGCAATTCCCACACGCTGTAGTTTGAAGTGGCAAAACTGTACAGGCTGTATATAGTTGGAGAATGAGTCGCCAGGCAACTGGACCCTCTACGCGAAAAAAGTTGCCCGGCTATTCGTTCTCCAACTACACAGCTTATAGTCTTGCTTATTTTTGCTTACTGATGTTGATACAGTGTACTGAAGATTCCACGTCTGCCTCCTCTGGTGATACACTGGGCTTTCGCTGAATGCGCCATCTGTCAGAATCATTTTGGTGTAATTTTATGCGTCTATTCTAGGAGGTTATCTGCATATCGACCGTTGCGTCACAAGAAAAACGTTAGCTGAACAATCGGGCAGATCTTGTGTTTGTGAGAAAAATTAATTTCGATTTGGCCGCATGATGAGTAACTACCCGTTTCCCACTAAGTAATCGTCGGCGCTTTTTATCTACAGTAGCGCGCTTTTACCTGTAGGAGTCGCTCCTGATCAGTTTTGATGCAGTGGCGTAACTGACGGGGACACAGGGGCAAGCCGTCCCCCCTGACAAGCTAAATGTACAAATTGGATCCCCTTTAGCTGGCATTTTGACATTTACTATTCTTCTGGTCATTCTGACATTAACTATTCTTCTGGCTTTCTGTAGGTTGTTGGCAGGCGCGGATTTACCATTGGTCTGAAAAGGCTTAAGCCCAGGGCCCCCGATTTTGGGGGGGCGGCCCAAAATTTCAAGAATAAGGACGATTTCCAGCATTTTTGTAAGCAATTGTATTTGCATTTTTGTTTTGGTTCATGGCACGTGTTTTACTATGCCGCTAACAAAAGATCTGTGTAGAACAGGGGTTTCCAAACTTTTTCATCCGAGGCCCCCATAAGTTATTACACAACAGTGCGAGGGTCGGACATCTTACGTAATGTGATTGTTTCGGGATATGTTACATTCTGCCAAATCAAAAAGTTTTCAGTCAATTAATTTTTCATTATTTACAAAATGTATTCGCGGGCCGGATTTGGCCCGTGGTCCGTAGTTTGGAGAAAGGCTTCGCAGGCCGGATGAATAATTTCCTGGACCGGATTTGGCCCGTGGGTTGTAGTTTGGAGACACCTGGTATAAAAGAATGAGCGCAAAAGATTGAAGTGAATGACGATGAGCATTCTCTTTTTATGGCGTTGAGACTTGGTTATTGTTACATATAATGTGTGGAGCAAAACGCTTGAAAGCTTTGTCAGATTACACGAGGACAGTGAGGTACTTCCGTTCAGTCCGGGTCTATCTCTTGTTGCTTTTTATGGGTAAGATACGGGGTAAAGGCAAGACCAGCCTGCATTGTAGCTAAGGCTGCAGATATTCAATGGCGCAAAATGCAATGGCGTATCTGTGCGAAATGGCACCAGTGGCAAAGTTGATATGTGCGCCCTTTCCAATAATGATGTATTATATATAGGCACAATTTTTACGAAAGTTAAAACATTAAGAAAATGAATGTTTTGAAACGGAAAATATTTGTACTTATTTTTGCTTCGAATTTTCAGCAAATAAAATATAAGTTTAATTATCCATTCGGAAAAGTATGAGGTCATTTCCTGCTTACGTGCCAATTCAATACAATAACATACTTCTATACTCATTTATTTTTATTAAGAAGAATATCAAAATATTCAAATAACAATCTTCGCATAATTTATTGGCCTACGTAATGTTGCCTGACAAAATTGTACATCTTAGAAAAATTCAAACAATATATTGCAACTGCAAACTACAATTTCTTTTAAAAAGAAAACACTTTTAATTTGAATTGTAGGCCTACACCTACAATAAATTATTTAATGCAAGTCATGTATCACTTGTGGTCGAAAAACACAACTTCGTCGAAATATTAATATATCCAGCTTTTTCCGGTTGAATTACCCAAAAATGCTCCTTTCCTCATCGAAGCTAGATCACACAATCTGCCCTGATTTAATTATTCATTAAGGCACGGAGGTATGAAAGGACCAGTCTCAGTTTACCCTAGAGCGCCTCCAAGCACTTTGTTCGGGAAGGGCCAATCAATGAAGTTGTCGGTCACTGACGTCGTTTTGAGTCCGACTGTTCCTTCTGTTTAGTTTCTAACAGTTGAAAATTAATATAAAATTCTCAGCAGGTTTGTTTCTGGAGGAGAACATGCTGTAAAGTCTTGCTATTCTGTATGCTGAATACGCTTTAGCGAGAAAGGCTTTGGAGCTTTGTTTGGGTAGGCTAAGCCCACCAAAGCAGCCCCGTGGCCACGGGACTTATCACTGCGTTTAAATCATGGCCAATTTACATCTTTACGTAATCTTTTGAAGAGTTCGAGTAATCATTTCACAAGCCCCCATTCGATGCTGTTTTATTTTCCAGTTAAAATGTGTTTGAAGATATTCACGATAGTTACTACTAAAACGAGCCACTGAGCTAACACAAGTCTATGAAAATTTAACTCCCTACGTTTGAAAATTTGGCGAAAAAGCTCTGCATCATGAAATGAATATGCAGTGCTTGATTTGCCTATCAAGTGGCTAGGGCCTGGCCAGACACACAGCAGTATGTTTGACATGGGAGAGTCGTTTTCAATTTGAAGATTTAAAGTTACTGAAATCATCATTTTCGATTGTGAAAATGATCGTGAAAAAATAAAATTGTTAAATCGTTTAAATTTAAATGAAAAATTTAGCCTTAAATGCCTGCTAAGATTTTAGTGTGAAGTTAAAAATGCAGTACATGTTGCTGTTGGCCTGAGATCTTAATTTCTGCCTCGGGCGATTAGTGCGTGCAGACTGTCAGCAGCAGTTTGAAGCCCCCCTTCGGGTTTTTACAGGAAATAGATGCCGTGCGGCTTAGTGGCTCCGTTAAATAGTTCACCAACCTCGTGATATGTCGTAAACTTTTG
>Ga0210059_1010229_pt1 | contig 14514 bp, 8 predicted proteins | sample Ectturendosymbi2_FD_188042 | JGI IMG/M metagenome (GOLD analysis project Ga0210059, IMG submission 188042) | Ecteinascidia turbinata endosymbiont from Florida, USA - Sample 2 (SPAdes) (version 2) | ecosystem: Host-associated > Tunicates > Ascidians > Unclassified | place: Key West, Florida...
AATGGCCCCGGTGCGTTGTTAAAAGAACAGAATCATAGCTTTGCTGAAGGATTCACCGGCAGCAAGCTAATTGCCAAATTTTCTTAGGTGATTTTTTATACGTTTGAATCAGCTAAACAGCTCCAGGCACGGGAAAGGTAAAATACTTTTAAATGTGTCCGAGACATCGTCGCCGTCGCATTTAGAAGTAAAATACAGTTGTGGATCAATCGAATTGAAATGGAAGAATATCTGCGTTTTCAGCATTAAACGCATTTGCAGAAGAGGTCGAAATGATCTGCGCTGGATTTATCAAATTTTTTTGAGCGTCTTACTGCATCTCTCCGAGATGGATAGATACAGCATATCGCTTCTCACAATTACATCAAAATCATTTAACTCGGTGCGAAACCCTTCAGAAGTGACAGAGCTGCAGGTTCATTGCGAAGTGGATTGCAGTGCTGAACAGCAGATTGAGCTACCGCTTCAAAGTCGGTAGCAACTCTGCCCCCCAAAAAAATTGCCTACAAGGGCCCGCCTAATGGTGATATATAAAAAAGTTTTGTTATGCTACATTTCGAGGCCGAATGGACTTCAAAACAAAATATTCTAATTGCAGACACAATTTTGGCAGAACCAGGCCCGTAGCCAGGTTTTAAGATTTTGGGGGGGAAAATACATTTTATGGGGGAAAGATTTTGATTTTTATCATATGTTTGAAGCAAATTTTTCTGAGCACAACAAAATTTGGGGGGCACAAAAAAGATTTGGGGTCTGCGGGCCTGGGCAGAACCGTCGCCATAAAGTCTTCTATTGGGGGACTTCATGTTTGTGCAGGGTGGCTAGACATTCTGAAAATCTTTTTTTAATTCAGAACATGAACAGCATTTGCAGATTGTGCAAATTAATTATAAATACGCATAAATAGACTTGTAGCTTCCAACTAAAATTTTTTGAACCAGCTTAACAAAAGGAATTGGGTCGTACATCATTGTCATTTAATTGACGGCGATTATTTAAAGATGTCGTAATGAAATGCATATGTAAAAAAATTGCAGGAAAGCAGACTCAATCCTATCGTTCAGTTATCAAAACATTATTACCGAAGGAGCAAACATGAGGCCGGTCAAAGCATGTGCTCTGCGATGAACGTTTTCTTTCATTAGTGCAAATTTATAAACTTGACCATGAGCTTAGTGAAATATGCTTATAGAGCGTGCGCATTAGGCTTTTTGCTGGCCGAAATACGCATGCATAATCCTCGCTGATGTCTGGACTGTTAATCTCCTGGTTCATGGCACATGTTTAGATCAATAACATTTTGTATCTCAAATCGCCTATAAATGTTAAAAAATATAGACTAAGGCCTACGTGGACGCAACGGTTAAGATCCATAATCCACTAGCTGCACTACCCTATTTTGGGACAAACCCCAAAATAGATTCTTCTAACTACACAATTAACTACATCTGGCTGTCTAAACAGCAGGCTACGCAAACGTTTAACTTAGGCCGTAAGCACCAAAGGTATCTTGCTGCTATGCAGTACAAAATAAGAGAAGATCACCTGGGCTAGACATAGTAGCCTAATTTGTTTTACAACAATCACTACAAAAAACACGTTGATCAAGTGGAAATCCGACTTCTGGACGTACATAATTGGCATGTAAGCACTAGGCAGGGCCGGATAAATGAACGCGAGGCCCATCAGGGCAAAGTCGTGACTGCGAGGACCCCGACACGCTCAGCGTAGCTGCCAGTGTTGCCACTCTTTTGTTACAGAAAAGTACATGTACTAGATTTCATGATGAAAAACACTAAATTCACAAAAAAAAACACTAGATTACAAAAGCAAACTTACACGCAGTGAAAATACCCCGAAATTGCGTTGCAATACCATCAATAAACATTGTGCAACTCATTAGAAACAAGAGACAAAAGAAAACGGGAGATAGCAGCAACGCTTGTACTTGTTTGTACAGGTCACTGAAACTTTTAACAGATGACCAAGTGACTTCGCAGTGGTTTAACTCAAATCATATTATATTGTCTTGTGTAATTTGAGATTTAATTAGGAAGAATTTTTAGCAAATTACGATTGCTTCAACAAATAAAAAGGTCTCAATTACAGTTGCAATTACACAAAACTGTGCAATTAATTACATTCAACTCACCGATAATAAAACACTAGATGGCCATAAAAAACACTAGATGAAACGAAAAAACATTAGATCTAGTGGAAAAACACTAGGTGTGGCACCACTGGTAGCTGCGCAGTTTGCTCCTTTGACAGCAGAGGCAGGTTGCGAAGCTTGCTAGCGGATTGTTCTACTCTTGGTATAACAATAACGCGGCAATAAATCTTCAAATGTTCACTTCAAGGTATGGGAGTAGACGTTTTGCCGGATGTGACCAGGGCTCCCACTGAGGGTTACTTTCTTCCACCCAGATGTTTTATTAGTCGACCTGTGTGTCTAGGTTATTATGAAAAATCGCGTGATATCTGTGTTTTTTGAAGCGATAAACTCATCAGCAACTTCAATGGGTTCAATAAAAGATAGCTTTTCATTAGTGTTTACATGCGCTCATCAGGTGAGAAAGTATGCACCGCGGATAAAGCAGAACGTGTTCAATCGGTTTCGTATTCACACATAAGATCATTGTCAGGGTTATATACAGTGGTGTGTTTAAGGGAAGGCAAGCAAGGCACTTGCCTAGGCCCCCTTTTGCAAATGTAATGTGTGAAGTAGTCCACCTTGCATTCAAAGGAGCCCAACAGCAACTGCAATGTATGTGGGCTACTTTGCTTTCAACGGGGCCCCCAACAACAGTTGTAATATGTAAATACTGCACTTTGCTTCCAAATGGGCCCAAAGTAATTGTAATGCGTAAGCACTTTTCTTTCAAAGGGCCCCCTAACTTCACTGATTTCTAGTGCTTCATATTTCCATTTGGGGGATCGAAGCTTTCTCTAGGGTGCTAAGTGGTGACGGGACTGGAATTTTGTCCCCCCCAATTGGGGTATGGTGTGCGGCTGATACGGCTCTGACTGTAGAGTCTGACTCAATTTTGAGTGGGTGTCCAGACAATGGAACCAAATCTCTCTGATCTGTGTCGGCAAGCAACAAAAACTCTTTTTTTCAATTACATACGATTGTGAAGCTTCTTTTCAATCATATAACTATTTTTAAAACCAGGCACCGGGACAAGATTCTCATTAAAATTTGTGAATATGGGCAGTGAACCGAATTTGCTAAAATTAGTATTTGCATCGTTCTCGTAGTCTTAGTCCACCTTGAGTCCGCGAAGGTTTATACTGGTCCGAAAATAGTCCGTGTCGTAAAAAGGTTGAGAAACACTGGCCTAGTGCGTAAGTGCGCAGGCAAGCCGCTCCTTTATTACCAAACACGAAAAAACAACGTTTTACTCCGGTGCCCCATATGACAGATACTGCAGCATGCGTACTGCAAATTTTGCACAGCAAGTAGCCTACAGCTTACGGTTGACAGACAAATGATTTCGAGAGAGAGTCAAGACTAAAAGTCATGATAAGTTCCTGTTTTGAAACAAAACTGAGTTATTAAATTTCGGCAGGTCTGTCCAATGTAATCTGACCCACAGGTGCATGTTATATTGTAAATTACATTTGAACGACGAAACGAAACTGTGCTTCATACGTTGTTTTCAAACAACGAAACTGCGTTTGAACATCATTTCATACATGGAAACTGTGTTTGATACATGACAGTAACAAGTTGAAAAAATATTTTCCATATAAAGACAAACAGAATCATCTTCATCGTTCAAACGTAATTTACGAACCAACATTGTCCCATTTTGCCCAGTTTTCTGAATGTATCGTTCCTTTTGTTTATAGCAACAAATAGGCCTACAATGTGGTCACGGGCGTCGGAAGAAAATCTTTCCGAATCCTATTGTATGTGGTGTGGAAAAAATCTTTTGGATCCCCCTGGAAAAATTTTTCCGACACCCATGTGTATGGTGGTCAAAAACCATGCAGTTTTGAATCATACGTTGAACGCATGGGCGTCGAAAGGATTTTTTCAAGGGGGGTTCCAAAAGTGTATTTTTCCAGGAGAGGCCAAAAATGAAAAAATTTCCTTTTTCCCACTCGAAACTAGGAAAACCTTTTTTGCTAAAAATTTAATAGGATCATGTCAAATTCCAGAGCGGACCTAACCCTTTGCGACGCCCGTGATTGGACGTGGCATTGATTTTCTGGTGAACACGTACTGATGGATGAATTCGATTGTCACTGAACGTGAAAATAGTTGTTTCCTGCTATCGTCTGGGGACGAACCAGATTATCACCATGATGCGAATCTGGCGCATCATACGAGCTTCCTTGCCATTGTTTTATACCTTGTGATTTCCAGTAGTGGTATACGCGCTACGTTCAAGCTCTTGCTGAGTGCAAAACACACTAGCGTTCGCAACTTCTGTTTCTATTCGCTTCCAAACGTTGACCAAATACTAAGGACTCAGGGCCCAGTAAGGTTACAGGGGGGCGATTTCAGTAATATTTGGTAGTCAAGTTTCATTACGGGTTCACTACTGTAAGAGAGATGAAGTATACTTCACAACACTGCTGTAACAAAACAGTAGACAACAAAATGACCTTGTATCACGAATGCTGATTTCCGACCTTTACAAAATCGTGGTGAATAAAGTTACTTTCGTACGTTTCAGGGGGGGTCGCCCCAATGGGTCCGCTCCTGTACGGAATACGTAAGACCATAGGGTAGTCACATTTTATCGAAAGCTGGCTGTCAACGCAAAAAATGCATCAAGACGCGTAATATCAAAATTAGTTTTTAAGAAATACACTCCAAAAGCTGACAACCACGTATCACATCTACCACCTAAATGCACATCACCATTCACTACCACCAGAGAAGCTAACATGTGTAGTGTCGGTTTAACCAGACATACATACATATATGCCTCATTTTGTGTTCGTGTAGTATCTTGGAAAATAAAGTCTAGTGATCTCTGCTCGACAAAGGAAATAGCTTTTCCTAAACTACTAGTTACTTGAAAGCAGGCATTTAACCAGCTTGAGATACCAGGGGACGCAGAGTTTTCTGAGGGGGGCCAAAATTTTTTAAACCATGTCCAATAGTTGTATCGAAGTTATGGCAAAAGGCATCAGATCAGCTTCAAGACACTGAGGGTTTCAATGAGAAATATCTTACTGCATCATAGTTGCAATAACAAAGAAGTTTGATCTGAACAAATCAACAGCAGAAAAGCATACTTTCATTTGAAGAAGATAAACATAAGGTTTCTGTATTAAATTGTTATTCCAGGACAAATCCTTCAAAGACATACGAGGTACACACTTAGGAAACCATTTTGCCAATTGGTACTTAGTTTTGTATACAGCGTTAGTGATTTGTATTCTGATTGAAGGCAACTACACGATCCATAAAAATGCCGCAGGTAAGCACATCACTGGGGAATAGCTTAGAAGATTTTTCAACTGTTGTAAGATTTCGGCACAAGTAGCAGAGAGTTAGACAGCTCTTCCTCCAAAAGTTTGTCAAGAATCAATGCAACGAATGTTTCATCCTCAGTGTGCGTCACATGGTTGAAGTTGATTGGTTGAAATTTCCACCCGAGATGTTGGTGGCACTGAGGACACACGCTTATTCTCCAAGCATAGCCTGGAAACCATGTAGCATCGGCAATTGCCTGTATTTTACACAGCAAGTGTAATAATAAGAATATATAAATAATATGCAAAGCAATTGTCATTGCTCAATTTAAGGCAATGTCCAACCTGTGCATGCTAATTAAAACAAGCTAATGGAAAAAGACAGACAGGATATGCAGGCTGAATTTTTTTGAAACATGTATTGTACACAATGACATTACAAGGTGACAATCTGGACAAACCACATCAAAGTAAACTCGGTAGACCTCATTAACAGCACCTCAATAATGCACTTAAACTTGTTCATCATCAGTGTGTAGCATCATTTCATAAAAAAACTGATCAACATCTTACCTGCTCTTGTGCATTAATATTTGCTGACTTAGCTGTAACAACACTAAACTTCTGTTTGTGCGGATTCTCAAACAGTTGCACTGGTACTGACGGCTTACCCAAGATGGCCTGACTTGTATTTGCAATTGAAAGTCTACTGGCAAAGTGCTGTAAGTGATTGGAATTAAGAATAGTTTCCCCACATTTTCTGCACAGTAGAGACCCTGTAATGCAAAAAACACTCTGACTTTCTTTTTACTTCACAAATTTTATCACAAGGATTAATTTTCGTTTACTATAAACAGAACAGTGTTAACCAGCTGGAAAAACCCATAACACTTATTAAATACAGTGCTTACAAGCTGAATTTACATTAATTAGTGCAAAAATATATAGTAGTTTTGTAACAAGTTTTACGTGTTAGCTAACTTTAGTGTTAAGAATGTGTCTGCAACCCTACAGTTCTGTCTTCAATGCAGTTGCAAAAAGTTTCTGTAACCCTGTGATTCCGCCAGCTTCAATGCCTTGTACTACTGTTGCAACCTCTCTGGTGGTGTTGCGTTGATTGTGTGATTCACCACGAATGGGATGTGCGTGAAGAATATTATGTATGTGGTGTGTATGTGGTGTATGTGGTGCGAACAAGCAATAATAGAGTGATCCCGATGGAGTGATCTTGGTGAGTGACCTCTAACAATGCTTGTGAACCTGGTGAACAGTTGATTGTGCTTGCGAATGGTGACAACGAGAGTGATCTCGTCGGGTGATCTCTATTGTTGCTTGCTGCCACGGTGCGAAGCTCTGCGCACATGCCACTTGGGATTTCCGATCGCAACACTACGTTCTGTTTTGTCTGTTTTTATCGACCTGTGGTCTGCAGAGTGTGTGTGTTCATACTATGGGCTTCGTGTCTGCTCATAAACAAATATATTAAATTAAAATATAAAACAGGTTGATGTTCTTTGCCATACTTACTTATTGGCTCTGCTTCACATAAAACTGTTCTTGTATAAAGCACAATAACACATGTAGCTGATAAGGTTAAATACATGTTGTGGCAAATTTTTTGAACAAAGTTAACTAATCTGCAAAAATATAAGGTAGGTCAAGTGTATGATTCTTGTGTAGTGCAAAAGACATGTACAAGTCAAACTTTTCAAAGACAAACCCTGGCATAGCAAGCCAATGATGGAACAAAACCACATTGTAAAAATTTGATTTTTGAAATATGTTGAAGATAATTTATTTATGCTACTCATAATATATGCAGATCAACTACGCTATAGCAGAAAGCCCTCAAGTAGCTTTTTAAGTCTAAAACTGAAAAGGGCTATATGTTTTTTGCACAAAGCATTCAATCACCTTAGATTATAGAACAAAGAAACTTATTATTGGGCATATCATTTTGTCAAGAGCAAGCCCATGCACTCACGCTTCACAAAAACATTGAAAAAGATCTTTCAACCTGCAGTTTTCAATGAAAAGCTATGACTGAGCTATTAAACCTTTTACATTGTCAAAAAAATTATACACATCCACATTATCAACTGACATGGTCAAAAGTCTTCATCAAAATCGAAGAGACAATAGTAACAATCATCATCTGCACATTAATACTTCCTGCATACAGTCCATGCATGGAAAGTACACTTGCCACCAAAAAGGATAAAAACATGTCATGCATTAAATTGTATTTAGATATTTTTTGTTTTGTCAAGTAATATGTGCAACCCTAATGAACATGTCATAGTACAAAACCATGTCCATATATACAATTTCCAAACATGAGTCTCTGATTGAGGAGAATCTGATTCAACATTTTTTATAAACAACCCAAGTATTGATTTTACATCATAATAAAGCTAATTTGACAGCCAGTCTGAAACAAGTAGCATTTGATGCTTTTTTAAGATAAAATTATGAAAAATGTATTTGTTACAAATTATGCGTCACTTAGTAATTTCAGGAAAATTCATTTCCTTAAATTTTAGCTTGAAAATATACTGTCCTGAAAAGGTACTATTTTGAAACAAGTTTTCTTGACTTAATGGTCAATGAACAATTTGTCATTTTGACTAAAGTAGAACAATTGTAGTGCACTTAGACACTAAACAAGCAGTCATTTAGGTCCTCTAAATTTAGCAAAATGGTGGCATGAGATTGAGAAGGTTGAAAAATTATGGAATCTATTCATGTAAAAAAAATAACATCCAAAACACAGCTTGTTATACATTTAAATAATATATAATCTAATTTTCTTGAAGTTTTGATACAGGCCTCTCTTGAATCCACTAAAGTTTTTCATTCTGAAAAGGCATATAGAGAAAAATTGAAGAAAGATGTTGATAGCAAAACAATACCAAAAATCATAGAGATGTGATGATACAACTGTATTGAAATCATCATCATTATTGCTATAACTCTTACGAAAAGTTAATTTACAATACCAGCAATGCACATTTTTTGCAAAAATAAAGTGAAGAATGAAAAAGGGTATTTATTTTTCCTGAAGTATAACGGAAAACATAAGCTTTGTTATCAACATTTATGCCATAACCATGATCTTTTTATACATTGTTTGTGGTGAGCCTTGATTCTGAGACAAACAGTTTACTGACTTAAACACAGGGTCACGACTCCAAAAACCGGGATTGTCCTGGCCAAAGTAGAAGTTGTGGTTGTCCTACCTATTTGTAAAAAGTGATAAATGATGCCAACATATAACGGTACCCAGCCAATGCAAGCCAGGAAACAGTTGATTTATATGTAGCTTAAGACCATCTGCTCAATGTAGAAAACAGCATTTTTAAGCTGACTTTTTTTAACAAAAAGACTTCAGTCAAAACTTCTAAAACAGCAAAGCAGAGTCGTGGTGGCAGTGAAGTGTGCAGCAAATGTGCACACATTTTTTCTTGGTAGTGTTTATTTTGCTGACAGTGGCAAAATCTTTGCTGGGTATATTTTACCATTTGAATCCTTTTGAACTTAATTGAACCATATCCGGCTTTTGTCCAGATTTAACAATGAGCTTGTGACACTAGCGGCATAGTGAACCTAGTTGAAGGGAAATGTCTAAGCGTCTATGCCTGCTGTGCAAGTAGTTGTCAGTCCGACTCTCACCATTGCTTCTTTCACTTTGCTAGCAGAAGTTACATTTTTGATGGAACCAGTTTTTATTTTGTACAGATATGCCTTTTATGCCGCGGTTCAAATAAAACGCTGAGTTTGTCACTCAAACGCCACCAATGTCACAGCGTGGTGGATATGTTTAAGGTCTGCTGTGCCAATAGTTTTTGGTTCAGCTCTCAGTTTGGTGACTTTTATTTAGGTAGTAGTAGTTGCACAAGTTTCCAAACTTTTCTATCCAGATTACAGTTTAGGTTTATACTTTACATTTGGGCTCAGCTTTAGGAGTTAGGTTCAGGATTTAGGTTTAAGATTTAAAACTTCAGGTTTAGGGGTTAGGCTTAGGTTGATGGTTTAGGGATTAGGTTCAGAGTGTAGAGTTTAGGTTTAAGGGTAAGGTTTAGGTTTAAAACTTCAAGTTTAGGGTTTAGCTTTAGGGTTTAAGTTTTGCACTTAGTATGTTTCTGCCAAGCCTAACTGCACTCTCCTTATGCATTACTGTCACGTCACAGGTGGCGGATGAATAAGGTTTCAAATATGAAGGTCCACAGGTGGCTCTGTAGCCACTGCCTTTTTATTTACTATTTTAAAGTTTCCTAAAATTCAGGGTTAGCATTTACGATTTACATTTATGGTTTAGGTTTGAGGTTTAGGGTTTATGTGTTGAATTTAGATTTAGGGTTTAGGATTTAGGTTTAACGTTTGTGTTTACGGTTTAGGTTTGAGGTTTACCTCTAGCAGTTAGGTTTACGTTTAGCTTACCTTTACTGTTTAGGTTTCGGTTTTGCATTTATTGTACTTGTCAATGTCATGTGACCAATTCTAACCGCAAAATATACCCTGCATTTTTCTTCTAAATAACATATTTCAAACATTTTTTTCATGAAAATCTAAAGTTTTGTGTTTTTCTTCAGACGTTAGATTACAGTCTAATCATCAGTGCATGAATACGCAAATACTATGAAAGACTTTATAAACTGTTTCCAACATTAGGATGTGATACTATTTCGCACCAAAACAATGTTTCTTTCACGTCATGTTAAGGATCTAATATCTGAATTATTCTCGGATCAAGTGTGACTTATCAACCAGTGTTGCCAGATGGTTGTCAGATAAATGCTGCTAAATGGTGTCACAAAAATTGCTAGATTCTGCTAAAAATCTTTTCACAAGTTTTTAGCTAAAATCTGCTAAAAGTAATCAAATGCCACCAAAAAATCTGCTATTTTTATAGTGATTAAAATCAACCTATAATGTTACCAATAAATTTTTCATAAATAGCTTTCAAATAAACAAGAAACAACTTTATACCAGTTGACCTTTTTGAGTTGTAAGCAATTGAAATATGGTCATGCATGAGCGCACACAAAACTATATCTAACTTGACCTTGATTTGCATAAGTTCAAAGGTCATAAGGAAGGTGCCAATGATTGATTTTTAATAAACATACGTTCTGACACATTCTCACAAATTTCCAGTTAAAAATAGTCACATATAAAAAAGATACAAGGGTTTTTATGTCAGAACACTAAATTCACAAAAAATACACGCAAAAATTAAATGGGAACACTGCAAATTTCAACCAGCCATAGCTTTGCGAATACTGGTCCGATTTAAAAAATTCAAAATGTTTTCAAATCAAAATGATGAGATCTCTCTGCTTATGAAATTTCATGGATTTCGCTCACGGTCAAATATATAGCTCTGGATCTCCTGACATGGAATGACCCATCTTGCACCTTCACTATCACTGGACAAGGACAGAAAATATTCATCTTGACCACCACACTTTTTGGCCCACAATTTTTTTCCGTTGACGTTTTGAGCAAATTAGTACAGCCAACCTCCTTTTTGTATGACACATAGTTTAATGGTTGAATGTGTTTGTACAGTAGAACAATGCTCAGCAACAAGCAGACTGAACACAGCTTCAGCCCCTACAACTTTGTAAGGAATGTAGTCCTTTTTAAGACTAAGGTGCTCACAAGTAGTATAAACAAATCATTTAAGCTTCACCAATTTTAACTCAATTATCTGCTTGAAACAGCTTCTTCGTTGTGTTGTAATAAATATTCTGAATGATTGAAAACAGGTGGTTGAGCCTAATCTTGATGTTCATGTTTGTTGTCTAATTTAAAGTGTCATATAGGCCTACCGTAGAAGGTAAAGTATATTTTGGTGAAGGTGTAAACATTTTAATCTCGAAAAACTGTTGAAACATGTTTTTGATCAAGAATTAGTTACCTGTTAAACCTGCCAAACAGCTTTTAAAACCCTGCTAGAAAAACAGCTAACTGCTAGATTGAAAATTTTACAGCTAACAGCAAGAAAATCCTGCTAGATTTACCTGTAGCAGCAAATCCATTATCCAGGGATCTCACTAATGGAGTAAGAGTCAGCGGCGTCTGTACCACCTCCACTGTAGGGGTTGATTCAAAAGGTAGGGATGCCGTTAGAAAGCAACTGTTTGTGCCTCTAGCGTATGGATGCCTTTAAAAAGCAGCTGTTTGTGCCTCCAGCATAGGGATACCTTTCGAAAGCAACTGTTTGTACCTCCAGCATAGGGATGCCTTCAAAAAGCAAGTGTTTGCACCTCCAGCGTAGGGGTGATTTTAGATAGCTACTGTTTGTACCTCCAGCATAGGGAGTTGATTTATAAAGCCAATGCTTACACCTCCAGCGTAGGGATGCTTTATAAAGCAACAGTTTGTACCTCCAGCGTAGGGAGTTGATTTTAAAGCAAGTGTTTGTGCCTACACAACATAAATAAAGCATTTATGATGTCAGAAAAGCAAACATTGAACCTGAGACAAGCGGGAAACAATACTATAGATATTCCACTGGCCGCTCTACATGGTTACAGCCCATCTAAAATCTTTGCACAGAGTCATCCCTATTCTGGAGGTACAATCAGTTGCTTTCTAAAGCCACCTCTATGCTGGAGGTATGAACAGTTTCTTTATAAATCAACTCCTGCGCTGGAGGTATAAACAGTTGCTATCTAAAGCCACCCCTACGCTCTGGTGTTGAACAAATCGAAGATTTTTAAAATCCTAATCCAGTCCAAAATTTTCTTTCAGTAATCAGGTAGAGCGGTCAAAATATTTAATCCAATCCAGTTCATATTCCGAAAAAACCCTCTGATTAAGCATTTTACTGCAGTGATCAATGCAGTTTGGATATCCATATCTGATCCGGTTGAGATTTTTCAAAATCCACTCCAATCCGGTTCTGAAGTGCAGAATCCGGTTGGATCGCAATCCGGAAACCGGATCATGTTCAACACTTCTCTGCTCCTGGTACAAACAGCTGCTTTCTAAAGCCATCCCTACGCTGGAGGTACAAACAGTTGCTTTTAAATCAACTCCCAACGCTGGAGGCACAAACAGTTTCTTTATAAATCAACCCTATGCAGGAGGTACATCCCTACGCTGGTGATACATCCCTACGCTGGTGGTACAACCCTATGCTGGTGGTACTGACGCTGCCGACCAGTCCTCCACAAATGCAACTCAAAAAATCCCTAAATCTGTGGTGGTGCAGCACATGACATAGGTGCAGGAGCAGGCAACTTTTTGGGGATGGGATTGCGAAAAATTTTTCCCGAATTCTCCCAAACTTTCCTCCATAAAAGAGTGACCTCCAAAAAAAATTTTCATGTTGTTTTTATTGCAGTTGGGTGTTATTTTTACTCATATTTTAAGGGTTTGCTCGTATTCTCAAAGATTTTGGGAAGGTTTTCAGAGATTTTGCCCAGATTTCTACTGATTTTCACTAAATCAAACTTTGGGGGATGCGCTTGCACCCCCGCCTCTTACACCAGTGGTGCAGCATTAGCATAAACTCGGAGTGCTATGAATGAAAGATGCTGAATTTTAAAAATAGAACCAAATAAACTGAAATAGTTCAAATTACACATTTTCATACTTTTCCGAAAATCCCTAAAAAATCGCTAAATCCCTAAAAAGGGTCAAAAGTTCCAATCTAGGGACAAAATCCCTAAAAGCGAGAGCACTGCGCAAATCAGCTAAAATGGCACTGCTATCAACTATTCTACCAAATCTTTTCCGAGAAGGGGTTTTCCCTTTCAAAGTTCTACACTGCGAAGATGAGCATGGACTTGGATTTAAATCATGACATGACCCATTTTAGTATTTTGATGCAATGACCGGGTTACAAAATCATTTTTTGATGGACTCGGATTGGATTTTGACTTTGTAATTTCAGCCAGTAATGTGTCCGAGTCATATTTGTCCATTCACAAGTCCTTTGAATCAGAGTCATCTACAATTTTTTCGAGTCATTAGGCTACTTGGTCGAGTCGCAAGAACTGTCCAGTCACTTCGTGTCATTGTTTTGCAAGCTGGAGTTAGTTTCAAGTCAAATTAAATTCAACATCTCCCTGTTTTTTTTACAACAAAGTGGTGCCCAACGGATTAAAAAAATGACACCCAACGAGTTACAATACGGTGCCCAATATTGTTTTTACACTTTTGTTACTCTTTATCAGATTATTTAGAGTTTTTGAAGTACTATACGCTCAACTAGATTTTGAAGCACTATACGCTCAACTAAACCATCACAAACCTCGGTCCAAAGAGCAGCATGCTGCCCTAAAATCCAGGTTAAGCGACTTGGCTCACGCTTACTGCGGAAGCCACACAGACTGGGGTGACTTCTGTGGCGGCAGGTAGATGGCGCCACATGTAAATAAATGGTCACCGCTAGATGGTGCTCAAAAGTTACCAGTTACTGTGATAGTCACCACAAGCGAATTATCGTAGTTCACTTATCGCTATATAACGACAGTGCAACCTAATAGTAGTAGAGTGAACTCGTCGAGGGACCTCTATTGCTGCTGGTTGTTTTCCTGTTAGTTAATGCCCTGAATTGCCATCTTTCTCTTGTGCTTGCCTCAGTAGTTCAAGGCGATGCAGTCAACTGCAACACTCCTAATGACAAAATAATGTTTTCAGGCTATCAAGTCTCTCCGGATGAATGAAGACATAATCATAACAAAACCCGACAAAGGATCTTGTGTCGTTATCCTCAACAAGAACGAGTACAACGACAAGATGATCACAATTCTGAATGACACCACCAATTCCTTGATCTTGGACCAGCCACCAGCAATGACAACACCGCTAAAATAGAAACATAGATACTACGACGGTTGCTACAATTGAACAAGGAAAGATTAATCGCAAAAACAGAGCACAAAGCAATCCGACCCACTGGCTCCCAGCGACCGCGCATGTACGGCCTTCCGAAAATTCACAAGAAAGATGTATGTACCCTTACGTCCAATTCTGTCAATGACCGGATCGGCCCAGCATGAGCTGGCTAAGTGGCTTACCTGTCTTCTCCAACCAGTCCTTCAAGACCTATCCGCCAACTGC
>Ga0210059_1010230_pt1 | contig 14514 bp, 6 predicted proteins | sample Ectturendosymbi2_FD_188042 | JGI IMG/M metagenome (GOLD analysis project Ga0210059, IMG submission 188042) | Ecteinascidia turbinata endosymbiont from Florida, USA - Sample 2 (SPAdes) (version 2) | ecosystem: Host-associated > Tunicates > Ascidians > Unclassified | place: Key West, Florida...
AGGACCGAAGCGTTAAGAAAGCTTAAAGATAAGTCCTCGGGGTTGAAGAACCTTCAGTTCAGCTTAAACTTGTTCAGCTGTTGGGAATACCCCAAAGGAAAGACCTTAGTTGTGCTGCATTATCCAATCCAGTGAGACATAGGTGAGTTGACTTTACGAATTCGACTGGCAACAACACCAGAAAATGGAACGTTGCATAACCTGGGTAGATAAATTTAAATCCGTGCATGGAAACTATTGCAACTTGATATTTGAAATTTTTCAAGTCGCACATAGTATAGGATGGTGATTATGAAAAATATTCTTTCATTGCAGGCAGTAAGATTTGTGCTTAACTACACCACATTCTGTTATCCCACGTTTGTTTAAAACTTTTCATTGAAATTTAACTTAATAGCGCAACAGGTCCGCTTACAATTGGAAGTTTTTCAGAAGACTACGTTTAATTTCAATAGCTTTTTGTAGGCCAAAGTAATTCCACAAAACTCTGAAGTATCTCGTGTTTAAAGTAATAACAATTTTTTACCTTGAAGCATTGTAAGTTGTTTTTATGCGTAGCTCTGTCGCAGTGACATTACCGTAATAACCTACATCACCTCGTCTTTAGTCGTTTAAAGTGAAAGTTATGGTATAGCCACTAACAAAAAGAAACACATAGCGTAAAAGCAATTTAGAAAATAGTTGTACAAACCAAAGCAAGAAGAAACAGACGGAAGGATCTTGTCACTTAGGAAATGGCACGTAAGCTCTATCAGCAATCCTTTGCAAAACACGGATACGATCAAATTTACTCAAGCCTCAATTTTTGGCAAAAACTTGATGTGTTTCAACTATGTCACTATAACAATTCTGTGATAATTGTTGCTTCGGTATCTAAGCCTATAAGAACATTGAAATAAACAAACCTAAAACATTTCACACGGTCTCTGTAACCAGTATAATAAAATCCACATCTTGCCAATAGAACGGGATCAACAGGAATGTGAGGCGGAAACTTCAAGAAAGTTGTCATTCGGTAGCTTTCCCTCTCGAATTCACATGGGAAAATGTAATGGCTCTTTTGACCTTAAAAATAGTTACACAGTACAGTTAAGCAGCTTCAGCAAGGCTGAAAGAGCCACACGAAATAACAGGGAACTCAACTGAACGTAATTTGAGTTGTTCAACGTCGTAAATTATTAAATTATCTTCGGTTGCCTTGAAGATCATCAGAACCAATCGATATCGCTTGGAGTCCAAGTCAGTTATTTCCTACTGATACTTTATTAAGCCCACAGGATTTTACCAAATTGATTTGGAATAATAGGAATTGGCATCCAAAAACCTTATAGTAACTGTATTTGTGAAATGCAAACAGCGCAAAATTGATTTGCTATGGCGTATGGCAATTGATTAACTGAGAAAATTATAACACACGTCATGTTTATGCACTGTTTTTCACTTTGTGCACTACTTCTTGCAGCCAAGATAAAATCTAAACTATATTTCTGAGTTGAGTGAATAAGTGAAATGTTCAAGTTTTTGGCGAAAGAACTTTGCATTAACTTTTTCGACAAAAATTTTGGCACAAAGATTCTGAGCGAGGGTTAGGCAAAACGCAGGCAGATGTGCGACAGGTGTTGCATCTCCGACCGGACGCACGAAACCAAAAATATAGGACTTTAGGAGAACCAATGTCTTTTTGATGTTGGTCCTGGCTGTTTTCAATCGAGCTGGCGATATATGTTGGAGGCATGGGCGTCGGAAGGATTTTTTCAGGGGGGCCACCAGGGGATTTTTCCCAAATTTTTCCACGCGGGCAAAAGTGGTGAAATTTGGTTTTTCCTACTCGAAACTAAGAAAACAATCTTTTTTTGCTGAAATTTTCAAAATCCAACGCAGCCCTGTGGTGCAACTGAACATCAAATGATATGTTTTGCGAAAATAATGTGGAACTAATTCTGAACTTAAATTATGGACGCCGGAGCAAGAGGGACACGCTGCGTGCATTGCTTCCCGGTCATTGCACGACAGGAATGACAGAGAGGAAATATGCCTTTTATCATAAATAAACCAATAAAATTGTTTATGATCCATCAGCATCGAATCGATACAAATTCATTCCAGGGACTTACCTAGCCGCGCAAGGCAATTGAGCAGGAAGGATGAATATTCTCCCCTGCAGCTACAAAATTGTGCATAATCGGCTAGACCTTTTTTAAAAAAATTCAAATTTTAGATGAACTAAATTGACAGTGCAGCAAAAACGTATACATGGTCTTCGTTTATTTGTTGGGACATTTTTATACAAAAAGGCAGGAAAATACTGAACTAAGCAAGCTAATTTTTTTCGCCTTTCTGACATAGTTTGTTCCAGTACGGAAAAGTTTGCGCAAACATGCAGGAAGGTCATTCCAAATTTTGTGCATTTTTGGCTTTATTACTGTCTTTAAATTTAAAATTTCAGTGTGAATGTGTTGTAAACAACGTAAAAAATAAGAATATGCATCAACTCTAAAATAATCTACACAGCTCATTTTATTTGCTTGTAGTCGAGTTCCCCGATTTCATGGGTTTTTAGACTTAAAAATTTTCAGAAACCCGATTGAAGGCATTGGAAATGACAACGACAAAGCGCATGATTTTGCATGAAATCATGCTGAGCATTTCAAAAACAAATATTTTAAATATTTTCATCACCAGCAAGACTAATTATTTAAACTTTTTTCGCGGGTACTTAGTGAAGATTTTCTATTTTTATTATCTAAAGCAGAGTCTCCAAACTTTCTTGACAGAGGGCCACATAATATATCTGAAAGCTCAACTGGTGTATCATATAATACGTAAAATGGATACTGCCAACGTTTCGTTGACGGTGCAGTCAACTTCATAAATTGATTGCTACCCCGCGCAAACTATCAAGTTCAATGATTTCGCGCTACTGGTGTTTGCGTCTGAAGCATCACTCAGCTCGACGTTTGGTTGACAGATGGAGTGTCACTCTTAGTTTTCGCCCTGATGAAGTTGACTACACCGTCAACGAAACGTTGGCAGTATCCGTCATACATTTTGTCTATTTTACGTTTTATATAATACACCAGTTGAGCTTTTAGATATACTGTGAATTTACCCGGTGTCCTCGGAATAGCAAGAAGGGGGTCACATAAGCTATTACACAACAGTTTGAGAGCCGAACATTGTACGTCATGTGATTGCTTCGGGATGTGTTACATTCTACCAAATCAACAAATGTTTTGTAAAAATTTTTTTTTTCATTATTGGCAAAATGTCTTCGCGGGCCGGATGAAGTGGTTTCGCGGGTCGAATTTGGCCCGCGGGCCATAGTTTGGAGTCCCTGATTCTAAAGCATCATTCATTGAAGTTTTACGGGCGTTTTAAAGATCGATTCAAATTTCATTTATATCTATGTTTCATGTGCTCTTACTGCTTCCAATGCGGTTTTGCAAGACTTCTACTGTATGTGTTTTCAAATTCAGTATGCTGTCGTTATTGAACAAAAAGCGATGAACAAGTCGGGAAGATGAGTTACATTTGCGAGAATAAATATCCAGCATTGCTCACGGTAGATATGACAAAATACAAAAAAGCTCAATTTAAAGCTGCAGATGCATTGCGTCTGTGTTTGAACTGTATTTGACTAAATTGCACGCTTTGATGGCAAAGTGGAAACTGCGGGTCGACTTTGTCAACTTTAGTATCAGACGGTAACATTCGATGATTAGAGCTTCCCGACCGACGTTTCCTGACTACCGCGTAGATATTGGCGCGAGATGTGTTTTTTTCTCATTTTTCAAGTTTGGAGTGCTTAGACATCTTTAGAACATTGGCATTATATGTTCTATTTACACATTTCACTGCAGGTTAGGGTAAGGCACCACAATCCAATGGTTCGCATTCAATTACAGCGTGAAAACCGGTCTTCTTGCAACACCACGGTGCAGGAGCACTATAAGGGTAGGCGTATATCAAAAAATTGAGGTTATAGTTGCAACCAGCCAAGCAGCTAAGACGCGTTAATAATTTTTATTGATGAATGCTTGTTGTAAAACTTGTTACATTCGTATAGGTTGTCACATTGTTACAAAAATCTGTCAAAGCTCGACTTTTTAACCACTTTACGTTTAATTCAGGAATGCATCCATATTTGGATGATTGCAGTTTCTACATGGTTTACTACACATTTTTAGTAAGAAAATTAACTAAGCCGCTCTGAATTCAGAACTTTAGCGTCATGTTGCAGTAATTTTGCTGCTTTCGATACTGATCGGTGCATAAAATTACCTCATGTTGCGTTTATAGAAAAGGCCCTTTGTCTCTCTAGCAAAACGTTAGGCAGGCAATGCCTGCGCCATGCCCGTGTTTCAGCGCCCTTGTTCAAAAAATTTTGAAAAGATAACAAACTAAAACACGTTATTTATAATTGTCATGATGACATGGTTCACCTGCAAGACAAGCCACATTTTTCACAATTCTTGCGACTATTGAACAGTTTCTTACAAAACAAACGAAAGATCGACAGCCTTCAAAGAAGGAGGCTAACAAATGTCTTAAAAATTTTTTTTCGGTATGGGTTATACTTTTCAAAATGTTGTCGATCATGAATTCATAGTACTATGGGATAAGACTGTGTTCGCTTTTCAAACACTCTTTTTCAAAAATCAACCAACTCGTTGCGTAAGCCAAGAGCAAACACCATAACGGCCTGCGGAAAATTACCTGATACTGAGGCTGCGGGGCAAATACCGTTGCGCAACCTCAATAACGCCTTTGTGTTCATTGGTTCAGCCCAGCAAGCAGTAAACAGCCAACCGGTTGAAACCAGTCGACTGTTATTTTTAATGTCGAGCTGCTTCGCAACCAAATTCGGTTGTCAGGAGACGTTACCATAAACGAGGTGGTTTCACCACGGTGGCGTTTCGATATACGCAAATTACCGACGTGGACAAACTCAAATACACATGAAACGCAAAATTTCTGCTGGGACCGAAGAAATTGTGCCGAAATAAGCAAATTACCGATATACGCGAAGCCTACTGCATTTAGCGAGATCTACTGCATTAGATTTCCCAACTATTTACCTGAGGGAATACAACTTTTAGTTACCTGGAGGATCTCTTTGCTTTGAATAAATTTTTCCATCTGGGGTCACATGACGGAGTCCAGACAAGGCAGACTTTTTCTTCAAAGTGTAGTCAGCTCCTGGAGTTTTTGAAAAATCATCAACTCTTTCGGGAAGTCCGTTTTTGCAAATGAAGTGAGGATCACTTAAGGATATTTGTTCCCAATGTTTTTTCATTGTTTATAAAACGAAAAAATAATGCACATACAATGTAGAAAGTCAGCAGAAGATATCAAACAAGTGTTTCCGTTTTGAGTGTATTAAACAAAACCAGAGTTCTTCTTTGTTTCGCGGAAACAGCTTCAAGCATTGCATAAAAAGCACCCACTGTTTTCTTGAACGCACCATGCTACCGTTTGTTGGTCCGACATCTCAAAAAGTAAACTAAGATGTGCGAGACCAGGAACTTTTGACAAACCCATGGTCGAGTGTTTGCTTTCAACGTGACTGTATTTGGTCTACTCTAAAGCACTTACTGTAGAAGACCAACGCCAAACATTTTTATAACAGTTCTATTTTTCTTCTGGAAAAGAAGAGCAATGATAAGTACACCATATCGCAACGAATTGCTAAAAAATTGTCCAGCAGTCCAATAAAAATGCGCTCCTAGATGAGAAAGTTTAACCCCTACACAAATCTATCGTTACGGTAGTTTGGAGCACTAAGCTCCCACACGGTGTTTCAATGCCGATTTTACGCGGAAATATACAAAAGATAAACGTTACGACGTTAGTAAGCTTTCAAAAGTTTATTTTGATTTTTGTGACCACTGCCCAGATGGAAGCCTCCTTAACAAGATGCTTATGACAGGTCTGTTTAGCGCTTGTTGCGGCAGAATAGTATATTCAGATTTCAAGCATCTCAAATAGGCCACAGATGTTCTGTAGTGTGCGAACTCAGCTTTAAAATCAGTCCGCAGCTGTAGAGCAGCGGTTCCCAATCTGGGATACATGCACCCCTAGGGGTACATTGGTCTACCTGAAAGGGCGCATTTAAGGTTATATATTATTTATTTCCAAATTTTTATATAAATCAGTGGATATTTTCAAAAATGATTGTATGCTTATTGTTAAACATTAGCTTTGATACATAAAAATGGAGTCTATCTTTATAGTTCTAAAAATCTAAATGTTCTATTAAATTCAGTGGATTTTTATTATTTTACTCAATCTTTTTGTCATAAAAAATTTTAGGGGTATATGGTCATCTGTCGAAATGCTAATGGAGTACATGGTCAAAGAAAGGTTGGGAGCCCATAGCGTTACATATGTATCAGCCTGCTTCTTTTAAGCAATCGGTGGAAAGCTGCCGCGTGCATTTAATTTTACCTGCAGTCCCAATCCCACTGTCTTTCTATGTCAGATTTACTGGTCCTTTGCCCAGAACCTCTCGCTGGTGTTGCATTAGAGACGCAAATGGCGTTAAATTTCTGATTTCTTGCTGCGGAAAACTTAGCGTGACGCATGAAGAATTGTTAAGAGCTGTTTTTTCTATTTCAAAAAGACCTACCTGTCTCCAACACACAAGTATTTTGTCTTTAACGCCGGTTTTTGGTTCCCAACAGAAAACTTTCTAAAGAGCTAACGCAACCTCGTCCAACGCCTTAAACCAGTGCGAGCGTTGCAACGTTGTACCAGCAAAACCACCTCGGTTATTAACCTGAGAATCACCAGGGTTTTCCCCAGGTAAAAAAGAGCGTACTTCCCCTTTTTTCTTGTTTTTCCTTACGCAATAAATTGCGATAGATTCGCTTGGTGTGGGTCACTGTTGTGGCTTTACAAATATTCCCTTGTTTTAATCGTTCGGTCTTTCCCCAGCAGTTCTTACATGGTGGGGATACTCGCATTTCAGGGTCAGGGCCCACGAGGTGGTTATCGTTTCAGCAAGATTGTATCTGGTTTTGCATTACCGAAACAATTTAACATTGCAGTGTCTGTTTGATGTGAAATATGACATGATGGCATGTCATGTCACAATGCATTCGCATTTTACCTGAACTCGACCAGTTTAGGAATTGGCGCCCTACTCTGCAGTAGTGTTTAAACAAGTGTTACGTGCTAGATAACAATAGTGTTAAGAATGTATCTGTAACCCTGTGTGGTCCTGCCTTCAACGCAGTTGCAAAAAGTGTCTGTAACTCTGTGATTCCGCCGGAACCAATGCCTTGTAAAACATTCTCTTTTATCTGTTTTTAACGACCTGCGTGATGCAGTGTGTGTGTTTATGCTATGGACTTCGTGTCTGCTCACAAACAAATAACTTAAATTAAGCTTTACGTCCGAGATTCTAGATGTAATTCTAGTGCGTTTATCATGTACAGTATTATATCTTAGCACAGACATGTGAAATAGCAACGCTATCTTATCATCACGCACCACCCTACCACACCAAAAATTTGCTAATTGCGGTTCAACTACGTCATCTTTGTGCAGACGAATTACTTAAGCAAAGTATGTGTATGTCTGAATGACCGCAAAATTATGAAAGTAGAGCCCAGTTGGCTGATTTCTCGAAAGCTTGGAGCAAACCATGAGCTTTTAATTGTTCTACCATACCAGATGCTTTCATGCAAAAAACTAGCTCTTGATGTTAGGACGCGAAAAACATTTTTTCTTGTGCTGGGTTGCAGGCTGAGAAATGAATTAAAACCGCTGCTATTATGTCTTGCATTTGCATATCTGCAATCTGTTAAAGGCACTAACAAAGAGCAATGCCGTAGCAAGGCTAAGTGCCGCCCCAGACCCGTCGCCAGAAAGTTTTCAATAGTGGGGCTTTGCGTTTGTGCCGGGGACTTGACATTCTAAAAATTGACAAAAACTCAACTAATTTATAGTGTTTCATGTTTCAAGTTCGGGGGCTTGGAGCTTTGTTTGGGGGGCTAAGCACACCAAAGCCCGCCGTGACGACGCGACTGTGCGGTCCTGGGGTGCACCCCTCAAATTTGCTTACAAGAACTTAAAATGAAAGAAGATCATGTTTTGTGTTTATTCAAGATATATGGAATAATAAAGCATCTTCATTATCACAATCAAACACTCACAAACTGAAATGGGTCTTGTTTTTCCACCTTTCTCATCATTACTCTTCTTATTTTTTTGCATTCTTTCCCTATGCATATATGGACTCGCCACTTTTCGTCACATTTTCTTCCCTGTTGGCTTTTTGTCTTCGGTAAGCCGCACCACTTGGCTTTAATCATTTACTCGTTCCAGGGGATCAAACAAAAAAGTTAAGTGCAGTGATGGCGGCATATCTACTTTGCAGATGTAAACATTTATATATGTTAGTATTTCGTGTTTTAATATTAATTTTAACTTATTTGTTTGTGAGCAGACACGAAGTCCGCAGTGTAAACACACGCGCTGTGCATAACGCAGGTCGATAATTGGGACCGGATTTAGCTGATGCGAGGCCCTGGGCTAATCCACTTGTGAAGCCCCCTCTCCCGCTGTTACGAGGAAAAAATGGAAAAACGTTTTAAACTTGAAAATGACGATATTGACGCTCTAAAATTGCAGTCAAAAAAACATTCTAAATCATTACTAGAGTGTCCCACGATCACTGCGCTTGTTGTTGCCCTCGATACAACAACGTGCAATGACGCGGAATTATTGAAATCGTACTTGGCTGGCGGGAACAGGATTATCAAATTTTGTAGGCAAATCAAACGAAAACGTCACGGATAAATGTTTGACAAAACACATGGCCTACGTTTTTTATAAGTTTCGCATCTGTTTTTTCTTATCTGTGCTCAGTAAAACCAAACACACTGCACATATGTGTGGCGGCTTAAAGGCATTAAAGCACAACGTGAGGACCACGTTGAGACTCGCTTACCACGGCTGTAAAAATCTCAAACATACGAGCAAAACACGTCAAGCAAAACGCACCCAAATGGTTGCAACTGCTAGGTTCACGATTCGCGTGTTATTACTTTTCAGACTGCTAAGAATGGAACGCAACGAAGCCTTCGTGATCGTGCGAAAGGCTGTGAGGTTTAAACCAGAATCATCGCCAGATAATATTCAATAGGGGACTTTACATTTGCGCAGGGGCGGTGGTGGATTAAGGTTGTATGAGGCCCCTGGCTGAAACTTAGAAAGGGGCCCTTTGTATTGTGTATTGTTCACATATTACATTTTTTTTACTGACTTATAAGCAGGGGCGGAGCCAGACATTTTCATTTGGGGGGGCCACTGGAGGGGCCAGTTTTGCAACAAGGGGAGCAGTCAATGGTCTGTGTAGGTCTTTCAGAAAGAGACCTACTCCAGTGGCATGACGTCACGCGGAAAATTTTGGGGGGGCCACTGGGGAGACCAGGCAAAATTTTGGGGGTGCAGTGGCCCCTCCTGGCACCCCCCTAGCTCCGCCCCTGCTTATAAGGGATTGGGCGTCCCGCTAAATGGTGAGGGCCCTGGCTGTAGCCTAGTCCGCCCCCCCCCTTAATCCGCCACTGCGCAGGGGGCTTGACATTCTGAAATTTTGATAAAATCTCCACTGATTTAAGTGTTTCGTATTTCAGTTTGGAGGGCTGAGCCCACCAATGCTCTCACTTGGCGACGTGACTGGTTTAAACATCCTTTACGCTGTCATTATTGAAATCGTCTAAAGCAATACACAGCTAAAATCATGGAATCAAGTGTGACTGAACATTAAAAAAGGCTTACTGTGCTTTGTCCTAGCCTTCTTCATAACAGAATCATCTAGAAATTCGTTAAAGTTTGTCCGCCTATAAGTTTGTCGCTTTTAATGCACCGAATGCTTAGTGTGGGCAACCTCTCCTGGAACATTGTGACCCTTGAATTCATTTTTAATTATTTTCAATCTTGAAAAAGACCTTTCTCCTGAGCAGTTAGCGACCATCCAGCTAAGACTTAAGGGTCCGCGTAGGTTGGATGAACTAAGAACCACTGACATAGGCGCAGCTGGGGGTGGGAAAAGAGGCCATGACCCCCACATTTTTAGAAAATATAGTCATTTTGTGCTTTAAAAGGCGTTTTTCTAAACAAAATAGTGTAATTCGCCTAAAATCAAACATTTTGGCCCTCCCAAATTTTTGGGCTGGCTACACCACTGACCACTGATCTTCAGAAGGCATCAGACCCAAACGCGGTTTTGTCATTTTCTTGTTGTTCCCTTTTTCTTTGTCTCTTTGGGGTAGAGTTCTATTGCCAGTTGACAAAGTGACTTTTGCTTGCTGTTCAAGCTCTTTTCTGATTTGCTTATCATAGGAGCAGTACAAACTCGCGCAAGTATTAACTAAAGCGTGTGCGACCCGGTTGTGTTCGCACATCTCCAGTGTGGGATTGATCCTCGGAAGGATGGATTTGTGACGTCATCGATGTTAACTCCGCACCAGACGAATCGGCCAAAGAGAGCTCTCACTTCCATGTGCCTGGAAGTCACTTATAAGTGTCGCTTGCTTGGTCTTTCCCTTCTCCTTGCTTTGGTGCACTTTGCTTACATATAGCGGTCGCGCTAGCATAACTGCTACATCACTTTCCTTTCTCAAAGTCTTTGGATTGCCCACTCTCTTTCTCTTTGAAATATCTTGCCAACTGATATCATGAGTCCAGCCAGGTCCGATGACGAGCATGTCATGCTTGATTGGGCTTCGGTACATTGAGCCTTTGTCTTCTGTATCTCTTCTCTTCTTTTTGTTGCTTTTTCCATGCGACACACGTTATCCATCCCAACTCCTCAAGGAGGTGTCCTTTATCAGGCGCCATTGAAGCGTGTGCGACCCGGTTGTGTTCGCACACCTTCAGCATGGGATTGATCTTCAGCGCACACCTTTCAGCGTGGGATTTGCACACCTTCAGCGTGGGATTGATCCTCTTACTTCCATGTGCATGGAAGTCACTTATAAGTGTCGCTTGCTTGGTCTTTCCCTTCTTGCTTTGACCGACTTTGCTTACATGTAGCGGTCGCGCTTGTGTGACTGCTACACTACTCAATAGAGATCTGGTTTCTGAATGACTTTGTTAAAGAAAATGAAAGTGAAAAAAATCAAATCAGGAATACCAAACGAGCTTCACTTAATAGAAACGCTAACAAAACTGCAGTATTGCTCAGAAGGAGCAACTAGTATTTATTGCAGGGTAATGCTGCTAGCCCTAATTCGGCCATTGACTTTAAACCACGATAGAAATTTATGAAACTGTCGAGGGGCGCCCGACGAGACAGCCAGGTGTCTTTCGGTGTCCCAGCGCCATAACTTTAATTTGCATGAAATTGTTTAATGTTTGCGCCAATAAACTCTATCTCTCTCTATCCCCTACACATAACTCTTATCTGCATTAAAATATTAAGCTTTGATCAGGTGCATTTCAAACACGAACAACCACACGTTCTTTCTCCTGATTCACACGTAACAATCGATACGATTCACCAAACGAAGGACGCAGCCAACCTACTTTGAGTACCGACATCGACACAATAGTTGGCGTGTGGCTTGACCAGAGGTCATACTGAAATTCATGGAAACTCGAATATTTATCGAAATTACTATATACCGGCAATTGAATCTATGCGTACCATAGTTTGCTTGAGTGGAGGTCCCTTTGGATCTTGAGGCCCTAGGTTTAAGCCTACATAGCCTATTGGTAAATCCGGCCCTGTCGATGATGTAGTAGGCTATGTATGTACTGCACAAAGCAGGCTATAATAATGAATTTAATAATATGATGTCACCGGCATAAAGAATGTTTCATTGTTCATTTCACGTTTCAGTAGTGGTTTAAATCTCTTAGAACAGGCAGGCCCATAACCAGCTTGGGACACCAAGGGGGGCGAAGAGTTTTTTGAGAGGGGCTCAAATTTTTTACACTATGTCCAATAAATTTGAACTTTGTCCAAAACATTTTTCCAGGGAACAAAAATTTTTCTAGGGGGGGCTTCGACCCCCTGTGCCCCCCTGGTTATGAATCTGAGACCAGGGCTTCTCAACTCATTTTCGTCCGTGGGCCACCATGCCTTTGCAGATAACTCTGTGGACCCCAGTAGATAACCAAAAAATTAATCAGACACAAAAATCAATTTACGCAATGCATTTAATGCACAGTTCTATCTACATTAGTTTACGCTACTATAGATCACGGGAAGCTGCGACTCTACTCCTTGTCAGGGGGAGCTTGACAATTTCGTGGAAAAACGAAAAGACGAGTAAAAGGCATATTCTCAGAGCTACATCTAAAATGCGAAAAGCAAAACTGTCCCTAATTGCTACTTGCTCCATTGACCAGCAACGAAGTGGATAGTCATTGTTCATATGGGTTCTTTAGACATCATGGACTTTATCGCTGGTCAGCAACGAAAGTATTACTTTATAAGAAAATCATGTGGACCCTTTCAATAGGTCACCGTGGACCGTCAGGGGTCCACGGACCCCCAGTTGAGAAGACCTGTCTTAGAGTTGCCCTGAGAAAGTCTCCAGTTGAGAAGGCCTGTCTTAACAGGCTTCAAATGTTAACTCTGTAGGCCAGTGGTGTACGCAGGAAATTTTCATGGGGGAGGGTTCATTCAGTGACACATGGTGGTCATTTGTATTTGGTTTGCGCTGTTTGTGACGTCATAATTTGACGTCATATTCATGTTTCAAGACCAACGTTTTGGCGAAGTGTTTTGACATAATATGCATATTCTTTGACACGCACTCCCTTATTTCATGTGTCATTGCATTGAATATAAACTATCAACGCTCCAAGTAAGGATATCGGAGGTAAATAAACCCAACGCTACGACATAGACATCAGTGCAGCTTCATTCTGCAGTTGTAAATTGCTGTGACGCATTGATGAGTGTGTTTTACTCCCCTGTTTTAACTCGCAGCCTGATATTTTTGCAGTAATGAACTGCTATGTCGTAGCGTTGAGTGTATTTTCTTCCGATATCCTGACTTGGAGCGCTAATAGCTTATATTCAGTGCATTGACACTACAGGGGTTCTTAACCTTTTTTCTCCAATTCCCCACTTTTTAGTGGGCCAACTCTCCATTTCCCACCGCAGCATCGGTCTTTGACAAAATCGATTTTAACCCATGAAGTGTTTAGTACGTAAAGGACTTACAATAACTCATATATTGGTTGTTTTTGTTATTAAAACAGTCTGTAAATGGTTGTGATTTGTAAAGTAAGTCAACATTTGGATGTGATGTGTTAAATTTTGAAGCAGTGGTTCTATTGTCCGACCGGTCATTCCCCACTTGGCAACTCCGCCATTCCCCACAGGTTATGACACATAAAGTAAGGGGAGTGGATGTAGAAAAATGTGCATATTATGCCAACAAACTTCGCCAAAAGGTGGGTTTGGAAACATGATTATGACGTCAAATTGTGACGTCACAAACAGTGTACACCAAACACAAACGACTACCATATGCCACTGAATGAAACCCCCCCATGAAAATTTTCTGCGTACGCCACTGCTATCATGCTACAGAAATTGGTAATGTAACCAATGCGGTCACCACTTGCGTTGATCAGCCTTAGAAGACAAAACAAACACAACGGTTTCGGATGAAGTGAACTATCGCGGAACACAATCTTATTCATGCGTAGTGGATAGAGGGTCTGCAAAAAATGGTGCAATGGTTTCCGGGCGCAGACGATACCCAGACCAAAACCTAATTACTACGTTTTGGCCCATTTACAATGTTTCTTGAAATTTGCATGCAAATTTATTCCGTGGTATTTGCATAAGTTGGCAAATTAACAAGCAGAAAGTATGCGAAAACAATTAATCTCCTTTGCGCAGGTAATGAAGTTTTTGTAAAATATCAAGCTCAAGGGGGTGGGGGTTAAAACCAACCAACCAACCAACCCTTGCGTACGTCCTTGTTGTCGGCACTTGCGCGCGGCCCTCTTAAGGTGAGAGGGTCCCATTTTGATAAAATAGGTCAAATAAGCTTAAAATCGGCTCTGGCTGAGAAGAACTGGATTGCAGCGTTCATCGTGACCTGCAAACTTTGCCTAGCTGTTCGGTTGGGCCTAGGGCCGGATTAAGGGGGGGCACCGGGGGCAATTGCCCCGGGCCCCTTGTGCAAGGGGGCCCGCCGTGATGAAATTTATTTGTTTGAAATAAAATACTCGTTTGAAAAATTTCGTAATTCAAAAGCGATACAAGAATACAACTCTATTATATTCCTATGTTGCGTTAAGTATCAAGGGGACAAGGGCCCCCAACAGCAACTGATTTATCTAAAAGTTTGACTGTCTGTCAGTTTTAGTAATCGCTATTGAATAGCCTATAAGTATTTTCGGTTTTGTTGAATGCAAATATATTTGATTTCGCTGGTGACTTTTTCCTAATAATCGTTCTTTTGGCATGGGTATGACTCTCTACTCGTGCATGACGCCTATTCCACAAATGTCACGAAAACATTACTATTTGCGTGC
>Ga0210059_1010231_pt1 | contig 14514 bp, 9 predicted proteins | sample Ectturendosymbi2_FD_188042 | JGI IMG/M metagenome (GOLD analysis project Ga0210059, IMG submission 188042) | Ecteinascidia turbinata endosymbiont from Florida, USA - Sample 2 (SPAdes) (version 2) | ecosystem: Host-associated > Tunicates > Ascidians > Unclassified | place: Key West, Florida...
GTTTGAATTCATGAGACAAGTTTTTCTTTAATTTTTTCAAAACTGTCTTAACTTTTGCTTTAGAGATTAGCGTTAAGGCAGGCTACAGTTATGGTTAGGTTTACCTTTTGTGTTTACTATGTTTCTACCAAACCTACTGCATTCTCCTCATGTGTTACTTTTACTGTCACGTTACAAGAGGTGGTCCAATAAGGTTTTCAATTTAAAACATCCATTGGCGGTTCTGTAGCCACACACTGATTTATTTGACTCAGATCAGATTGTCCATAGAACACACACACACATATGCAAACGATTATCCTTTTGCCCTTTAAATTCTTTCAATATTAATGACTTGAGTTGAAGTGAAACACCTTTACATGTGTTAAATTACCACACAGGGGAAAGAGACCACACAAAGTAAGTTACATTATTAAATGCTATAGGGCCTATAACAAATTTAGTCTTCTAAGTCATACAATGCAAGTTAGCTGCAAAAGCAAAAAACAAACTTATGCACAATGAAAATGGCCAAAAAATGCGCTGCAATGCAAACAGACATTGCACAACTCATTCAGTCATTGTTTATAAACCAGAGACAAAGAAAACGGGTGATACAGTAGCAGCAATAATGCTTGTTTGTTTGTGCAAGTCATTGAAACTTTAACAGATGACCACAGGAACTTGTGGTAGTGGTTTAACTCATTCAAAACAGATTGTATGCTCTCATGTAATTTAGGATGTACAGGTAATTTAATTTAGTGTAGGTAGAATTTTTTGCAAATTACAATTGCACAAAATCAAAGTCTGAATTAAAGTTATAATTACACAAAATTGTGTGATTAATTACATTCATTCAACTCACTCATAAAAAACACTAGATAGCCATGAAAAAACACTAGAGCACTACATGAAATGCAAAAACACTAGATCTAGTGGAAAAACAGCCATGTAGGAGTGGCACCACCAACTGGCACTGGGATGAACACAATCCATAAATAACAGAAGACACTAGATGTCGCAGTTTTTATTATTTCAAGCTGTTATTTGTCTAAGGCAATTTACGCAATTCAGACTCCGATTCCGCTTCTGTTCCAAAATTTTTCAATCCGGGTTCGGATCGGAAATTTTTTCAAATTTGAAAATCCGACTCCTTTTCATGCTCTGGCTACCATCAATGCAACCGAAAATCACCAATGTTTTTACTTAGGAAATGACCTATATAAGGATCACGCAAAGTGACTCCTGTCTGGTGTGAAGCGAAATTTCTGACTTATATTGTTTAGCAGTTATTTTGCTTCCCTGAGTAAAGCAATAAAGCTTGACAATTACTTTTTTGACCTGTATTGTGCAAATTAAAAACTTTTTGGTTAGATGTTAGATACCCACAACAAGCAATAGTACAGGAATAACTATAACCACTGAAAAATATTGGACATAGTTTTAGACTTCAAATATTTTTCTTTTTCTAACCCTAATGGAAACCCCAACCAGACACATTTACCTAAACACCAAACCCTAAGCCCTAATCATCAATTTTCTCAGCATATTTGACAGCGATGGAGTCCCGAGACTTGTGTTGCAGTTGACTGCATCGCCTTGAACTACTGAGGCAAGCACAAGCGAAAGATGGCAATTCGGGGCATTAACTAACAGGAAAGCAACCAGCAGCAATAGAGATCCATCACTGGCTTCACTCTACTACTACTAGGTTGCACTATCATTATACGGGGATAAGAAAACTACGATAATTCGCTTGTGGTGGCTATCACAGTGACTTGTTACTCATGGGTACCATTTAGCGATGACCATTTATTTACATGTGGCGCCATGTTTATTGCCGCCACGCTTGGTCTCGATCTCGAGATGAGTCTCGAGACCCATTTTTGCGAGTCTCGGTCTCAAAGTTTCCAAGTCTCGAAACTTTGAATATTGCAAAAAATGGTTTATTAAAATTTCTGCAATTCAACGATTGTTGTTTGTTGTAGTTGCACGTAAAAAACAACCAAAACACGTCGGAAATATGCCAGAAATTTGAAAAAAATTCAAGTCAGAAGTGATGACGAAATTTAAAAAAAATTCGGCAAAATCAACAAATTTGAAGTCTTGAGTCTCGAACTTCAAATCTCGAGTCTCGGAGTTTTTGATGAAGTGTCGGTCTCGGTCTCGTTTCGAAATTTTAACCAAGTCTCTGTCTCGGAAGTTACGGTTTCGACTACATCACTGGAAATGGTGGTAAGAAATTAATGTAAGCCATACTTGATTGTATGCCACATTTGAACATAGGTTACCTAAACCTCTGAGGTACAGTACTTTCGTGCTCTAGCAGCTTTCGCATTTTCGGCAACCCTGGTAATCATAATTACAGCTTTACGCCACTGCAACTGACTTCTGTTTGTCACAATCCCTCTTGTGACGGATGTAGGCTACACGTGATGCTGAGGAGAATATAATGCAAAAAGAGGGTTTAGCCGACAAAACATAGTCAATGAAAGACAGAGCGTCATCTGTTTCTTTCGATAAGACAGTGTTTTTTAACTAGGATTCCACGGAACCTCATGGTTCGGCGAGTGGCTGCCAGGAGTTCCGCCGAAACTGACCGAATTTGCCTGGGAGGAAATTCACAACCACAGTTCTATGCGGTTGTAGCAATATAGGCACTTAGGCCATTGCGTAGGGTTACATCATGAGCAACGCAAACATTTATGGAAGGTTCCCCTGCAGCAAAAAGGTTGATAACCGCTGCAATAAGGCAAAGAAATAAAAAAACGTAAGCCGCCTTGGATATAAGTCGCACAAAATGAAAAAAAAGTCTATGCAGAGAATGATATTCTACATATCAATAATGCTGAGAAAACTGATGATTAGGGTTTAGAGTTTGTTGTTTAGGCAAATGTGTCTGGTTAGGCCCTAACCATTTAGGCAAATGTGTTTAGGCAAATCTGTCTGGTTAGGCCCACCCTAACCGTTAGAGCTTACGTTAGGTTTAGAAAAAGAAAAATAGTTGAGGTCTTAAACGGTCCATTTCGTGCTGCTTTTAACCAAAAAATCTTGTAGTTTGTTTTTGATTTGATCTATGTGTGTTTTTCTGGATTTTTGTAGCAGTACATTTTATATCGGAACTGACCAATTTTGAATTGATTATCACCGTTTTCGAGCATAATCATGTCCATTTAATAAGCCCATTCTCAGAATTTTCACAGTAAATGTGTTTTGATAGTAAATGCAGTGCTAAGTGCTAGATATCTAGACATAGCACCTACCACCACCATGGGTGCAGCCAGGGGAGACACTTGGGCCATGGTCACCAAAGTATAGAAATTCCACAATGTGTCCCTGATTATACAAAAAGAACGTACTACGGTTGAGTGAACATGATGACGTCATCCAAACACATACAATAAAGAATTTGTCCCGCCCCAAGTTTCGGAAATGAGGCCGCCATCAACAAAGGGGGCCACACGGGCTAGAATAATTTGAAGGTGTGGCAGAGCGAGGAGATTGGTCCATAATTCCTGGGAATGCTTGGGTCTTTACCAGGTTTCAAAAGGGTGATGATTTTGGCTTTTTGCGATGCTTGGGGATCAACCCTTTAACACCCGCACCGGCCACTGCGGTGGCCGGCACTCTTTTAATCATAACTCGCCAGTTACAGCAGCTAGAGAGGTGTTCAAACACTCTCCGCCTATGGATTCAGCAAGTCTAGTAATTCCGAGACAAAAAAAATTCAATTTTGGGTTTGGGGTTCTCTTGGGGGGACATCACAAGTGGGGGTGTTTTAGCGTTTTTGTGGCCTACTTTACCCGGCCCTGGACGCCCATGGAATGGGCCCACATTTTGGCCCAAACATTTTTACAAAACTAGGCTATCCTACGAGTTTTTAGAGCCCTTGATTGGCTTTCTAGCATATCTGGCAGAGATGATTGGATAGTGGATTTTCACTATCCGATCTTATCTGTTTTTGAAAAATGATATCCGTATCCGATCCGAATCCTGTTTTGGTTGAAATCATACTATCCGTATCCGAAAACTATCCGAAAGTGTACTGCAATGCACAACATGCATTTTTATGCTGTGTCTATTTTGCCTCGTGAGGCAAAATAACTCCTGGAGCCATTTTGCTCTTAGCTAAACACGATTGGTTGAAGTAGTCACATGAAAAGTTTGGAACGTACGTCCTGCTTAGTTGACCGTGACATCTGTAAAAGCTCAGTCCAATGCGTGGATGATGGTTGTCATGGTTTCAGGGAAGGGAAGCAGTTAGCAGCTTCTTGTTTGCATTAAGTGAACTGTAGGCTAAACCCTAACACTAAATATTGAACCCCTAAACCTAAAACTTGACCATAAACCTTGATCCTAAACACTAATCATAAACTCTTGAATCCCAACCAATTGTCTGTGCGTATCATGCTTGTCATATAACTACTTCAACCAATTGTGTTCAAATGAAGGCAAAAGAGTCCCAGCACAGATTTTGCCTCGAAGCAGAGTAGACACTTGAATGCCTTGTGTCACTTTAGTCCCTGTCATGCTTGTAAACAGAAAGTTTGACATATCTTCTCTTACAAGCTTGACATATTGCATAGCGTAAGTACTTTTCCGAGTAAATTGCATTAAAAAGCAAGCTGTACTTTTGCCACACAGTCCAGTCACCACGGAGGGCCTTTGGTGGGCTTAGCCCCTCCGAAACAAAGCTCCAATCTCCCCTCCCAAATTGAAATATGAAGCACTATAGAACAGTGATGTTTGTTCAAATTTCAGAATGTCAAGCCCCGCTGCACAAATCAAATGTACTCTAAAGCTCCCTAAAAGAAGACTTTCTGGTGACGGTTCTGTTGCCACACCAAGTTTTTCATTGGCCATTTTTTTGGCAACAATGGTTAGATTTTAACACCATCCATGAGCTTACAGTCAAGTTTTATTTATTAATTCTATCCATTGTTGCACATTAACCAAACTTAACTGCATAGCAATGCTTTTCTACAAACCAGTACATCATTCAAAACAATACACTGGCTTAAAATTTGTCATTTATATTGAAACGACGGATTAAAAATTCAGTCTAACAGGTTAATGTCACAAATCAACAATCTTGCATATGTTTAAGAAAGCTATCTGGCCTGGTAGGCTTTCACCCAACAACCAGTCAACGCAGGATCACGTAGAATAGGCGTGAAGACTGCAAGACCTGGTGTAGACTTCAGAACACCAAATTACATCTTCAACCAATCACAGCTTCGCCTTTTCTTATCTCCTAAACCCTTTCTTGTTGGCCACTGCTTCAACCAATGAGATCTCTTATTTTCTGTATATAAACCAGCTCGGTAGTATCTCCACTTCATTCTGACGATATCCATTGAAGAGTGTCAGACGAAAAGCTTTGGGATGAATCTCCTACTTCACGCCATCTTCACGTTCTGTACCACCAAACGTCTTTTCAAATATGACCATAACTTAAAATAGGCTAGAGAGCTGTTCAAACCCTCTAAAGATTCGTGAAGACTAGTAGTTTAGACTGGAAAAAAGAATTTCAGCTTAATATCACGATTTTTTGTTGATGTTTACACATTGAGAGGATGTTTATGCATATTTGTTTACATTTGGATAATGACGTCACATCCTGGCAGTCGAACAATCCATCAGATTGTGTGAATCGAAGTTTTTTTTATTCTAGGCTGCAACAGAGCTGAGCGGACTGTCATATTTTGCGATCCAGATCCAGTCCTGAAGTTTCAAAACTCAGTCCAAGGCCTAACACAGTCCGAACTTTTTTTGAAATTAAAAGTCCAAGTCCAAATAAAGTCCAAAAATTAAACAAAATATAGCTTTTTGATAACAAATATTACGCAATTCTTTTCCATTAACTCAGTCCAAATCCGGTCCTGATCCTAAATTTATGAAGCAATTCGCAGACCGGATCCAATCCACATTCAACAAAATTTGGCATAATCCGGATCCAATCCAAGTCCAGTCCAATGCTCATCTCTGGTCTGCAATACGAGTCTGTAGAGCAGTTTTTCCCAATCTTTTTTTGGACAGCGCCCCCTTTTTTGACAAACAAATTTTTGTCGTCCCCCCACCACACCTAGCACACATATCAACACAATTTTTTCGTATTGTATATTTGGGATGTTTCAAAATGATCAAAACAAGAATGAGCGCAAAGATGCATTTCACTATAGAACTTAATTTAGTAAGTTAACTCATTTAGCAGTCAGAAACTGTTAGTTAATGATTTGGAAATTGTTACAGTTCATGAAGGGCTCGATTTTGTTTGAACAGCATTAAACTTGGACAAAAAGTGAAGATTGCTTATTTGGCTTTGAGGTTGACACCATACTCCTGCAATTGCAAATTAACTTAATTGAACTTCGTGAAGATATCTGTGGACTGTGACAGCCGAGATACTGTATCTATGACACCCTTTGACAGTCACCTTCTGTGTGCTGCGACAAGCGTACAAACTCTCTTCATCATTATCCGTGTGCACCACATTGCCTAAACTTAGCAGAACACTTTTAAACCCTTTGGTGTCCTTTGATCAATCACTCCATTACATGCTCTGCCACATTTTTAGTAAATTTTGAGTTCGGAGCAGTGCAGGATTGAATTTAATCTGCATATTTTAAACGTTTTTGAACTTAGCCCTGACACTTGCAGTCGTCCACTGGCTCTACCATCTCTCTCTCTCTCTCTCTCTGGATTTCCTTGGCGCTGCTCAAGCTAAAGTGTGTTCTGAAACACATTTCTGTTTTCCGGAATCTTTTCGATTCCCTTTAGGTAACTTATTCTTGTTGGCACCTAACACTATCTGTAAAAAATACAAATTGCCTTTCTACTTTCGAATTGAACTCGTACAAGGTTAATATTATATTTGTGATCATTAAACCACTCCATTCAAAATTAGCTCACGCTTTTGGTTAAAGGCTGAGTCTAAGTGCAAGCGTGCATTCTTACACCTGATCGGCAGAGCTGGGCAGTAGGGAGCTACTAAAATAGCGAGCTACTGTAGCAAGCTAATTTTCCAGTAGCGTCAGCGATAGCACCGCTCTTTTTTGAACAAAATAACGGATGCAGTAGCGAACTATCACCATTTTACCGCTACCGCTATTCGCTACTTTGGCGTGAGTGGTGGCCACAGCAAAAAGTTCGCAAGAGCTCTTCCGCCAGCACACGTTGATAGTAACTGCTCTTCTCACTATTTTGCACTGATTTTGGATGATTTGTTTGCAGTAAGGTAGCAGCATTAGAAAAGATTTCTCTCAGGTTGCTTTTGACCTGATCGACAAGCTCCGCATTAGTTCAGTAAAAACTCAGCATCAGCGACAAACTTAAAGCAGTTGGGGCTTCGAAACATTGGCTACAGCTACCGGTAAAGTTGCGTATGACTGAATTGAATGCTTGTAAAAATATGTCACTGGGTTCCACATTTCGCTGCATGTGCAACTACGGTTTTTGTTTTGAAGTATATGTCAATATGACAGTTTTTGTAGCTTTGTTCGACTTTAGTATATTTGGCTGTATGCATAACTTGAATCAAACTTATGATTCTGTCTTGAAGACAGTGGTGCAGCCAGGGGGGAAGGGGAGACATCTGTCCCCGGGCGCAGCCTTTTGAGGGTGCAAATTGAGGTTGGAATGTCACGTAACAATTACGAAATAACAAATGCCAGCGGATGCAAATCATTACGATTTACAAAATATCGAATGACAGCCGCTGATACCCAATTGCAAAATCTGATCAAGATCACCAAGGTTCGCAAAGAGAGCAATTATGAACCTTAGTGACGTTTTAAATCGTCGCTTGTGTCTTCATCAACCAGCTCCCGCATGTGATTTAACTCACGGTTGCGTCACAATGCTTTCAGATGCCAGGGTTGCAAACTTTTCCACTTCGTTCTCATTCTATAGTTGCGTCACAATCGACGGGAATCCAGCATTCACAGTGCATAAAACTGCGCATGCTTTTAGAGCAGCGATAAGCCTTAAGAGTATGTTGTTACGACAATAAATCTGATGTTTAGGAAATCATTTGATCTTTGATGGTTTGACAAACTTCATGTTGAAACGGATTTGATGTGGTTCTGAAGGTAATTATGATGGTTTTTATTTTTGGGATGTTTAAATAAATCCTGACTACTTTTGCAAACTTCTAATTGCAAATGGACAACAGCGTTGAGTATATTAGTTAGCCTATAATTGTGCAGGCAACTTTTTAATTACTCTCAGGGACGCGCGGAGAGCGGGGGCACTGCTTCCCCTGTTCTTTCAAAAGGTAAGCAACGGTGGCGGAGCTAACTTTAATCACAGTATCATAGGGAATTTCATGGTTAACAAGATCTAGTTGAAACAAATTTATTGCAGCTATTCACGCACCCACAACATTCAGAATGGTTTACTCCACTCTCTGTTATTATTTCTGAGGTCAACATTGCTGAAAAGAAACAAACATATTGGTGAAGAATGTTTTTTTTTTTATAAGTTTGAATTTCAATCAAATATTTTACTAACCCCTGCTCTACCGCTGCTTCGGCTGCTATCTGTGTTTTATGTAATTCCACCTGTAAATTGATCATCTCCATAGACATGATTATCGAAATTCAGGTCACAAAATTGCTAGCAAAACTTCTTACAGAGAGTCACTGGCGTTAGATATTTTCTAGGTTAAAATATGTGACACATTTAAATCATATCAGCTTTTTGATAAAATAATCGATAAATTTTCAGCAGCAAAAGCAAGAAACTTTGTCTTTGGAATTAGATAATTGCAAGTAAAGCATCAGATTGCAGTGTTTCTTTTATTTTATGCTGTCACGAATGGGCTGGGTGGGAGACCTAAACTGAGTTTGTACCCAGGCGCGGGAAACCCAAGGTACGCCACTGCTTCAAGTGTCGTTTTTTTTGCTAAGTGGTTTCATGTCTGTTGTTGCAACATGATACTGTAGATAAAAATGCTGTTTGAAATCTACGTAGTCGTATTTAATTTCGTTCAAACCAGCAAGAAAAAATTCTTGTAACTTACCTTTGTAATGAAATGTCGCTTTTCAGCTATTTCGCACGTTCTTTTTCTAGCAGGCGTCACTGCGTTTCTTTCCCATTCGTTAATTTGGGGAAACGTTATTTTGTAAGCGTGATCCGACGGGTCTTCACTTTGAGCTTCATGCCTCGGATTGTGCTAAAAAACTTATAACAACTACAGTAGATAATTCCCTTTTTTTGTAATCTGACGATTTTAGTCTTATGAAAAAAATATCGTCTTGGAGAACCGTGAACGACATTGTTATTACTCCACCTTAATAATGATATTGTCTGTTTTCATTACTGTTGCATTTTCTTAGATGCTTACAACGTTTACAAGCCCAGCAAAAAATTTGCACCAGTTAAGAACCAAACTTTTCGCTGAACAAAAAAATGCACAGCAACGTTGAATAAAAATCGCCAGTTTCTCCACTAAGCGATGTCAATCGTGAGCAACGTAATCTATGCGATAACAGGCATCCACTGTAGACCTACCATACGTCCCGGTTTAAACGTCTGTCCCGGTGTCCCGTCCCAGTTAGCAAAATGTCCTGGAATTTCACTTCAGTGAAATTTTCAAAATGAACTCCAGCCTGATGATGCAATTGTTATGAAATAATTCCGCTCAATGACCATTTGTGAAAATGGGGGCTTATTGTTGCGCCATTTTTCCATTGTGTTCAATGTAACTACAGCAACTGCTGCAGTTAGAAGCCATTTTGTATGCTTTGAGAAGGCAGGATAACTTTCAGTTAGTTAGCAAGGTAGAACTTGACTTAATGCAGAGTGAGGTGGCAGGCTAACACTGCAGCATGGATTCCTTTCACAGATAAGCGCTAATTTCCTTTCACAGATAACCGCTCGTCAGGTTATTTCATTCATGGTTTTGAATTTGTCCCGGTTTAAGCCTAAGAAATTATGGTATGTCTAATCCACTGTTGCTTTTCAAGTAACCAATCAGTTGTGCTGCGTGTTTTGCCCGAATCGAAATGTTTTTGATACAATGTTATGATTCAACGGTCTTGCTGGGCTATCCTCATACTTGCAACGAAGCTGTTATATACCTAAGCACCTTGGAAAACACTCTTCAAAACCGACGAAGTTGAAAATGCAATTTTTTACGGATTAGCGTTAACGCGTGTAGAAAGCAAAGCTTCTTTGTATTCCAAGGGTTATACTGCTTGTAAGCAAACCTACTAAATGGTTGCGGTTAGTTTTTGTACCTGCTAGAGTTGTGTTTTCTCGAACTTTCCTTGTGCACGTTTGGCGCGAATTGCGCAGCGCTGATTGTTTCTGCCAGCAAATGATTATTATTCCACGCCGCGCGTTGATTTGTTTTGCGCGCTCTGTACCTCCTGGTCGGTCGCTAAATTCTGTCGCCTTTGCTAGTAACACATTTCTATTCGATACCAGCTCGTAGTCTAGTGGTAAGTGCGGTGCTGGTAGGTCGAGAGTTCGACTCTCGGCCGGGTCTTACCAAGACCTTGTAAATTGGTACTGCAGCCTTCTTATCAGACGCACGTTGTACGGAAGAGCTGCAGGGTACTCACCCAGAACAACAACAAAAACAAGTTAACTGAAACCTGAAATTGTAGAAATTCAGTCGTGGCGCTACAAGACCATTGTAGTTATAAAGCGCCAACAACAAACCACCATATCAAACAAATTCTATTCGATACACGCTCTGCAGCTCTACATTAGTGCACTCAAGCCGTATGCGGAACTGTCTGCTTTGTTTTCCGTTATCTTCTCCAAATAAAGTACAGTGCATTTCGTACAATGTGCCTTGAGTTTTGAAACTCTGTCAGGGAAACAGTTTTACTGGCGACGAGGATTCCACACGCGTCTGGAAAGAGTTGGGCAAGCCGAAACTTCAACGGGCGCAGTGGCGTTACCATTCGGCAAGTAAGCATCCAGTGCCGATAATTGGAGCTTTTACCGCCGAGGTCAAGTACGGTGATATCAGCAAGTCATACCCAGTTTCGTTTCTTGTGTCCGATATTCCCGATTCGAATCTGCTTGGTCGGGATGCTATTAGAGCCATGCGGATTTCCCTGGATGACCTGCTGTTTTCCGAAGCTACGTTTGACAAGACGGATCACCAGCTGCTGGCTATTCCTCGATCTGACCGCGTGGATCGACACTTACAACAGGTATGTCGTGATTTGTGTACCGAGTTCCGCGAGCTTTTTCAAGCCCGAGTTGGTGTGTCTCCGTGGTGTGCAACTTGAGGTTGAATTTAAACCAGACGCAAGGCCCATCTTCTGCAAACTCCGTTCCATTTGCCATACAGGAAGAATCAGGGCAAGCCTACGATGCTGGAATCGCTAAGGCATCTGGACGCCTACGTCATTCAATGATTGGGGAACTCCCGTCGTTCCAGTGAGAAAAGGGGCGCAGACTTCCAGCAAACCTGCCTTACGCGTTTGTGCGACTACTCTGTAATCGTCAACCCGCAGCTGGAAACACATCGACACCCGTTGGCACTTCCTGAAGAATTACTGCGAAGATTGGGTGGTGGTTTCACCAAGATTGACCTGGCCGATGCCTACAACCAAGTCAGGTTAGGTCCGAAAGGTCGTGAAGGCTCGCGCTGAGCACTCATCGCGGAGTTCTACTTCAGAACGTACTTCATTTCGGAATCAGTTCCGCCCCTGGCTACTTTCAACAAGTAATTTACGAAATCAACAGTGATCTGCCCGATGTAGCCGTTTACCTGGACGACATTCTCTGCAGTGGTGCAACAGCGGAAGCACATTTACAGAATCTGTGCCGTCTACTAGAAAAAGCTTCGTGACAAGGACTGCGATGCCGACATCTTTGCCCAACCACAAGTGGTTTACTTGGGGCACGTGCTGCCCAGCGAAGGAATTCACCGAGATCCAACGGTCAATGCCGCAACGAGATGCCAACGCTGCATGACGTGTCCACACTACGTTAGTTTCTCGGCTCCGTGCAATTCTGCGCCAAGTTTTTGCCACCCACGTTTGCTTCAGTGGCCGAACCGCTATACCGTCTTTATCAGGAAAGGTTGGGCATGGGGGTCAGAAGAGAAAGCAGCTTTTCGTCGGCTGAAGGAGCTCTTATCTACAGCCGGTGTGCTCGCTCATTTTGCTCCATCCTTTCCATTAGGAGTCGCCTGCGATGCATCAGTGGTCGGGATTGGCGCTACCTTGTTTCACCGCTTTTCTCACATTTCCAAGACGCTCACAGCAAGTCAGCGCAATTACAGCCAGACACAAAGAAGCGTTGGCCATCAATTTCGCCTTAAAAATTCTTCCAATATTTATATGGAAGAGTTTATTTTAGTGACGGACCACCAACCTTTAGTGGCCATGTTCGGACCGAATAAGCCGACTCCGGCTCTCGCTGCAAACCGTTTATCTCGATGGGTTCTATTTCTTCGACAATTCAACTACACCATCGAGTACTGCAAGACGTCGGAGCACTCCAATGCTTATGTCCTCAGTCGACTGCCCGTATAAAAGATACCGTTTTCGACAGCAAGTACCAACGACGTGGACACCGTTTGTACCATTGAAACAATGAGTTTGCAAGTGGAACCAACCGACGCTTAACGGGAGAAGGTTGGCCAGAGAAAAAAGACGGCGACGACCCACCAGAGAAATTCTGCAAAATCGCCGACTCGGAGTGTTTGTCATGGCTGTTAACTGAATGGAGCCCGGTTGGTGATTCTGACCAACTACGTCGACAAGTGCTCGATCCTTTACACGAATGCCATTTCGGCATCCAACGGATGAAGCAGTTGGCAAGGACAGCCATTTACTGGCCGACATCGATTCCGACATTCTCGATCTATGCCAGCAATGTTCGACTTTCGCCGGGCAAGTCGTTGCGGGCCTAATTCAATTTACGCGCGCATTAAACTCTGTGAAAAACAGTTTTGATATTTTATTGCTTGACCATTCTCTTGAAGCCTTGATTACTGTGCACGCAGCGCGAACTTGAATTGATAAAGGCGAATTATTGAACCTGTAGCAATCCACTCACGAAGCTGTGGGCGTTTTATGTGTATACACTGTAAAATAACTTTTCCTATATCATAACTGTTCAACGACTATTTTTTTAGATTGCGTTTTTTCTCTGACATCATTTTTCAAAAAGAAATTCAAGGTTAGGTTTTTCAAAATAGATCCTGCGTCATCAGAACAACACAAGTTTTTTTTGAAGTGCAGCAAAAGGAGCGGTAGCGATAGCTCGCTACTATTTTTATTCAGCAATGGCTGCGGTATCGCCGCTATTAAATTTAACAAATAGCGGGAGCGGTAGCGACGCTACTAAATAAAGTAGCGGTTGCCCACCTCTGCTGACCGGTGATGGTCACTGTAACGAAACGGGCACTGTCAAGTAGCAGATTACCCGTGCCATAATAATCATTTAATTACAGAGGAGAACAGTTTCACTGTGCAGCTTCCCTTTATTGATGGAAACTGCAGTTCATCAATTTATCTCTTAGCATTTCACCTCCTGTTTTGTTTCCAAAACGCTAAGTTTGTTTAGAAATTACATGCATACATGTTTGTTGATCATGCTGTTTTTTATGACATTTGGTCACTCAAAGTTAGTAAGACAACAGAAATGTAATTATTAACTGGGTCTCCTAACGCCCCCAACCGCCCATTTCTGCTTCACCACCCCCCTAGAGTTTCTCACGACGCCAAGGGGCCGGTACTGCTTACTTTGGGAACCACTGCTTTAGAGGGTTTGATGGACTTTCTAGCATTTCTGGTTAAAAAGTTATGGCAAAATAAGCATAAATTATTAGGGTACTCCCCTTAAATTACTCAGCCATGTCTTCAATGCTTTGGGGTCTTCTGGCCCTAACTTCGCCACCAGAAACGCTAGGAAGTCGATCTAGGCCTCTACAGCTTCATATTCCAGCCTAGAATACAACCAAATTTTAGCCACAATTTTGGCCCTTATTCCGAATGATGACGTCATAATAGAACAACAAAAAAAAGCCAAACCTACCCTTTTTCTAACGCCACCCACCGAAAACCCCGCACCCAAATCTCAAATGTTTTTTTTACAGTGCAAACTAGAAGACTTCAAGAGTCTTTCGAGGGCTCGAATAGCTCGCTAGCATATTCGCGAGGCGAGTTATCGCGAGCTACGGTAGCCGCCAGTGGGCGACTCATGCATTTTCTGATTTTGGGAGTAAAATGGGGTTTTTGCGCCATAACTTTGGTTTCAGACATGCTAGAAGGTCAGGTCAATCAAGGGCTCTATCAACACGGGAGATCATCTAGTTTGCAAAAAAAGTTTGAGCCAAAATTTTGGCCCATTGGATTGGCGTCCAGGGCCAGTCAAAGTTGGTCAAAAATCCAAAAACACCCCCACTTTGCGAGCTCCTCCCAGGCGAAGCCCTCACCCAAATCAAAAAATTTTTTAATCGAAGCCAGAAGACTTGCCGCATCCGTAGAGGGTTTGAACCGCTCTCTAGCTATAGGGGCTGGCGAGTTATAACCAAAAACGTGCAAGGCGCCATAGTGGCTC